>JAABUK010003798.1_pt1 | contig 25165 bp, 38 predicted proteins | sample 5559141 | NCBI WGS metagenome assembly JAABUK01 (sample SAMN10711869, study PRJNA513367) | rock metagenome | isolation source: Antarctica rocks | place: Antarctica: Victoria Land, Pudding Butte nord | collected 2016-01-03 | reverse complement strand
TATCACTGCTGGTCGGCGGTCTGGGAGCACGGTGATGTGAGTTGGTATGTTGCAAGCCTGCCACAGCACGCCCTGCTTGCGAGGGTGCGTACCGATCCAGTGCTTCATCTTCCTCATCACATTCCTCATTGTCTTCTGGGGCAAAACCTGCACGCACACAACATCTTGGAGCTTTGTTGCTGCTCCTGGGTGTCAAGTGAATATGCCGTGTCTAGCTTGACAGAGACACCTGTGATCTAAGCTAGCAGGCATGAAGCATCATATTGCAAGTCTAACGCAAGTCCACTTTGAACTAAGCTAGCAGGCACTAACTAGCATCATATTGCAAGTCTAACGCAAGTCCTACTTGAATGGCTGGCAACGTTGCTGAGTACTATTCAGGAGCAATGCGTTTGCATCACAGCTTTCACCACAACCTCAATGACATGCTCCATGAGCAGCAACATCACGACAAGACCGCCTAATGGAAGCCCTGCATGAATGGCGTCACGACTGCCCCACTGTTTCCAGTATGGTTGCCATCCTGCATGGGTTTTGCATCAGCAGCTAGCACTCAACCCACAAGCACAGAAGGGGTCACTCACCAGAGCGCTGTCCCACAAGGCTGGATCTCTGCCTATCCAAGCCCCTATGGGAGATGGTAGCAGTGGCATCAGACCCCTCTCCATCCGCACTGCTGGAGGATGCAAGAGGGTCAACCAGCTGCCCTTGCTCAGGCCATACACTAATGCTGCCAGCTCGCCCTGCTGCTGAGCTGTCATCCACTGGAACAGTGTCATGAAACTTGGACCACAGCACTCTGGGCTTGCCATCTGCACTCTGATTGGGTGCTGTGACTATGGGTATGAGGCGATGGGCATACTTCACATCGTTGCATACGTTGAATGTCCGCTGCTTCATGACTGTTGTGCTGGTGCTATACATTGTGGCTTCTACCTGCAGGAACAACACAAGGGTGTGAGCATGATGTGTTGAAGTCAAATTGCGCCTGGCAGCAAGCTCTGTCCAGGCGTCACAGATTGCTTGTCTGTGCAGTGGACGAAACACAGGCAGGCACCCCCATGCTACCCAGCAGATGAGCCTATGATGGCTCACGGCTATGATGCAACAGGCATGTCGCATGCATAAAGACATAAGGCCAGAGTGCTTTCTCTTAGTTTGCTACTGAACACAAAACAAGTCATAAAGTGGGATGTGCATGAATCCTTGGCTGCATTCAGGTGAAAAATGTGCATTATATTACCATGACCACAATTTCTGAGTCTGAGTCAGTGGCCACAGCTGCTCTGCCAGTGCGCCACGCCGCCAGGGGTGAGTCATCATCAATCACATGCACCATGGTAGTGGGCATGCGCAGCAGCAGCTGATTGGCACTCATCAGCCCATCTGTGATTTTGAGCTCCCACGCAGTGAAAGGCCACTCTTCCCCTTCTAGGGAGATGTGGGGTTTCCAACGGTAGAAGTACGCACGTACTTGCACCTGAAGCATCTGGTTTGGGTATGTGTCCCCAACTCTGCACAAAATGGAACGAAGATGGTCATGCAAAGCAGTAGGCAGATCAAGCAGCAAGTGTCAGTTTTGCACATGGGCAAGCAGCTTGCTGCAGTCAGTGCAATTGCAGAGCAGCAGAAGAAAGTGATTGCAGGTTTCCCCCTGAGGGAGGACGACCTATTAGCACAGTACACCTCTGTATTCCAGACCAATCCAGTGGCCATTCAGTTGTGCACTGAAGCTAAAGATGCTCTCAACACATGCATGCATCTGGACAAGACCAGCATACCAACAACACATAGCATTGCTACCTGAGCAGCCACTGTCTGGCAGCATGTATGCACGTTTCGTTCAAGAGGGCTCACCTGAACATCAGTGAAAGCTTGCCATTGCGCTTGCCAACCACAAGGAAGTTGCTGAGCACCAGAGTGTTTTCCTGCAGAACAGGGTAGGGCACCGATTTGGGGATTGCGCTCACAATCTTGCGTGAGCTTGCGCCGGGCGGGAGCATCTTCAGCCCTGTCTGTGGCTGAATCTCATGAAACCTGCAAGCCAGAACCATCATCAGCTGCGATTGATAATGCTCATAAAGCCAGCAATGCAGTTGCAGTGGGTTTTGCAGCAACTTTTGCAGCATCACAGCACAAAAAAAGCTCTGCAAGAAGAATGGCAGATCTGTGCTGCAGACATGCGTTGATGACCACAAAGTATTATGCAATGCAGTGTTACTGTCACAACAGGAAAGGCGTTCCAACATTGCAAGTGACCTTGACGTGACAAGTCTGAACAAGACACACCTATAGAAAACAAATCTGACACTTGTCAATGACATCAACACAAAATGCAATAATGCCAAAGGCAGCACTCCACCTTGAGATGTCAACTGTGTGCTGAGTCTGTCCCTCCTTGGCATGGTGTATGATTTCCACAAAAACATAGCCCCAGTGGATCTCACTAGGGAGGTATGACTGCCTGGTCTGAAACTGAGCGCCGCTTTCGCTTGTTCCCTCAAATGTCACTATCACCTCAGCACCAAGCGACTGCAACCGGCACAGCAAGGCAATCAGGGAAAACTTGCGAACTTGGCTCATGCAATGCGCCGCCTTGTTGCACACAAAGAAGCCTTGCGCAGATGTTTGCTATGAGCATGCCTGATGTTTGACCTTTGGCTGCCAGTCAGATAAATTTTGAAGAGATTGACTGGTGCATACTGACTCAGAGACCTGTGCAAATGAGAAATTTATAGACAAGGTAATATCATATCGAGGCAGTCACAATCTGTTTGCAGCCACAGCAAATCTAGACAAGAGAAACATGATGCACATATGATTCAGCTCTCTTGTCACAGCACTGTGGGCCTGACATGCACAACTTATCTAGCCTTAAGTTCTTTTCTCACTAATTTGGAAGATGCTGCAGAACTTTCCATGCAGTGCCATGAGTAGGTCACACAAAAGCCAGCACACACACTTGACAGCTGCCCAATCCAAGGCGAAAGTTGACTATCATGTGAGGTTTGACAGGGAGCATACCCGCAGGGATTCATAGGTGTGGCCATATAGGGGGCTGCGCTCATCAATGCCGTGCTCAACCACCAGGGGCAGGAGCAGCATTCCATCAATGTACCCAATGTCCAGCTCCTCAATGCGGACCGGAATCTTCTCACCTTCTGCAGTCTTGCGCCCGCCCCAAGTGTACAGGTATGCACGTACTGCTGGAGCTATCACCTATACCATCAGGGACGCTGCTATGATGCATCCAGTGCTGATAATTCACATTTAAGAGATCATGAGAATGTGTTTGACCTCAATGAGCAAGTTGAGGCTTGGATCAGTGGCTGGCCTGGCCGTTTCAGTGCCAATCATAGGTGTCGTTCACATCATATTGTGTGTTCATGCACTGCAGGCTCCTGCCTTGCGTCACCTTGTGAACAGCTTTGAGTTCAGTCACATCATGTACGTGATATGCCTATGTTATCGTGATGCAGGTTTACACACACAAGCAGGCCTATGTAGACAATCATGGTCAATGTGCATCAGGATCAGCATCGGCATACGAAAACTGGCAATGTGCCATGGCCAGGGCAAGCCTCCAGTGCTTCACATGCATGTGGTGTTGTGATGGCATCACATGTGCTCATCAATGATCCTCTGTAGTACATTAGATGGCTGACCTGGGTTGCGCGGATGTCTGCTACCCGAAACATGAACTTCAGCATTCCATCGCGACGAGCAACAACAGCGGAGTCTGAGATGAATATTGTTCTGGCTCGCTGTTTGGGCTGACTGATGCGGGCAAAGATGATACCCAGTGTGATGGCATTCAGGATTGCTGCCCAGATGGACTGTAAGGCCACAATCCATGCTGATAGCCAGCAGTCTGTTGGAGATCTGACTCCATACCCTGATCAGCAGATATGAGGTGTCTTGACAACAGAATGCATGGCTGCATTGCTTTGCACAGAGCTAGGAGGTGTTGCTGTAGGACAATCCAGCTAAGCATGGTGTGGCATTGAGCAAGGCGTTTTGGCACAGAAGAGAGAATCTGTACCTATAGTTTGCTGAGTCTCTGTGGCAAAAATGAAGGCTGACACAAACCCGTTGAACCCATTGACACAACGGCTTCTGAGCCTGCACAAAAGTAATGTACTTGTACTTGAGTACTAGTTGGATGTGCTTGAGAGGGCATCAAGGCATCATTACATGTTTGACATGTGAGCTCACCTGAACACAAGGTACCACACAATACCAAACGAAAAAAACGATGCAAGATACACCAGGATGATTGCTGCCACCACCACTGGCAGCCGCAGCTGAACACATGATGTGAAAAAATCTGCAAAATTGCCGGGCAAATGTCAGTATCCAGCACCAGTTGCTGAAGTTGCTTTTCTCATTGCGTCTACCTCGCTTCCATATATGGTACAACAGCTTTGTTTGATTGAGTCCTACAAAGCGCACTCTGGAATGGCCGGCATGCCTGCATGCACACAGCATTCCACGCCTAGACCCCAAAGGTGTCTGCACCACAGCTTGCAGCACTGTCCGGAGCAGTAAACTGCACGCTGCTGTGGGCTTACTTGCCGGTGGACACAAGTGCAGGCTTATGATATCGCTCGCGTTCAGTCTGGTAGAAGCCTGCACCGCGGTCAGGCGTCCACAACTTGCCCTGATCACGCTGGTGAGCTCCGTCCCAGCGATCATTTGCAAGTGGGTTTGTAGCTGCGGGCACTGGCCGCTCGTGCATAGCCTTGGCGATGACTGAGCCAGAGGAATGTCGCGGCGGAAGTCCAGGGTGGTCTGGATTAGAATAGCGTGGGGAGCTTTGCAACTCGCTCATGAGAGGCTCTTGCATGCTGCCGTGTCGAGACATGCTTGCAACTGACATGTTCCGTATCACGCGCGGAAGACGACGTCGACTACATAGCCCACACAGCGTTCGATGCTACACTAACACCATGTCGTAGCTGCATAAGTCAACGCACGGCGTGCGAGGCAGCTTAACATCACGCCATGCGATAAGATAAAGCATCACTCAGCCTAGATGCACCCATATGCACCAAATACCTCTGCGTGCATGCAGAGGTTGAGAAGCATATCTCACACATCCATTCGATAATCGCAGAGAGAATGGCATCATGATCTGTTGCCGCTGTTGTCGTAAACTGGACATGCAGGTCAGCTTTGATCAATCTCATGAGGCCCTGTGAGGCAATGTCGTCTCTGAAAATGGCATGGCAGCCGCATGCCTTAGAATTGCAATGCAGCAAAGCTGCGGCATGTCATACAGGATGCAACTGTCACAGAGCAGCTCATATGTAGCCTGCATACAGCTCATAACGCTCAGACCTTTCACCAACTACGACATTGGCCAAAAACATAACAATTTAGGATGAGTACTGTTCAAGGCCTAGGGTTTATCAGTGCAGCTGTGCTGTTGCATGCTTGATGCACCTATTTGATCAAGTTTTGCCTTTGTCAAAAATGACATTACATTTTTTGCTTGCCTGCAATTGGCTTGCTGCCAACAGGTGGACTTGATCCGCTTGAGTCTGTGCGTTGCTGAGCCTGCTGTTCTGTGACTGGCTGCGGCTGCGAGGACTCATTTGGTTGAGCTGGCTGTGGTGGAGGTCTGCTATGCTGGTATGAATCCACATCACTCAGCACAAGGTTGAAAGGGACCTCTCGTATACCAGCAACATAGAATGGCTGCAGGACGCCTATGCGGCTTGCAGTTGGAAGACTGCAACTCCTAAACGGGCAGAATCCAACTATACCACCAACGCCAACAGCATAACCCCCATTGAGAGGATTCAAAAGGCGTCCCATGACTGGCTGTCCAGTTTCAAAAGCATCCATGAGTTCCTTCATTGCCGTCTTAGTTCTGTCAGGACCCCTGGGCATGTCCAACGTGACAGCAGGATCCCCAAAAGGGGTTTCTGTTGTCTCTAGAGTGACATGAAGTACATCACCAACTCGGATGTCATTGGGCCCAGTGCGTACTGCATCTGAAGTTGTCTCTGCCACTTGTGACACGTGTACTTGGGATCTGCAACATGAAGGCAATGTTGCTTCCACATTGATCGTTCTATTAGCATGTAGTAGGAGTAGCACTCACACCCTTGCAACATTTCTACCTGAAGAACTTTGCGTGCTTGCCAAGGCCAACATCTACCCACACGACCCTTCGGTCGACACGAATCACAGTGCCTTTTAGTAGCTGTCCTTCAACAAGCGGCATACTGGTGCTGTGCTCTCTGAAAGCTTGCAAAGCTAGACTTTGCAAATCCACTTGAGGTGCTGCAGCTTTTTGAGCCTCAGCCATGGCCTACAACATACATGAAGGATTTAGGTTGCAAGAGCCGCAAGAGTTTCGTCATGCCGTGATGGAGCTTCCTTCCTACTGTGTTGCAAACGTTACCTTTTGCCTGACTTGGTCTTGCAGCTGCTCTAGTGACGTTGCCTTCAATCGAGACAGCTCCCGTTCAAGCTGCAACACCTTCTGTTTGCCAGCAGAGTGCTTGCTGCGGACTGAAATTGTGAGAACATGCTCGCATGATTGCTTGGCCCCATGACAGGCGCTCTGCCAAAGCTTCAGGTCTAACAGCCTGCTTTGCCGCCACATGGCAACTCAGATCCGTCAACAGTGCAGGGCGCAGCAAACAATGGCTCAACTGAGGCGCTATCAAACAGGAGGCGGTGGTGGTGCGACCTGTGTCTCAAGGACAGCGTCGATATTCGTTGTAATTTCTGTCGCTGGATGCGTTTGCTATCGGGGTCGCACCGAAACCATTTGTGGTGCAGACCTTGAAAAGCAATTCGATACTACGAATCGGTCTTTACTTTTTGTTGGAAGGCTTTTCTTGTCATGCATACACCTATGCGTGAGCTGTCTGAGCGCTCCATCAGGACACGCTGCCGAGAGAGTGTTGCTTGCAGCAGCATGCTGCGACAGTAGCCAAAATTTTGACAGGCAGAGTTTTGGTCAGGCTTCAATTACGAGGTTGTACAGTGCCTGGCTGCCTATCTTGTCAGTCATGGTGCGTTTCCACTGGCATGTCGAGCAGGGCATGTCGGCTTACATGCCTCCAGATGGCATAACACTGCAAAAGGATTCAAAAGTTCAGCAAGCCTCTTGTGAAATTGAGGTGAGCAGCCACAGCTGCCCCCACAGTTGCTGCCCAGATGCAGACTTCTCCCTGCGACGTTCTTCTTCAGGTTCCTGGCCAGAAGGAAACATTACCAGCTATTCTCACACTGCCCCCAAGCTATTTGAAGCCAGACAAGGTATAAAGCAACGTTGTCACATCCATATGAGCTTCAATACAGATTACAGATGCAAGGCCATACATGTTGCATTGCAGGTCAAAGAAGTGGGAATAGTATTGGGGCATGGCAGCAATGCAGCAGACTGGAATGGCAAGTTTCTCACAGAGCTGGCAGCAGCATTGGCATCACAAGGCAAGCAACTTGTCTTTGGCATGTGACATCAACACTGTTGGATGCATGTGAGTTTAGTTGCTTGCAATCATTTGCTCTGCTTACAGTCCTTGTAATGGCTTGCCAGTGGAACTCAGATGCTCATTGCTTGCTGGTTACGCAAGCAGTCCACATTGCATGTGTTGTTCAACATACTCATATTGATGCCCCAACTTACACAGCAAACAAACTGTGATTCAGGTTACCTGGTGGTGCGGTGCTACTGCAAACAGAAGGAGCAGAGGCGGCAGCGCATGTTTGAGAAGGCTCTGGATGCGGCTGCCACTTCCCCTTTTGCCAGGGGGGTCACTAGATGGCTGCTAGCAGGTGTTGTCACCCGCTGACTTGCATTGGACCCTGATTCACAGCCTTTCAGACCATGCAGCTGCAGCACAACTGACAGAAACAGACTGCTTGCAGTCGTTCTTCTGCTGAGTGTTAACTGTACATCTGCAGCTCATACACCCTTCAGCCTTGCATGCCAGTCAGAGGCAGAGTGCTGCTGGCATGCCCTTGCGTGTGATAAATATTGTCACAAACTCTGAGGCTGTAACACTATGCACATTTTCTGCATACCGGATCTAAGAAACCACATATGGCTGACGGCTATCATTGTGAGGCAAATCTCCTATTTTTCAAATATCAACACCAGCAAATTTGATGTAAGCAGCAGGATGTATGATGCAGGTCTTGGCAATGGCGCTAGAGTTGCGGCTGTTGTTGGTACAAAGTGCCGGGGCACCATCGCTGGCTTTGCTCTCTTGTCATACCCTTTGGAGGTGAGACCCCTAATCCTGTTTTGCAGCAATTCACCAGCTTGGGACCTTCTACACACAGTCTGATTAGCAGCAATCACTTCAAGCGCACATTCACTGTCAGCATGTTCTGCTTCAAGATCCAAATTATGCGTTTTGCCTGTTTCTTAGGTTGCAACAGTCACAGTCATCACACGCCAACCGTGCACATTAAGCATTTCTGAATTGCTGCCTTGCACATTGCATAAAGTTGTCCCTTTCAGCCACACTGGTAGCGCAGGAGCCAGAGCCTATGCCACCAGGCAAGGGACGCCGCAACTTGGAAGCAACTCCTGGCCCCCCAGACTCGGTGATTCTTCACACTCACCACCCGGCTGACATGCTCATGACACTCCTATTGCGCTGCTTGGCCACAGTGGTCTCTGTATTGTGCACAGCACATCTCTCCATTGACAGCACAATCTGCTGTGCTGGCTTTGGGAAGGCAAAGCAGCTGCTGACCCTTCCCAGCTCACAACCACATGATTAGCCCCTCTTTCTGCATCATTCTCTGAGACAGCTTTGTATCATGTTCAACCAAGCTTGACAGCTTCTATGCAATCAGCTCTGAAAGCAAAAAGCTGCAGAGTTGGATGTCTTGCAGACAGGACCCTTACTCCTGTTGCAGCCACCAGTGCTGTTTGTGACTGGAGACGCAGATGACTTGTGCAGTGTGCCGCACCTGAGGCGGGTCTGCAAGGAAATGCAGTCATCAGACATCCGCTTAGTGGTCATGACGGTAACTGCACAATGCCATGATGTGATTCTGCAACAGTAGGTTGCAGTCGTCCTGTAGATTACCAGCATGTGGAAGCGCCGACATGTTTTGGCGCCAACTATATTTCCTGATATGCCACTAGAGGTTTGATGCGTGCACAACTCCAAGACACAGTTTATCCACGCTTTGCTACCATATGGGAGAAATCATTAAGCAAGAAAGCACCACTCAGCTGCAGCAATTGAGACACTTCCAGCAGACTGTGTACAGCTCAGTAGACACAACGAAGGCAGTGAGTCTTTCAGTTGACTGGTTTCCATTTTGCAGGGCGCAGATGCCACTCTGAAGCCACCACAAGCCAGATCACACAATCCAGAGATTGTGCAGAACGTTGCTGATACTGTGCTGGAGTTTGCAGAGGCTCTGAACTACAACAGCCTGCATGACAGTAGTCTACCACGTTTTGTGCCAGATGCCTCTGATGAGGTGCCAGCAGCAGCAGCAACAACAGCAGCAGCACCACCAACAACAGCAGCAGCAGCAGCAGCAGCAGCTGCAACCGCACCTGGTACAGCAGAAGTTGGCTCTGTGACTGCGGAAGTAGCTGCAACACAGCAGGGTGACAACCCTGATCAGGCCATGTCAGTCCCTGAGCAGCAGCTGCCAGCTTCTGAGCAACCTATCCAAGAGTTTGAACCAGCATCTGACGTAGACATTGAAAAGCAGACGCATGAGGCACAGCCCCAGCTGAGTGCTTATCAGAGGCACAGTTATGAGCCTGTCACATTGTCGTGAAACTGTCACCATGCTGTGCATGCTGGCAGCCTAGGCATCTCCGCAGCTGTCTCTATCTTACTGTTTAACAGTGTGACCACCTAGAGTAGAATTGCCTTTTTAATTTAAAGGGTCTTGCCAAGTGGCATAGGTGCTTTTGTAGGGATTACTCAAGCACAGGCAAGGGCTTGTCTGTTTGGCTCTCGTTGCAAAACACAACGTTTAAATTTGACTATTTGTATGCTGTGGTTTGGCTAGCTCGTCTATATGAAGAGTTCAGAGTTTCATCGATCGTGTCCTTGAACGAAGTGCGAAGCTGTGCATGTTAGCACGCGGAAAGTCTCACTGCGTGTGAGCTTGCGGAAAGTCTCAGTGCATGTCAGCATGCAGAAAGTCTCAGTGACTGTCTCACCTTCTACAAATACATGCAAGCCACTGCTCGTTGCAGACCTCATATGAGGAGCAAGCTCACTACCAGCAAACCATGATGGCAACAAATGGGGTAACATGATGTCACATAATTTGGTACCTTACATGTAAAAGCATCTGTGCTGCTGTGGTGAAAACTGCTGCATGAACTTGAAAAGGCATCAATTCATCCTTTAAAAAGGGTCATCTTTCTAGCAGCCTTTCAAGAAAGGCTGCCTTTCTGACCCCAAGTCTGCAGGATTTCAATTTCAAGTGTGTTGACTGGCAGCGCTGCACAAGGGTGGGTCTATCCTGCATGCCTTGAATATGGCACGGGATTCAGCCACCTGCTCAACTTTTGGTTCAAGCAGTATCATGAAGATAGGTGTTTTGTGTGAAGTGGTGCAGCAGGACATATATTGTCACCGCAAATGTGTCGCTGCAGCTGCCCCAATTTGGCTTTAGGCATGCACACCAGGGAAGCAGTTTCTGATGCCTATGCAGCGCTGCTTGGTGCAAGGTGGCTTGCACTGCCAGACTGTGCTTGCAAAGTACCTCAGGGTGCTGCTTCGCTGGCTTCAGCTGGCATCATTGTTGATGTTTGAAGCCTGTCCGCAGCTCATGGTGCTGACTGTTAGCTGTGTCAGTGCTTACTGATCCAGTAAATGAGAATGAATACTGTACAGACTGAGATGACTGAGGCCAAAATGATGGTGTCCTGCAGCGCAAAGTCCAGTTAAGCCGGTGGCTTCCAACCAGAAATGAGACATTGACACAAGCTATGCAGCTGTATCATGGCAAGACGTACCTTGGACTTCTTTCTGCGGACCGCATTGATGATGCCGTTGATTGCTGGGAACTTGGCACCAACTGCCAGAACTTTGTTGCTGATGTTTTCAAAAATTCTGCTTTGTTCACCCACTCTGCCAGCCACAGCAGTAGCAGTGCCCATCACGTCGTCAAGCTGCACGTTGTAAAAGGGAGTGTGGAAAGCAGCACAGCATACAAAAGGAGAAGCAATGCAACACACACAAATGCAGGAATGCTCTTCTTGCAGCAAACATGTTCTCTATCATTTAGTTGTGCCTGTACAGATTGAGCTGTACTGCACCGTAGGAGATTAGAGGTTGCTGTGGCAAAGTCTGTATAACCCTTTGATCAGAACCAGAACCAATCACAGGGCCCTGACCTTGCCATATTCAGTGCATCCAGCCAACTGGTTTGAGCACAGGACAGAACACAATCTGTCCTGCTCATGTCAAGAGGAATGAACGTAAATGTAGTCACTGTGTATCACTTTGAGGTGTTTCACTTCAAGGTGTATCACTTCGAGGTGTATCACTTCGAGGTGTATCATTGGCAATGCTTGGATTGACATGCGCGTAAATATGCACAGTAGCCATGCTAGCTGTAAACACCTTATTTGCAGCCACAGTGCTGGCAAGGAATGGGAGTCTGAAGTCAATCTGCAAGTTGTTGCAGCGACACTTCCACTCGCATATTTCCACGCCTGCCACTCACATCGGAAGGCCTCTTGTACTTGGTCAAATGCAGAGTTGCATGAGTACAACAGAACAGCATCTCACCGCTGCATTTGCTCCAGATATCTGTCCTCGCTCTCGCAAAAGTGCCCCTGATGCGTTATGACCCTGACCACCCAGCAAGGGGCTCTTGTCTGTGCTGCCACGCAACAGCTGCACCCTGTCTCGTGATGCTCCCAAACTACTGTTGTGCCGCCTGAACTCCTGCGGCATGACTTCGTATAATGTAATGAACATGACTACCAGAGATGGAAGAACGCTGCAGATGAGTCATGTCCAACAGCATTAGCAAGACGAGCGCGCATGTGTATGTACACACCTGCTGATAGTCATGTAGAATGTCTCTATGTCGTGTCAATGTGTGTGCGCGAGTATCATTCCTGCCTCCCAAAGCATTTCGCATGCCATCATTGACATCAGAGAGCTGTGATAGCAATCTTTCCAGCTCTGCGGCCTTTGAGTCCATTAGCTGCATGTACACAGCTGAGTGTTCGAACATGGCTTTCTTACTTGCAGGCAGACAGCGCTAATGGCTATAGAGTTACTGAGGTGGACGCAAAGAGGTAGCCTGAGTCGAGCACGTAGCAGACTGACTTGATCTGTAGCAAGCCCACTCTCCCCTCTACTGTACGACTGCTCATATCCAGAGCAAAGCTTGGCAAATTGTCCAAGCTTGACATCAAGAGCGTTTTCGAGTCTTCGTGCCTGCGCGTATCGGGTGTCAGAGCTCAAGTCGAACAGAAACTGCTTTCGCAGCTCGACTCAGGCTACCTCTTTGCGCTGGTCTTCCCAAGCTTGTGGTTGCATGGCGCTGTTAGATGCAGTCGAACTGCTTCCTCCACTGCGATTCAAAGGCCCAATGAGAAGGTCACACCAAAAGGTTCGGGTTCGAGTTCTGGGTAGACATCCCTCTGCTGATCAGGAGACACAAACCTTGGGTACGCCATAAAGCTCTTATCAGTGGAAGCTGCAGAACTTGAAGCCATATTCGTGTATCAGCATGCTGTGTCAGCGAACATCACGCTGCCCGTCACCCTTCAAACCTACGATGTGAGCATGCTTGCACGTGAGACGCACGACCACTACATATCGCGGCTGTCAACGACGAGCTGCAGGTTCTTCTGCTGATGCGACAGCAGCACAGTCGTTGGGTTTGGGGCATAAACAGTCGCGGACCTCCAGTTGCATGACCGATTGACTCATGCACAGCTTAACTGGAAGAAGAAGATTAGCCAAGCAATAAGCAAAGAGGAAGAAGCAACCCTAGTAGTACGTAGGATCTCGGCGGCTTACTGAACTCTCTCTTTGCCGCAGAGTTGGCAGTGCTGGGAAAGACAGCATGGGTGAGCCTTCTTTTGCTGACATGCGAGCATGCGCGCAGCTGCTGAGCACTTTTCAGCCTTTGCAAGCCTGAGCAGCTGCAGATTGTATGGCATAACAAGCATGTGTCAATCCACTGATACGTCCTGATTGCTTGATCTATGTTCTCATCGCCGTGACACAGCACAGTTGCCTCGGTTGAAGAATCAGCATATACGATACAGCGCCTGTCCCGTTGTCAGCAAGCGCTTTATGTTGGCTTGCAGGTATCTCCCGTGACTCCTTGCACAAGCGCAGGGAAACAGGTGGAAAGCAAAACAAGTGGCGCAAGAAGAGAAAGTGAGCATTTTGCTGCTCTTAATCCTGCAGACACTTGACAGCCTGGGAACAGACAATATACTAAAGTGCAAGGATCAGCTTAGATGTTATAGTGTACTTGCAGGTATGAGTTGGGCCGTCAGCCTGGTAACACCAAATTGTCCTCAAACGTGACCGTTAGACGAGTTCGCGTCAGGGGAGGCAACTTCAAGTTCAGGGCATTGAGGCTGGACTCAGGCAACTTCTCTTGGGGTTCAGAGGTGATTCTTCCTTGCTGCTTAAATATTTGGCAGCTGGGCAAAGAACTGACAAGTGCAGACAGAGTGTGAACCGTTGACAGCTTTTTCTTGAGCTCAGCAAGACCAGCACCATGTCTTCTGTCCTCATAGGGATTCGCGGGCCTGTCCTCATACAGGGGTTTGTGGGCAGTGTAAGATGGTGTGTGCATGTGCAGGCTACCTCAAGAAAGACCCGTATCCTGGATGTTGTGTACAACGCCTCCAACAATGAGCTGGTAAGCCCACTTTGGCTGCTGAGCTGTCACCTGTCATTCTAAGCCATAACATGGGCTGTTGCATTAGCCTTGGCCTCATCCTTGCAGGTCAGAACCCAGACTCTTGTCAAGAACGCTATCATCCAGATTGATGCCACTCCTTTCAGGCAATGGTACAGCCAGCACTACGGTGTTGAGGTTGGACTGAAAAAGAAGGTTGGTGCAGCCAATGTCGCTGGTGATGAGAAGCAGGTCAGTCAATTCATTAATCGCAAGCTAAATCTGGGGTGGCTGTCTGCACCTGGGCTGAGCAAGTTTGCTGTTTTGAGATCCTGATGCTCCCTGGTGAAAGCCTGCTGACAGCTTGTATGGCATTGCACAAACCAATAGCAAAACGGGAAACGGAGCCAAACATTCATTGTTATTTGTCATATGCTTCTTGCATGCCAGTACTTGTGTTTGTCAGGCTTTACTACAGTTATTGATGCACTTTGGCTAGCAGGGTATACCTATTGAGTCGGCACTGCTGGCATGACTGGCATGGCTGAGGCTGATAATTATCACAACAAGGCTCCCATTTTTGTACAGGTTGAGGAGAAGAAGGTCTCCAACAAAGTGAAGACAAAGCTAAAGGCTCGTGACAAGAGCAGGTCTTTGGACTCCCACTTGGATGACCAGTTCGCCACTGGCCGCTTGTATGCATGCATCAGCTCCCGCCCTGGACAATGCGGTCGCTGTGATGGATACATCTTGGAAGGCAAGGAGCTTGAGTTCTACCAGAGGAGGTTGCTCAGGAAGAAGGGAAAGGTTGCTGGCTTGTAAGCCAGGTCTATGTAACATACAAGCCTCTCCCCAATTCTGCTCACACATAATCCCTGACTGTGGGCTGCAGAGTCTATGCTAAACATTTGAAGCCCGTCTTGTGCCACTGACAGGCATCAACAGGCATGCACTGGGTTATGCATGTTTCCAGCAGCACAATGTACTAGGCAACCTGCAAGCTAAATCATCCTCAGCATGTTGAAGGGGCCATGCATACTAACCGACTGAAGCATAATTTCTCAGGGCAAGCTGCAGAGCTGCTCCAGCACCGATACATACGCATATGTTGCTGTGTGTGATGTGCCAAAGCCAGGTGATCCTGGCTCACGTGGTGTCAATGCATAACATATAAGCAGAGGGCAGAATGCACCATTACAGTCAAGCTATACATACATATGTGTATGCAAGCTACACATACACATGGTTATGCGTATGTATGTACGTGTAGCCTGACAGCAGCTGTATATGCAAAAGACAGTCAACGCATGTACCACAGCAATTTGTGCGTTAATGCCTGGTCGCCTATCGCTTACAATGCCCTGGGTGCAGTGGGCATCACCCGCTGGTCAATTGCGTTTCTCTTGCTAACATTTCTCAAGACGTGGAAGAAGATGAGAATGGCAGTTGATCCTGTTGGTCATGCTTTCGCATTCCGGCGTTCAATGTGTGCAATTTATCCTCTGGCTGCCTGAACAGTTGCAATGGCTCATGCATGCGATCGACCTGCAGAGAGGGTCAAATCAAGCTCCCGAGTGTCAATGCGGCAGTTGTTATGTTCCTCGACGTCGATGGTATCAGGCGAGACCAAAACAAATGTCTAGCCTTCGATCAGTCTGCTAGACGGCATGTTCGCACAACGCTTCAACGCCGTGTCCGGCAAAGTCGATTGGGTTCACGTTCCCGAAGGTAAACAAGTTTGTGTGATGCATAGCTGCACGTAGATGAGCCACTGACACGACCAGCGTGCCCATGGCACGCCCACGATTGCTTCCAAAACCGATGCCATGGCTTGCTGCCATGACTGGGCGATTTTGCAGAGAAAGCCTCTCAGACACCTGTTCCTGGACTTTCAGACTCTCTGTACTTGGATATGCTGACTGATACAAAACGAAATCACGCCTATGCTGCCTGTCTCAAAGAGGTGGTCAGACCAGGTAAAGCCCTAGTCACCTGCACAGCAAGCATTGCAATCTGTCAAAAGTGCTTCGTGTCAAGTATGATTGCAGGGCAGGACGTGCTAGATATTGGCACAGGCACAGGTTTGCTGGCAATGTTGGCAGCACACCATGCGAACAAGCCTCTCCCAGGCAAGTCAAATGATGCTAATGCTATACATAGACAAGTGAGTGTATGTGTATGTGTATATGTATACACCAACAAGTTGAGAGGATAGGCAATGAGTGTCATGTGTAACAGACGCTGTGCACTGTGTCAGACAAGCTATTGCTATGACCAGGTGGAGGTCATGTGACAGCCTGTGAGGTGTATCCACCCATGGTCAACCTAGCCAGGCAATTGGTGTCTCACAACAGGCTGACAGGTAGAATCGATGTTTACCAGAAACGTTCTGATGAGCTTACAGTCCTTCATGGCAGAAGTGAACAGTCAGACAGCTCTGCTCTTTCAGCACATGCACCAACAGCTACTGGGCAGCAACAAGCACCCGAGCAACAGTGTGAGCAGTCCCAGCAAGAGTGTGTGTCAACACCTGCCATGCGTAGAAGCCATTCCAGATTGCATACACCAGGGGTCAAGACTCCTGACCACCCTGATATGCCACGCAAGTCTGATGTCATTGTGACTGAAATCTTTGACTCAGAGCTTCTGGGCGAGGGCATTTTGCCAACCATGCGGCATGCTGTCAAGCATCTTCTGCAGGTATGTCATCGATCTATACATTATCATCTTGCATCTTATATCAGTGTTGCAACAACGCTGATACTGTTGATATTCTCATGCTATCACACAACCACATCTGACACTGTGCATGGGCAATCAAGAATAAGTCTAACAACAAAACTGTATGGCTTTTCAGAAAGGTGTGTATATGTATTGTGACAATCAAGGGACACACATTGGTTGCAGTCCAGACAACTCGTTCTGATATGCATATCCACATACCTGTACTGTCAAGAGTCACATGATAAGCGATTGCGAGTCTGCTTTCAAGGTATGCATCAGACCAAAAGCACCCTCCAGTGCTGACTGTATTTGACTCTCGCCTCTGCTCCAGCCAGGTGGCGTTGTCATCCCAGCCACAGCTGTGGTGTATGGTCAGCTAGTGCAGAGCCCCATGCTTGCTTCCCAGTGTTGCCATTCGCAGCAAACCAGATCCGCAAAGCCATCGAAAGCACAGAACAGAGAAGCTGAGCATGTGGCAAAAGCTTCTGATGAAGCTGCTTTGGAAGCAGCTCCAGAGTCTGCCAGTCAGCAGCGAAATGCCGCATCAGCAATGCATGGGCTGCAGATGCATGCCATGCATGTTGGACCTCTGTATCCTGACCATCTGAAATTGCTCTCAGAGCCGTTTGAGGTGTTTAGGTTTGATTTTGGGCAGCCTCCAGAAGAGAGCCGATCAGAGAAGCTGCAGGTGACTGATTACATCACCGTGCTTCTCTGAATGCCATGCTGAATGTTTGTACTTTGCCTGTGCAAAGCAAACAGCACCTGACTGTCAGTCAAGAACACAGGCAGAACTGCAGACAACAACGTTGTACACAGCTGCAGTGTTGTCCAGTGTTCAAACACAACACAGCATAATCACACTAGCTTTCAACCTCTCACCCTACGCTGATGTTCTGTGCGTTCATGGATGGCTTTACATGGTGCAGTCTGCCTCAGCAGGCCTCTGAGCATCTCACAGTGCAGCTTTGCATCACAGGTGCAAGCAACTGCGGCTGGCACAGCCCACGCCATCATCATGTGGTGGAAGCTGAACCTAGACCAGTCTGGTCACATCACCCTGGACACTGCTCCCCCTTGGACCAACGCTTCTGCCGAGGCCGCTTCCTTGCCAGCATCTGTGGCAAAGGCTGACACCAACGCTGTCAGCATGGAGCAGGTGGAAGTGGATGGTGGCCAAAGCGGCACACCAATGGGTGGGCAGCCTGAACAACAGTGGCGGGACCATTGGAAGCAATGCTGGACCCCAGTGCAACCTCACCTAACGCTAGGTAGGGCCCCCTTGCTGTTGGTCAGACATGTTTGACTTTTTGCAGCTACCATACACTGAAGCATATGCAACTAGAACGAGGTTGGATGCTTCCTGCATGTTGCTGATCTGCTGTGAACAGCTTTCCTGGATGAGGACAAGGGATCCTCTATGGCTATATTTAGGGTTTAGGGTAAATAATAGTATCATCTATAGTATCATGTTGATGCCAGGCCAGGTTGGAAGTGCAGATGTGCATGACAGGGTACAAGCCAGAGCAAGTGATGTGGTCATGCTCTCATGTATGACCGTAACATCATCTGTGACTGCTCAACTCACACATCACGCATGACTTGACTGCCCAAAATGTTTGGGCGTATGCAACTGCCATGCTTGAGCCTTTGGCAATGTAGCACATCATGCCAACAGCAGTGACGTCGGTGGCAACTGAGCTTTGCTGTTTGTTGCATGCAGAAGCAGGCGACATGGTGCAGATCAGCGCCCACCATGATGACACCAGCATCAGCATGAATGCCTCTGCTGTCGGCTTACAAGACGACTCACATGCTGAACAGACAGACAACGGCCATGACAGCAGCCCCGGGATTGCTACTCAGTGCTCAGATGCTGAGCTGTCAAATTCTGCTCAGCACAGCAACATGATAAACACACACGCACCAAACCAGGATGTGTTACAACCACTGCAACCCAAGCCAACATGTGTGCCTGGAGAGTCAACAAGAGTCACTGCAGTGCCAGATGCCTGTGCACTGCATCACACACTGGACAGACCAGCCGTGTCTCAATCCCGCGGTGATCAATGGCATGTGACAGAGCCAGGGGCAAGCCCCAACAGGCTGTGGATGCTGGCAGATGCTGACCGGGCAATGCAATATGACAGGGCTGTGCAGCATGTAGTGGCAGGTGCAGGACTAGGGACAGTTTGCATCACTTCTGGAGCTGGTGCGCGCTTGGCCCTGGTGGCTGCTGCATGTGGTAATGTGCAACAGGTGATCTGCCTTCAGGTGGGTCTTCAAACTGTATGGTCACATCACTATGTTGACCTGCTGCCGCTGTTGCTGCTGCCGCTGCTGCTGCTGCTACCGTTGCTGCTGTTGCTACCGTTGCTGCTGCTGCTGCTGCTGCCGCTGCTGCTGGTACTGCTGCCTGCAGATAGCTGTTGTTGCCAGAGTCGGTCTCCAAAAAAATGTATCCTGATAATGGTCTGCTTTGCGGCCTCCCTATATTGCTTGTTCTAGACACTGCAGCATTTCACAAAAGAGCCTATCAACCAGGTGTAGACCAGTTTCTGACTGGTTCAGTGTTGTGCAGGAGAGTGCAGCTCAGCAGCGTGACACTCTACAAGCAGCCAAAGCAGCTGGCCTGTTACACAAGGTGACAGTGGCAGATGCACGGCAGGTGCTTGACAGTGGCAATCCTGCAGGCCTTCTGTCAGAGCTGACAGCAGCATCAGTCACTCCAGCAAATGTGTTTCTGTCTGAGCCATACTACTCCTTGCTGGAGTCTCTTCCACCCTGGTCACAACTCAGGTACCAGTGGCTGTATGCACACTCTCCAAGTTGCGCATTCTTTGATTCCCACTGATGCAAGTTGTGTCTTGACATCCATAACGTTGATGAAGCACAATGCTGTGCCCACTGAAGGCATATTGGGGGTACAGCTTATATACCATGCAAGCACCTCTGCCACAGCTGTGAGTTGTTGAGTGTCATGCTTCTAGACTGCAGGTCTGTGGCTTGGCTTGATTTTCAGTTGCATCACAGGTGTTGGCATGACAGAGATGTGCTACTGGCAGCTGGTTTGCTTAAGACCTCCCACAAGATGATCCCTTGCGCAGGTGCTGAGCATTCTTGCCTAACAAGTTGCACAACAGTGCTGAGCTTACGCTGCATGGCCTGCAGATACGCATGCAAGGAACAGTAAGACTACTTTTTGCTACCTGCTTGCGAGCTACTTCTGGCTGATAATGCCAGAAATGATGCCATGTCAGCATGCCTGCTTCCAGCAAGGCTTTGTCACAGCTTGCCTGTATCACTTGATACACTTGTCATTCCCATGAGACGATGCAAGGTGAGCTCGTGACCTACATGCAGCATGATATCATGCAGCCCAGTGACAGTCTCGCAGCATGAGGAGTACATTATGTGTGGGGGTGCAGGGAGGGTTTGTGGAGTGGGGGTGGCTGTGCCTGATCTATGGCGGACCAGGGCGCCTGTAGGGGTTGAGCATGGGGTGGACCTCACCCCTTGCAATGCTGCTCTAGGTGTGGTCCTTCTGCCAATGTTGTAGTTGCCACTACAGGCAACTTTACTCTTGCCTGAAGCTTTGCACCTGAACATGATGCAACTATCCTACTTGCTTAGCACCCATGTGACAAAGGCATGAGTCAGGATGGTCAGCGTGGATGACTAGTCCTTTCAACAGCAGGCACACAGTGCGTTTCCTGCTGAGACCCTTGGTGTGGTCTGTTGCAATGTCACTGGGATGCCAGACACTCCAGATGTCAGGTGCAGTGACTTTTGGACCTGTGTTGCATTGCTGTCATTTCAGCTTGATTGTACTTAAGGCTGTGGGGGCATAGTTGACAAATGTAGAGGCTCCACATAGAATGCAGTCATGTGTTGTGCATGTGAAAGGAGTGGTCATGGTAGAATGCTGCTTCTTACATGATCTTCTACGGCAAGTACTGTGTGGTTGTACAGGGGCAGTTGAGGCAGACACAGGACCAGGGCAAGCCCTGGCTCTGAGCCAGACAGCCCCTGTGATGACAAGGTCTGTCTGGCAGTGTGGCAGTGGCTACCAGAAGTTGACAGAGCGTGTTGAGATGCTCAACTTTGACTTCTCGCAGCCTCTGGCAAGCTCACAAGGCAGTGCTGCTATCAGGTATGGTGCAATTATTTGAAACGCCTGATGCCAATGCAACAACAAGCCATCATGTTTTTGAAAACAATCATGTCTTAGTACTCTGCTGCTGCAGAGTGAGCCAGGAAGGTGTCATGCATGCTTTAGTTTCATGGATGGAGTACCAACTGTTTCCAGATGCCGACCAATGGATGGTGAGTGTTGACAGTGAGTTTATGAAATGCCAGCAGTGTGCTTGTCAGCAATGAGCATGTGCAGTTGAAGTGCTGTCACAAAGTACTGCAGGCCTGGGTGGCAAGAAACATGAATGACCTTGTGTCTTGTGTACATGGTGCACTAATTTCGATTTGCTTGTATGCTCCTTTGCAAATCATGATTGCACAGCACATTGCTGGACGTGCTATGTGTGCTTGCAGTCTTCTGCACCCCACCCCAGTGGCAAGCCCAGCTACAGCTTGCAAGCTGTGCAGCTTCTACAGGCTCCTATGCAGATGCAACAGCCCAGCACCATACATAAGGGAGAACATCAGCCCGTGTCTAAGATGCTTTGTAGAGCTGAATTTGATTTGAGCGCAGGCAACATTTCGTTTGGCTTAGCATCAGCATAAAATACAGTTCTGTACATAGCTTGACCATGCATGGCCACAACTGGTCTACTGATTGTGACGTGCGCATGGACTGCTCAACTGGTGTACTGACTGTGACGTGCGCATGCATTTGCGCATTGCAGTCCGCAGGATGAAGTAGGCACGCTGTGCGCTGTGCGTATTCTTATCGCTACAGTAAGCGGGCTGCATTACGTCACGTGGGATGCAGCTAAGCCCACAAGCGGCAGCACAAACAGACAATAGACGTTCAAACACACAACACCTCACCTAAACTCGTGGGTGCTGCTTGTTGCCGTGTGTGCCAGCGGCATGCTTCGAGTGCTCAGACGGCCAGATCAGTTGTCCCTGCTCGGTCGCTCTCTGCTATCCACTTCCGCTGCACTGAACGTACATCCTCGATGTCAGGAGAAGCAAGACGTGCCTGAAGGTCACAAGAATTCCGACTTGCGCAGCGTAACTTGCCACATTGGTCTTAACCGAAGACGGGACTTGTCTCTGCGAGAAGACCTATGCTTATTCCAACCTGGTGGCAAGGCGACAGTCAAGGACATCTTCAAGGTTGCAAGGCTCTTTAGCACAGACTGCGGCATGCAAGTGGGCCTTTTTGTTGACAGCAATGCCTCTGCAGGGACACCTGGTGGGTGTTTTTGGCGTGCCTGATATGGGTCCAGCTTGCTCAGATAAGCATGTACCAAACTACCTGCAGAATGTAAGTTTGCAATGCTATTCATTTGCCATGTCAAAGATGCTCTCAACTCACAATTTCTGCTCATTGACAGCTAAATTTCACTGTGTCGACAGCATGGTATAAAGGTGCCTTCAGCACTGTGTAGGTAGACAAACTGGAAGAGGCAGGAGTCAAGAAGGTGGTATGCCTGGCTGTTGCTGAGCCTGAAGAGGTTTCAGAATGGGCAGACAAGGTTGGATTGACAGGCTCCAAGATTGAGGTATGGGCAGACACCAAAGGAGCGTGGACTCGCATGCTAGGTCTAGATGAGAATCAGTTTGATGCGCCTGGCCCAAGATCGCAGAGGTACAAAGTGCTTGGACTGCAGTCCATACATGGCTACTAGCAATATGCACGCATGGCCAAAAGTGCGCACCTTTTTGCCTGGAGAATCTTGCCTTCTCAATTTGGCACAGTGCAAAATGCCTCCATGTGGTGCATCTGAAGCGTGCAAGGCATCGTCTTCACTCTGAGGTAAACTTGATTTCAGCTTGTAGCAGCTAGCACAGCACAAAACATTGTCAGATTTGCTGTAGACTTGATTACAGCTTGTAGCAGCTAGCACAGCAAATGTGACAATGTGTTGTGCTGGCTGTGTCAAGGTCCTTTGGGTGATGAAGCATGATGAATAATATGTGTAAAACTGCAAGCAAGACTGGAAAAGCCATCAAGTTTTGCAGCCTCTGGTGGTGTACATTGACATTGGCAGCCAAGGTGTGCTATATTGGCAGTTCACTTGCTGATATTTTTGAACATTACACTTTATCAGCATGAAAGCTGGAGGCTCCTTAAAACACTAATCATGTGCATTAAATGTGCTGCTGCTGCTGCTGCAGATACTCAGCGCTTATAGACAACGGTGTCCTGCTCAAGCTGGTATGACCCTCCCAGTCTCAGACGCCTTAACATTGCAAGCATGTGGCATTTTTTGACCTTCCTGGCTCTGTGTCTTGCCTGCAACAGCAGTGTTCTTGTGCGCCATGCTGCCTGTCTCAGAAGCTCGTATGCATGTTGTCAAATGCAAGACATGCAGGATGGCATTGAGGCGTGCAGAATCGTGTTTGCGACGATTGGCGGTAACAAACATGCACTGTCCTGCAGTTAGTTGAAGAAGACCCTGGAAAGGTGCAAGAGTCTTCTGCAGAGGAACTGTTGGGTTGCATCCAAAGGCTGCAGTCTCTCAAAAAAAAGCACAAAGAAGTGCCCACAAGCAAGATATGACAATATTCAAATTTGTGCAACCCCAGCAATCCATTCCTCTGTGTACGCCAACTTTCAGGTTTATAGCCTGTTTGCAAGTGTGTTTGAGTTTTGGAGCTTAGGTTGCGGAGAGTAAGGTGGAGACTTGGCTATCAGTGTTGTACTGACCCAATTTTGCATGAGCCCTGCTTATGTTCCATGTATTTTGCAGTTTTGGGCAAATGTATGGTAGCTACCTATGGCTAGCATATAGCGCGCTTTCAAATTTTATTTGCAGCAACTATTCAGAACTATTGCAGCCTTGCCAAGTTGCGTGAGTACTGATTGCAGCATACTGATTTTTCAGAAAATCTGACAGATTTGGCATCAGGAACCTGGATCTTGTGCAGTCTACATGGAGTGTATGCAAGTCGCTTGTACTATGCAGTTGCGCTGTCATGTGTCTTGCTGGGCAGCAATTGACATCAGGTCACATGAAGGCTTCGTGACGAAGCCATTGTCATTACCTCTGCGACCAGTATTCAACCGACACATTTGTGCCTGATCGTCAATTTTGCATTCAAGGCTGACTTTTATTCGAATATCTTGGCGGGCAAGTTGGCTTACGTAACCTCGTCAGTTCACAGGCGTTGCCTTCAACAGCTTTGCCTCTTGTTCTTCGAAAGCTTGCAAGGCGTACTTCTTCGCGGAGCAAACAGAACAAAGCATTCTTCTTCGCCACAGCGCGGAACGCAAACGAGTCACAGCTGTTGGTCAGCTAGCCAGACCTGAGCAGGTATCGTTGGCTTAGCTGTCACTGGATGCTTGGTGAGACATGGGCAGTCTTCTCGGGCCCCAGACAAGGAGTTGCCTTGCGTATCATATCGCTGACTTGTTTAACTTCGTCTTGTAGGTGTCATAGGTGACTCACGGCTGTGCTGTCTTTACTAGTCATGCTGACAGACAAACGGCCTGGCGAAGATCTTGAAGCAGAGACCTCCAAGCACGCGAAGTACTCCCACGAGCTGCCCAGAACCGGTGCCTCGTCTGTCTCTGGCAACTCTGTTGCCACACAGTCAGCTGGCAGTCAGCGAAATGGGCCTCCTGCAGAAGAGGTTGCTGTTGACTCCGTGCCTCAAGCACAGCCTCAGCCAGAGCCACAGCCACAGCCAAAGATTGAGGATGCTCATGAGTATATCGTAGAACCTCAGGCAGCCTCTCACCCACAGCAACACATGAGCCATGAGCTTCCGCCCCTCCTATTCCAGCCTGAACTCCCAAGCAACATTGCACCAGAGGCCTTGGGACCAGGCATCAACGTGGCACAGCTCGGCTTTCCTTCTCATCAGCTCCCCTCAGCTGCAGAAATGCACAATCAAGCTGCTGTCCCAGAGTCAGCTGTGCCTCTGCAGCAAGCAGCAGCTTTGAACATGGAGGGGCCAGTGCATCCACAGGCAGAGGGGCTACTGTATGACATCACACAGCCAGGAGCAGGCCTCATCATGCCATCCATAGTAGCAGCAGCACTCTCCCAGCAACCTGGCCCCAGCAGCGACTTCCCCATCGTCTCCCAGTCAGGCACGCCCATGCAAGATGCCATGTCTGATCCCGGCGACAGGCCTTTCAGGTGCTCTGAGCCTGGCTGTGGCTTTGCCAGTAAGCGCAAATCCAACCTGACAGTGCACAGCCGCATCCACACCCGCCCCAGACCACCCCGCAGATGCCGCCACCCGGGATGTGAGTTTGTTGCCTGCGAAGGCTGCAACCTCAAGGAGCACCAGCGCCTCCATGCTGGTGAGAAGCCCTACAGGTGCACTCAGGAGGGCTGCACCGCCAGCTTTGCCAGGGTGGACCATCTCACAGTCCACATGCGCACCCACACAGGCGAGAAGCCCTACCTGTGCACACAGCCAGGCTGCAACTTTGCTGCTGCTCAGCAGAGCAACCTGCACAGGCACA
>JAABUK010003796.1_pt1 | contig 25169 bp, 25 predicted proteins | sample 5559141 | NCBI WGS metagenome assembly JAABUK01 (sample SAMN10711869, study PRJNA513367) | rock metagenome | isolation source: Antarctica rocks | place: Antarctica: Victoria Land, Pudding Butte nord | collected 2016-01-03 | reverse complement strand
TGATGATTTGGGAAAAGATAGAGCTGGGGTGGGGGGAAAGAAGAAGGGGAAAGTGTTGGAGGTCCTCCTTGGCGGCTTACTCAGCAGAGGCCTACTTTCTCCCCGCCCGGCATCTATTCACGTGATAAATGGTCATAGCGGCGGAGGATCTTGGCGGGATCTGCAACGCGTGCGAGGACTACTCGACACGAGGAATTTATGGCAAAATTCCCTCCTCGTTGGTTCAACTCATTCATTGTAGACCATTGTGTTGGACGGAGCTGTTACACTGGGATTGTTCATACAGACCTCATTCTGCTGTATTGCAGTTGACATGGTAGAGTCTCTATTCTCCCCTGATTGATGATAGAACCCAGCATTCATCATGACGACCCCAGATACCCGTCCTGCTTTTGGCGATGATCCATCTTTCAAGCCGTACAACGAACCTTTACTCGGTCAACGAAGCAATCATGCCAGATTTAACGATGACGATAACGATATCGAAAGAGTGGATGATATACTCGCCGAAAGCTTTTCACGTCAAAGTTCGTTTGGGCTGACTGATCCTTCATTTGAGCAAATTCCATTAAACCCAAGCTCATCTTGGACAACCAAATTGCAAAGATATGTATCATCACTTGCTAGACCAATTCAAGGGCGAAGAGATAAGTCTGGGCCAGCGACTCGCGCTAGATCAAAATCTCTTCGTGTTGGGTTGTACGCTATCGCTATCACATTAATGATGTTGTCAGTCACTCCTCCTCCTCTACCATCTTCTCCGTCGCATACACATCTACTAACGATGTTCTCCCAGAGGCATTCTACAACTCATCTCATTCTTATTTCTTACATTAGCTACCATATTTCCTGATCGAGCGGCTTATTTGGCAGACCACTGGGGTGATCCTGGTAAATCATCTAAAGGTCTTTTGCACTGGCCGACGGACTTCTCACGAGATATTCAACCAGTACCATGCCATTCGCATAACGACTACTGGCGAAAAGTTCCATTGTATAGTGCCGTTCAAGCTGGCTGCATTGGCGTCGAAGCAGATGTATGGCTTGTGGACAATAACTTATATATTGGACACTCCAAATCATCTCTTACTTCAAATCGTACATTGAAGAGTCTCTATATCAATCCGTTGCTGGAGATACTCGCCAAACAAAATCCGACAACAAAATTCCATCCTGACCGTGACTCACCACCGAATGGCGTTTTCGATACCGAGCTTTCTCAAACATTAATTTTCCTAATCGATTTCAAAACTGATGGCCACTCTCTCTGGCCATTCGTTTATGCTCAACTGGAGCCACTTCGACAAGCTGGGTATCTTACAACTTTCGACGGTTCATCCGTTACAGAAAGGCCTGTCACTGTCGTCGGAACCGGAAACGCACCCTTTGACCTCATGACCTCAAACTCCACCTATCGCGACATCTTCTTCGACGTCCCTCTCGATATAATGGCTGCAGAGGGAGCGCCCTCTAGGCAGAAATCCAAACAAGGCACTTCCGGCAACGCCCCGACGGATGCCTTGTCCTACAATCGTACAAATTCATACTACGCCTCAACTAATTTCGAATCCTCTATAGGCACTTTCTGGTCTGACCCAAGCACTACCCAGCTTGAGCGCATTCGCTCCCAAATTCGGGGTGCTCACGATCAAGGCCTGAAGGCACGATATTGGGAGACGCCTGCTTGGCCAAGGGGATTGCGAAATCATATCTGGAATATCTTGATAGAGGAGGGTGTGGATATATTGAATGTAGATGACCTCAAAGCCGCTACAAAAGGAACATGGGGCAGCTGGGACTGAGGGGGGATTATTTCTCTATTCCATATCTGTTACGGGGAAACGGTACGTATAATCCGGCCTCGTTCGACGCCGCTTTCTGCGGTCTCTGCACCCGCGCCAGACCAGAGGACCCGCTACCAATATAGCGGCTAAATCTGGCCAACGTCCAGGGAGCCCGTTTGGGATCGCGGGCACACCTCTCATCCCCGTACGTGCCTTTCTCGTTAAGTGACTCGGTTTGGTCCAAAACCCGCTTTCCATGGCATCAGACGCATATAAGAGCCGCCGCGCTCTCCGAGACAGGATGGCCTCTCCATCATCGCCCCTCCACACTCGCCTTAAAGACAGCCTTGACTCCGTCACGAATACACAGCTATAGCAGTCTTACACTCCAGTCACAAGGCGGGCAAGAAAAAACCGAAAGCCACGCCGTTCAAGGAGCTGCTCGGCCAACTCGGCCAACGCAGTCAACCCGTACCTCCCAGGTACGCAGACAGCATCAAGCCCAAGCTCGTTTACCTATGGAAACGTTGGACTGAGTATGGAGTCGTTTCCCTTTATCGCTGTCGCGTTCCTTGACAGAGGATGACAAGACCGGGCTAAATTCTGTCAGAAAGTCTACAGCGAGTCCGACCACTTCCCCAGTCCTAATCCCGTTGACGTTTACAAGAATCACTTATACTACGAAGTCGTCCGGGTATTCTTAGACTGGTTTTGTCTGGTCTCGAAGATCAAATCATCGTCGTCCCTCTTTACCGAAGCTAAAGCCTGGCGTATGGCCGTTATCCCACACACGCGCGTCCCGGTGAATCTGGTCATTAAGCTGAACATAAAAAATGTACACAACTCTGCCACCTTCTCCCTTTGATATTGACCTTCGACTTTAATCTTTCCCCCTTTTTTCCTAACTCATATTCTTTCTTATAGTTCATTATGGATAGATTGATCGATGAGTATAAGCTTAAATAGTCCGGTCGATTTAGAGGCGTTATGAACGCAGACGACGTCCTCGCCATTCTTAATCATCTCTAAGTCTTCGACGATGACTACTATTTAGAAGAGGACTTATCCATCTCATCCATCTCATTTCTACGCCATCTAAAGCATTTCATTCCTTTGTTCGACTTTATATTGATTGCGCTGGAAAGTTCAGATTTTATAAGATAGAACATTGAATTGAATAGTCTAAGATACGTATATGAAGGGCGTTCTTTCCAATTCATATTTTGCATCTCATTGCAAGAAGTATCTCTATACCTCAGTTAACCCCCTGACTTTTAAAACTTTTATTATGTTAACAGATATCTTTTTTAAAGCGTTGAGGAAATAATGACGCACACAAAATTTTCATGAACAACATTATCTTTATATCGTTGATTCCAGAGGAGAACGATAAACTCAGTTTAGGAATAAGAAATCTCAACAGCTGCACAGCCTTAATTGTCTTCTCCCAATTTGATATTCTTGTGCGTATATTGCGCCCCGCTCAGACGACGCAGAGCGAAGCGATTCCCACGCAGGTGATTAACACGCAGCACAGAAGGTGGACGAAATGGCTGCACTCTACAAACAGAAAAAGAAATACTTTCCGAACGACAAGCCAACCTATGTTGTTAGTGCGTTGTACGGAAAGCAAGTCGCGCTTCCGAGTCTACAAACAATTTTTGTGCAAAAACTTCGACGAATGGGATTGGAACCAGAAAACCTTTACTACGATGTGGTCGTGCCCCCTCTACCAGAGAACGGTAAAGGTACTGTCTTCATTGACGGCAGGAAGGGAGGATTCCCGGTCCTATATGTTGAAGACAAGCAAATTGGGAGAGGGCATTTTGGGGAAACACGACAACCTACGTCGCGTCATGAACCATCTCAGCAGTTACTGACGCATGTTAGAGAAGCAGCACAGCCTACCTCACAGCGGGAGCAGATTCCCCAAGCACCGCCCACTAAAGTGCAAACGCAGCGTGCTCGTTTCCAGAACGAATTGGGTTGGCGGCTTTCGCTTAATGGAAGAGATTTGTTTATTCCCGACAATGAGTGGCAGAGTGCATCTAGAGAAGGGCAGAAGGCTCTTTACAATCATAAAGAGAGCATTTACACCTTGATTGAGAGCGAAGAGTGACGGCCTGTCCATGAATGTTTTCTCCCCTTGGAAGGTATCAGCGAAGAAGTGATGAAAAAGTACATCACCCGTTATTGTGGAACTATGAGCCGAAGTCAGCAAGGTTGTGTATCAGGCGAGTTCCTAACAGTGTTTCAGTTCCGTTCAGTGAACTTACTGACCTCATGGCCGACCTGGCTATCGGATTCTTGGAGAAAGAGCACCGAGCGTCGAAAATATTTCAGACATGAAGGCCAATACTATACTGTATTCCAGGCACCAAAGATAGTAGAAAACTGTGAGTCTCTGACACAGCTGAGAGTTACTTGGCTATCTTAATAGAAACTTGGTAGCAATCTAGAGATATGTTCTGATTTAAGCCGTAGATATCCTCGGAAACTGGCAAAAACAGAATAATGACCACTTTACCCCTGACCCTTTCTAACATAGACTAGCGACTCCAGATGTTTGAAATCGATATCCGCAGATCCTTTGAGCTTATATTCTCTTTTCAGAAAATTCTTTTCAGATATCTCTCCTGGCGTCCTCATTCAGATTTTTGTATTTCACTAAGATGGATTCTTCGTTTTGTAGTTTCTATATGCATGATTGAAAAGTAGGCGGGGCACCTTCATATGTTAATGCGAGCGTGCAGCAGAGTTGCATACTTAACAGAAGGCCAGGATGATCACAATGGAGACATTGATAGAAGCTCTGAAGGAGACATTGATCCGTGGGAGAGGGTCCCTGCATAGGCCAATTGAAGTCTTGATGCCCGCGTAACCTAAATTGAAAAATGAGCCAATCAGGACAGGCGCCGAATACAGGCGAAATCTTGGCGGCGCACAATCAGAATTTCAGATGCTACCATAAGCCAAAGTGCCATGACGAGTGTCACGTTATGTCAAGGTATGCCAAGACCCCGAAAGTAGAAGACTGGCCGAAGTGGAGGAAGAGTTCACACTCTATCCCTATCTATGTCTCTCTGGACACAAGCAGACCTGACCCATCATTGTGCATGCGCCTAGAACGTGACACGCATGTGAGATGCATGCGTAGGATCTGAAGAAGTCTGCTGCCAGCACTGCCCTGGAGGCTCTGCTTGACGCAAAGGCTGGAAAAGAAATGGCTGGTAACTTGATCTTCTCACGGCCGTATAGCCTTATGCGGCACCAGGATACGATTCATAAGGCAAGAAGAAGGTCCACTGCTGGTTCTGCTCTGAGGTTAAGAAATTTAATCAATCGGATGCTCTTACACAACATCTTTGCGCAGTATACCACCATAAACTAAGCTTTGAGGGCAAGCACCCTAGAACAAGGCGAAGACAACCTCCATTCCCGCAGCAGCAAGGCCATTCATTGGCTTCGACACCAAAAAGACGATATGCCGCCTCCGCTGTGTCAAAATATTGCTCTGGGGATTCTTTTACTGCCGATTTGCCGGGGGCCGGGACACAGCCTATTCGATAACCCTTTACCGATGCTTAGGCGTTGCCTCGACGCTGAAAGCAGGTGAACGCGGATCATCGCGTATGTGCGCACGCACTTATCGCTCCTTGCAGAGCCCTATGTCCTCTTGAAGTCTTCCGACCCTTTTGCCAGATTTTTGGCCCGGCCGTGCGTGAGTCCTTTTGAAAACCCTTCCTAGAAATCGAACACCGCTTGCACTTCCCTAGCTGTTGTTACTAAGGAGGGAAGTTATCAGCTCGAAATCTGGGCTCAACTCATCCATCGATGTTTCAGAGTCTTGATCAGCTCCTGTGATGGTCGAAGATGCTACAAGGCTCTGGAAAACTAGGCATTTCCGCACATTGATAGTTTGCTGCAATTATCGCCTCGATCCTCTTCTCTTTCACCCAGTCACGGGCATTTTCTGAGGGCGCCGGCTCCGCAACGAAATGAATCGCGGTTGGCGACAACCGCGAAAGATCTTAACTGGGTGTTGCGATAATCGACTGAACGCCGGGATCGTCCGATGACAGAGGATGGTGTGCGTACAAGGAAAGCAACCGACCCGCACTACCGCCACTGTACGTGGACGATATCGTGTATGCATTACCGTCGAGAGCGCCGGCAGGGTTGGCAACGGACCGCAGAGCGTGCATTCCACGCGCCCCTGTGGCACCATCGTACAGCGCCTGTCTCTTGCCGACCGTGGGATTACCAGTTGGGGAGTGGGAGTGGGAGTAGGAAGGTGTGGCCCCCCGAGACGGAAATAGTCTCAACAATCTTCAAGTATTTCATGACTAAGCGGTTTAAGTGTCTTATGATTAAGCGGTCTAAGTGTTTTATGACTAAGCGGTCTTATCGTTTCATGACTAAGTGATCTAAGCGTTTCATGACTAAGCGGTCTAAGTGTTTTATAATTAAGTGATCTAAGCTATTTATAGATTGGATGAATCTATAAAGACTGCTCTGATAAACATTTTGATATTTAATACTTCCGCATAAGATAATCACTCAACTTCAGCTCTTAAAGTCTCTTTCTCAACTAAATCACTTCTCTTTCTTACTGCAAATCTGCACATTCACTATCTCATTCGTGGCTGATCCCGCGTATTACCTAAAGTCCATCTCTTCCGGCGGTCCTTTTCTTTTCAGATTACTATCTCAAATCCTCGAAATTGGATAATAATGTCTCCTTCCGATAATGAAGATCATGAAAGACGATATCAAGATCAGAAGGAGATGAGGCAAATATTGAACGACACAGATAGAAAGGCTAGTGAGATGTCACCCAATTATATTGGAGAACCAGGGGACTATCCGAGAGAACGTCGTAAAAAACATAATAACCCTAATTCGCGTACTCTTTATATATCCGAGGATGCAGAGAACACAACCAGAACTATTCAAACAAATAACAACAATGAACGCATACTTGATGATGAACGCAATCAAAGATTTTATACAGAACGCGCTAGAGTACAACAGCGCAGCCCATACAGAGATAAAAGAAAGAGGGGTTTAGATAAGGCGGGTCATGAACATCTTAGAGATATAACACATAGAATTGCGTTATTACGCGTGAAGTTAGTATATACTATGAAGTTATAAATATTCTTACTAACTAACTTACTTTTAGTACAGCATCAAAGCGACGAGATCTACTATATTCATTAGAGGATCCTAAGCATGAAAGTCACAACTATCCACAAGCACATCATCGTAATACTCATACTAGACTTGCAGAAAGGGCTCAAGAAGAAGCTCACACTGCCTTTAGTGTTAGTGAAATGCATGATGCATATGCTAAGTAGGTGCATTCTTATAAACTTGATACAACCACTAATCAGATATCTATATAGATTATCAAGCACTCCATCAAGTACAGACACTCGTGCCAATTTTGGCCAAGATTGGCCCGGGAGCGTGAACCTCCCGCGCCATAGTTACAGCCAGGGTCAGCACGGTCAGGGTCAAAGTGATTTTCATCCAACTAAATCATATCCACCACAACCACAAATCTATCCAGAAGATGCATATATTCCAAAATCATATCCACCACGACTCAATCCTAATACAGCCTACGATAACATGACCAGCGAACCTAACGCCAAACGTAATGTCAACCTAAGCCAACCGCCCCCAGGGTTTCAGCCTTTCATTCCTCTAGGTGAGAGACCACCAGCCAATCGTGCGACCATGTCAACTTGGGGTAGTCGTCAGGCCTATCAACCAGATCCTTTCCCCTGGGCGCCACCCGGCCCGGCGGATGTTGCGGCGATAGCTCGAAGTGTCGCTCACAGAGACAGCAGAGGTCACGGAGACATCAGAGACAACAGTGATAACGAAGACGGCGGGACTCACGAGGAACGTGTTGCCAAAGCTCGTCGCGGCAAGGAGCCAAAAGGTGGACGGAGACGATGAACTCACTCTCTGTATGTAAGCTTGCCGTTTGTTACAGCCCAAGCTAGATAGCAGTATTGAATTCTGATTGTCTTTCACTGTCCCAACTCGTCCACTCATCACGTTCTTCGTGAGATGACTGATGAACATGAATCATCATTACCGTCACATTCATTACGTTTTGATTATGCCCAGCCTATCCGACCGCCATCCTCCCTCATTATCAATATTGTCGTAGCTTTCGACGGTTCGGGATGAATATGCAAAGTGTACACAGGAAAAAAAGCACGAAAATGATTGAGATGTATGTACATATTGAAAAGATGATTTCATATGCAGCGTCAGTGGAAAGGAGAGTACACCATCCCATCAGGCACAGTTTTGAAGGGTCAATGTCTCGATGGTGACGGGCGAGCATTGAGAAGCCCAGCTGCGGTCGTAAAGGTTGAAGAAGTTGCCGCTCAGGCACTGGTAGAAAACGTTGGAGCCGCCGAGAGCCAAGCTGCCATTGCCGCAAACCGAGAATCCAGAGGTATAGATTGCGCCAGCTTGGGGCGGTGCATCGAATTGGAGTTGGTAATTGGATGCAATGTATCCAGTGCGGCCTTTGCTATCTTTGAGGATGCCGCCGGCGAGGGTGAGCTCGAGGGTGCTGGCACTCCTGCAAGCGACCAGACTCGTACCCGGGGTGCTGGATGCAGCTGGAGCAGAGCCGGAAGCTGTTCCTTGTGGCTGTGCATCGGAGACCTGAGTGACTGGCTTGGCGGTGCTGGCTTGAGGTTGACCGTCGGTTTTTTGGCTGACTGGCGCAGCCGTGCTGGCCTTGCTAGCCTGTGGCTGACCGTCAGATATCTGAGAGACTGGCCTAGTGGTGCTGGCCTTGCTGGCTTGGGGCTGACCGTCAGATATCTGAGAGACTGGCGCAGCAGTGATCCTCGGAGCTTGAGGCTGACCATCTGAGATGACAGTGACAGGTGCCATTGTGATCATGGTTGGAGCCTGAACCTGCCCATCAGAGATCTGCTTGACTGGCATCATGGTCATGGTGTGCATGCCACCCTGGATTTGCCCATCCATGATCATAGACACTGGTGCCATTGTGTACATGGGAGCTCGTGGCTGACCATCCGAAATCTGGCTAACAGGTGATGCTTTAGGTGCTTGAGATGTTTTGGGTACTTGAGGTTGGCCATCAGATATCTGAGAGACGGCTGGGGCTGGAGGCGCTCTTGAAGATGTTTTAGGTACTTGAGGTTGGCCATCAGATATCTGAGAGACGGCTGGGGCTGTAGGCGCTCTTGAAGATGTTTTGGGTACTTGAGGCTGGCCATCAGATATCTGAGAGACGGCTGGGGCTGTAGGCGCTCTTGAAGATGTTTTGGGTACTTGAGGCTGGCCATCAGATATCTGAGAGACGACTGGGGCTGGAGGCGCTCTTGAAGATGTTTTGGGTACTTGAGGTTGGCCATCAGATATCTGAGAGACGGCCGGAGCTGCAGGTGCTTTTGAGACAGTGGTAGCAACCTGTGGTTGACCGTCCGATATTTGAGACACCGGGCGGGCAGTTGGTGCTTGTGGTTGTCCACTGTCCATGTTAGTCATAATCCAACCAAGCTATCAAACACATGACGTACTCAGATAACTGTGATACTTGTCTCTTCGCTGGTTTCGCTGAAGCTGTGGTGACATTCATCACGGCGATACCGAATGAATCTGGTCTCGAGCCTGTACATCCTGGAGGTGTGGCTCCAGTCGGCGAGATTGCACGCGTAATTGCTTGCGGAAAGGGTGATGCCTTGACGACCGCAGCCGCCGCAAGGACGGCGAGTATGTAACGCATAGTTGCGAGTAGAATACTGCACCAAGGAGGAGATGTCGTGAAGCAAGGGAGGAAACGACAGTTTGTAGACGAGGAGAGAAAGCTTGCAAAGGTGAGATGGGAAGCTTTGAAGATGGGATCGTGCACAGGTCGGTAAATATTAGACGAGAAAGCGACTGAGACATAGCTATAAAATGCTGAGGGGTTGAAGTAGCATTTGGCATACCAACCCTTCCATTACGGCAATCCCTAACCTCCTCTCGGTTCCTTAGGAGGAGGCTAAAGTGTGCTCGTCCACGGTTTCTGATGATTGGCGGGTTGGGGATCCCTTTACGGCGTTGAGCGAATGCGCCATTGCGGAGAGAAAGATACTCCAGAGCATAGACAGTTAAAGCGCCGTGCATGGAGCATGTCTTTTCTCCCCACCACCGATGTCGAAGCAGATGCTGTTCGTTCTAGTGGACCAGCCTACGCCTAGTAGTGCCCTTGTTGATGGGGAAGGCTGGGCAGCTGGCGTGGTGGCGTCTGTGAAGGAATGCGTGCTGGCCACCTCTCCGCGCTCCAGCTCCAATTCTTGCTTCGATCGAGGAAGGCCGTCGAAAGAACCAAGTTGCAACCCTCTTAGCATGTCTTCTCAGCATGTCTGGAGGTACCGGACATGACCGTTGGAGAAAGTAGTTTGCATGTTCCCAAATGGAAATCGAAGTCGTTGAGCGTTCTCCGTACAGTAGATGCAGCGTCGTGACCTGTTCTCGACGGCGCTCGGCCCAACCTCCAAGAGTTGGTGCGTGAGCAAGGCTGGCAATATGAGTGGCGGGATGGCCAGATCGTGATCGACATCCACTTCTGCTGTAGGTCGTGGGTGACGGTGAGCTGCAACTTGTGCATCCCAACCCCAGCCTCCTGATGTGATGATGCATTCGACGATCACCCCGCCTCCGCCCACTCAACACCATCGGATGTGAGACATTGTGGTCATCTCTCCTCAGCACCGCAACAGAACGGCGCCGAAATGCTTCAAATAACCGTTCCGGGCTCTTGCTCTGCAGACGGGTCCCCTTTTGGTTGGAGACCTCAAGCTTTCTGCTCCAATCAAGAACACTCTGTCAGATCGTGCTGCGGCGTCATTGGCAACCATGACAGTGCTAGCTTCACCCAGATCCACTCCGTACTACGGTATGCCGTGCAAGAGGCGCCTGATCCAGTTTAGGCGAAGGTGCTAGAAGAGGGGGAAGTGCATTCCCGAGGGCGCTTCGAACGCACATCAAGACTTCGCCGAGGTGTGAGGAAGCAAGAGAGTACCTTAGCGGGAACCAGGTTGGGAGGATAGGGTACTCTAGCAGTCGGTCGACGATCGAAGGGAGCGAGCCAGTTGCATGTACTACGTATTCATAAAAATGCTTCAGACTCAGCTCGAATGCGCCAACTTGTCTACGGCCAAGAACGCTGATCACGGGTCTACAATTGCGGCTACTTCTGAGTACGACACCAGACTTCCACAACATCGAAAAGAGAGAGGTTTGCTTTCGGCATTTCATGTCAATATTGTATGTCTTACAAATGCAATAGATATCAAAAGATATTAGCAGTTGACAAACCAAGCTCCGATAAAAGTTGGCATGACATTTCATCAACATTGGATTGATTTATGATTATTTGAATGCTAGACAATCTGATCAAAATCGGTGTCAATGTGACTCGGTGTCGAGAATAGCCTGGTAGATACATCTACGAGGCCTGCGATTGCTGCCGCGCGGCCGATGCCAGCTACTACCTCAGCCATCCTCGACAACAGATGTCCGAGACAGAGTTATCGCAAGGTCGAAGCACTTGTACTTCCATATCTTGTCGCAGCATAAATGCACTGAGCAGGACAGAAGAAGACACCTGGATGTTGACCTCGAAAGCGGTGGGACACAGCGCATAGAAGACTTCCTGCAGCAGAGATCCAAACTGGGCATGAATTGCCCTTCCTTCGTGCAGAGTGCCGCTCGAGTTTCTGAAAAGCACTGTACTCCGCTCTGATGCTCGAATCACGATCTTCGGCTCCCATAGTTCCTTTTTCCTCTTCAGTCGACCAGCGCTCCGAATAGGGCGGGGAGGCTGCTCTTGCTGAAAGTCTTGGCGTTTCCGAGAAAAGAGGATTTTCTTCAACATATTGAAGATGTTTTTTTTCTTTTTCTTATTGCTACCATCGAGGTAATTACCCAGTATTGTGTACAATAATAGGCTCAGATATTGCAGGCGTAGCACCCCGGCTGACGCCACGGGGGCCCCTGACCGGCTCGGACCACGCCGTAGTCAGCTCACTGGAATACTTGGATGTACAGTACTTCGTCTGGCGTAGTGATAGACGTGCACGGACCAGATCCCATTCAACCCTCGCTCATTGCCAGTAGATATATACTCCCCGCCCGCGCGCGCGGCATCGAGAAGCCTAAGCTTAACCCTGCGACAGCCTGCCATCGTCGTGGGACATCTGCAGCACGCGAGACAAATAAGCTCAGTTCGCAGATGCATCTAAAACTCCCCGTTTGCAAAGTAGGCACGTACTCTTTCCGACTTTGGGGAGATCTCATGCTGCACGCCAATCTTCGTCGAGACTGAGGATGCGGAAAAGTGGTCGGTGGCGTCGGTTTCTTCCGAGGCGGTACTCTGCATCGTGCGCGAGTGCCCCATGATGGTTCGGCCTTGGCCATCGATGAAGGTGCGGACGCCGGTCATGGTTGCGCGGGGGATGGAGGGGAGGTTTCTGTTCTTCACGTTTCTATCACCGTTGCCGCCTTTCTCCTCGTCGGAGCCAGCGGTGGTTTGGCTGCTATGTCCAGATCGCCAGGACGAAGGTGTCAAGAGGCGCCGGAGGAGTTGTTTGCTCTTTGAGCTCCATTTGCGGCCGCTGCCGTGGGCGTGTCCGACGTTGTTGCGCTCGTTGCTGCGGGAGACGAAAAAGGCGCGGAAGGCGGTGACGGAGGTCATGATCAGGCCTATTTCGGCGGACATCATTTGCCAGAACGTCTCCCATACCGAGTCGATCGTGCCGTTATGGTGTAGGCCGGAGGCTCGGATTACGGTCACGACAATGATGACTATGGTCAGGCAGAGAGATAATGCCAGCGCAAGCTTCTGGGTCCATTTGACTCGGATCTGCCAGATAAGTCGGACCGGGATGAATAAAACTAGAAGGAGTTTCTGGTCAGCGTGCGTGCTCCCCTTCCGGCGTACTGATTGTACGAGACGAGGCACTTACTCAGTAGATCCCCTATGATATCTAAGATCATTTGCGATAACGAGTAGTTGGTTGCAATCTTAGCGTATGATCCCTGTGTACATTGCACTAGACAGGAAGGTTAGTTCGACGTATCAAGGCCGTTCGAAGACCCCAGAAGCAAAACTTACGAGATTTCAAGCTATAGAACCATGGGCATGCAAGGATGTACACCGAAGCTCCGTAGCCGGCAATTCCGACATTGAAGATGACGACGACCCACCAGTAGATCACCAGGGGACGAACGCGGTCGACCAGTTTTCTGAACAGAAACAAGAAGCTGAGTTTGACCGAGACGATGGAGCACCATGTCAGGATCAGAGCGATGGCGACAAACTTCTGGTAGTCGAACGACCTTTGGATCCAATCTGCGGGAAGGTCCAGGTTGGGGACCTGGTACAGCAGCGCCTCCACCATGTACAGGCTGTCCACGACGGTGACCAGGATGCCGACTGCGCTGATCAAACAGCAGATGCCGAACAAGAGGAAGGCATCGTCGATCGAGACTTGCTTTTGCACGCGGATGCGGACATAGAAGCGAGCAGAGGCGCAGACCAAGCAAACGACCAGCAGTGCCACAGTTGATCCCTTGGATTAATCAATCAGCACGAGTTCCTGCCACAAAGATTGCCGGAACAGTTACAAGAAAAGCATGTCGAGGGATGCGACCTGCGTTATCGAACTGTCCCATTGCGACGGGGCGTTAGAGTGAAAGCGCACGAGGTGCTCAATGGTTAAATCTCTGATAGGAGAGAGGGCGTGCTGGTTGTGTGCGACGAAGATGGTCGAGGAGGGAGGTGATGGGAAAGATGGGGATCCCCTGGCATAATGATCGCGGTGCAAGACCATGGCAGAGCAGAAGGGCTGAGCGAACTTCCCCCCCCTCCACCTACTGGCCCCTCGCTCCAGACAAAGTGGTTCTAACGAACGAAGATACCAACCTGATGGCAAGTATAGTGTGGTGTGGTGGATGCTGCTGCAGTCGCTCAGAGCCCCCACAGTGTTATTTGATCCTCTAGGATGAGATGGTCTCGCAGGCCCGTGGGCGCCCTGGTGAGTAAGTTCCTCCAAGACGAGTAAAAGTAGGTAGTTGTCATCGCCCTTCGTGTGAGGTTCACGCTAAGGCTTCAGCTATCGATGACTATCCTTGTCAGTTGGTCTTTTAGCTGGTGGTATTGTGTGTATTTGATGTATGGTGCCAGTTACCGTTCCCACCACCCGCCTTCGGGCCCACCACAGCCGTCAGCCCAAGCGCCTCAAATCAAATGGTCCCAGGTGAGGATCTGTTTCACGTGGGTCGTATCCTTGTTATCAATCCAACATTGGGCTCGGTCACGACAATTGAGTTCTTTCGCCTTTTCGAGTCAACGTGGCTCTTTTCGCGACGACGTCCCTGTCTAGTAGCTCGCTCGGCCCCCACCTCGCTGCGGATCAGGCAGAGCATCCTCGTCGGTGGTGTTGTGGAACGGAGCTCTCTAGGAATAGGCCCGAACAGGCCAAGTACCTCCTTCATCTCCCTGATGTGGTTTAATTGCAGTCAGCTGAAGACAACAGCACCACACAACGGGACGTGGGAATCTGTTCCCTGTAACTCCGTTCATAATTGCCGAGCCTATCGTTCTCACCACTAACTTTGACAAACCAATCTGCCCTACTTACTCGTCAGCCGTACCATGCAGATTGAGTAAGCTGGCTAAAAAAAGGTCGGTAATACTCCAGCAGTAGTCCGACCTTTCTAGCTGTGAAATTCAACTCAGCGCTACCATGGTATCGTCACCACTGTGCTGGTACAGGGGCCTGGTGGCCAGGGTGTAGACAATGGCGGCGGCCCCCAACTTCGATGCAAGGTAAGCACACCATACTCGTTCACGGCGTGGTTCGGTCACGGATGAGCATGTCAGCCATCTCGCGTTCTGGGAGGGGTGTTTGAGCAAGCTCAAATCAGCCATGGGGCTGCCTCTGGATCCTCCATGCACGTAGTATAACCCCAGGTAAATACCCTCAGTCTTGGAGGCCTGGCACCCGCGCGTCACACATTTCACCGTCGAGCACCATGGCATCTTCTTCTGCTTCAAGCTTCGATATGCTCCGTCTCCTGTCTTTGCTGCAGGAGCATTCGCAAGCTGCTGTCAACATGACAAGCCTGGCGCGAGCTCTCGTCTTGTGCAGCATCATTATGTTTCCCTTCATGCTGCCGCACATCTACAGCCACTTTGCCATACCCAAAGGTTATGAGGGAGTGGCAAACGAGGACTTGAGCGAAGAAGAGAGGGAAAACTTCTATCTCGAGGCCCACTGCTTGAAGCAGCGTTTGGCTGGCAAATGTGTGGATTAAGTTTGCAGACGGGGAATGGGGTGTGACTGTCACGTTGCCCAGAAAGGTACGAAGCTGGAAACCTCTCGTCCAGGAAGTTATAGTAGAGACTTTGTGCTGACCGGCTGCATAGACGTCCCTTAAAACTGTGTTGAGACTTCATAACTTGCAATCGTCTTGGAGGGGAAGAGCTCGTACCAGCCCGTCCATCTGCGTCGGTATGCCGGGGATCGAATCATCCTCATCGAGCCGCCAGTTTCCTCTCCACATACCGTCACCCATTCGAGCCTGAGGTTTCTTGTGCTGATTAGCATAACTCACAAAATTCCAGGAAAGCAGAGACCTTGGAAGTGCAGGATGCAGGGCAGTTGGGCAAGGAATGTGTATGGCGTTTCGTGGAAATGCCGAGTCTTGATCACCATCCCGGCCTATAGTTGTATTAATATAAAGATTGCGGCCCGGTCAGATGCAAGAGGTAGCGCATATGTAATCTGTTCAGACCAATGGAATGCTGCAGCGGCTACGAAGTTAGTGCCGGTGATAACTGAGCTTCCCAGATATAGGAAGAACAGGCTCCCGTTGCACATCTTGAGTGATGAATGATTGGTCATTTTTCCAGTCTCTAAGCCCCTGTAAAGGCCATTCAAAGTCTCAAATGGATGACAGAAACACAGCCTCGACATTGCGAAGCCTCGGTCCCTTCAGGCCTCAGAAGAGTGCTAGATCCATAGAGAGGAGAGGAATTCAGATTTAAAGATGGCAAGGAATCATGGAGATGGTAACGGATAGATCTATTGCATAGTATCGGACGTCGCTGCCAATGACGATGTTATCTCGGTGCCGCCGATTCAACACGTTTTCGACCACGCCAGGACTGCTTCGGAACTCGAAAAGCCCAGTACAAGCCCAAGGCAATCAGCACATTGCCGACACTGTACGCCAAGGTGATGCCAAGGTTCCTCCAGCGGTCGTCGAAATAGATGCCCAACGTTGCTAGTAAAGTGTCTGTATCTGCAACCGGGCAAAACTGGCACTGCTGCATTCCATCCGGATTGAGCAAGCGGCCTCCTGCGAAGCTGAGGTAATCCTTCAGGTAAGTGCCACAGGTTTGTCCATCGGGAGGGTCGATGGTCACCAGTTCCTTTGCGGCGCACACGACATCGACGCCTGCGGTACCTGTTGACACCATGGCATTCACAAAATACGTGATGGGAGTCACGCGGTACATAAAGATCCAGAGTCGAGGGAGAGTGGTGGGGCTGACTAGCACACTGCGAAAAGAATCAGTAATTACGAAATAGCGGTGGAATCATTTCTTTCGACTCACCCGCAGAAAATGAGTGACAAAGAATAGAGCAGTGCTGAAACGTTGACGCCAGTTGCAGCATCCGGCATAATTGTCCCAAGCATCTGGGAGAACGTCGAAGAAAACGTCAGGTAGGACCATATGATGAGGAACATCAGTCCTCCTCGTTCATTGAGCATATCTGTTGCGAACGCGTTGCCGTACATCCCAATAGGATAATACCAGGTCACAAACTGAATCACGGCCAAAACTGTTTGCCAGGGAATCTCGGCGATAACGTTGGACAAGATAAACACCACCCAGGAATATGTCCGAGATGGGCGTTCGCGGATCTCGTACAAAGTGCGGTTCTCGATAAAGTTGGGCAAAACTAATTGGACAAGATTGCTGTGCAATGTGAAGAGAAGGAAGACCGAAAAGATCTGGTTCTGGATTCCTTGGATGCTGGTCTCGGAGCGATAGAACGAGAAGCCATTTATAAGGCCCTAAAGTAATCGTTAGACCTCCAATTCAAGAAATCGAGTTAATACTTACTGCACCAGCAGTGAGGAAGAGCTTCGAATATAAGTAAGACGGTGTTCGCCAGTCATGCTCAAGATTCCTCTTCGTAACGATGTATAACTGATAAGTAAAGGACGAGGCAAATTCCCCGGAAGTACTGTTTTCGTCCTTCGCAACCTCTTTTGATAAAGCTTGCTTCATTGCTCCAAGAGTATTTTTGACATCTTGCCTCTCCTCAGAGTCGTGCCAGGTCTCAGGCCAGGTCATGTCGTTCTTCGGCCTCGGGTTACCCGTCACATCCAACAGCCATTCAGCGGGGTTCTCATCCACTCTGCACTTCCGGGCTCCGTTGGCCTCGAAGTAATTGAGAAGAAGCCGAGAATCAGGGCCGACCTCGCCGAAGTATGCCGACTTCCCATCAACAAGGAATAGAAGCCTGTCAAACGTTCGAAATAGGATTTCTGAAGGTTGATGGATGGTGCATAAAATGGCTTGGCCATCATCAGCCAACTTGCGCAATAGAGTGCAGATCGACCAGGCAGTGTTACTGTCGAGGCCGGAAGTTGGCTCGTCCAAGAACAGCAGAAGCTCCGGCCTGGCAGCAAGTTCGACGCCGATAGTAACTCGTTTCCGTTGTTCAACATTGAGACCCTCTCCTGGAACTCCGATTACAGCATCCGAAAACCCGCGCATATCGAGGGTATCAATCACCTCACCAACCCACGCCAGCTTTTCCGCATCAGAGTACTTTTTCGGCTGCCGCAAACGAGCACTGAACGTGAGGGCCTCGCGGACCGTCGTAGTCGCAAGGTGTAGGTCTTCTTGCTGCGCGTACCCGACCTTGCGTGCGAAACCATCATCCTGATACTTAGCATCGACCAGCTTTTCCCCTCCTATGACGCCGGTGGATGATCGATTGGCGAGGATGTTAAGGAGCGTAGTTTTTCCTGCTCCAGATGCACCCATCAAGGCAGTCAAAGTTCCTGGTTTGATCCAGCCCTCAACATCATCAAGTAATCTCTTAGAGCCATTCTCGACTTTCACATCATAGCAGAGGCCATCCCAAAGAAGATTTGCGGCGTGTGTTTCCATGCCCACCAAGTCTTTGCTGGATCGAATGCCCTCTTCCTTACCGCCTGCGGGGAGAATACCTTGTCCGTGTAGCGCTTGTGCTTCCTTGTCATCTCTGTGCTTCAGATCGAGAGCGTGGCCTCGTCGAAAAATAAGCACTTCACCCTTTGATCGCTGAGCGGAGATGCATTCTGTCGCAAGGAGGTAGAGACCGCAAAGCAGAACCATGATACTGAAAATAATACCCAGACTCCTCCAAAGATGTCCTGGGTAATACTGAAAACTGGCCGCAAGATACGCATCTCCATCTACCTCTGCAGATCCCGGAGTGGCACCAACAGTGGCGCACATTATTCCGTGAGGACTCACTGGCGGATAACCTTGACCTTGAGGTACAAACCTGGTGCAAGGGAACTGGCGGCCCGAGAACTCATTGATCATTAGGCTCTCAAAAGCGAAGCCCACAGGATCTAGATAGCGAAACCACGAAAACCAGGGATGCATGCTCGGGATTGGCAGCACAAATCCGGTGTATATGATTAGCATTAAGATGAAATTCGCCCCAGGTGCGATAGATGAGGTTAAGGTCTTGGACATAGCTCCGACAGTTCGGAACAGCATTGAACCAGTCAGGAGGCTGATGAATGCGAAAAGATAAAAGGTGAAAAAGGCTCCGTATTCCCTCCGCATGTTGGCGAGAAAGTAGAATGGTACGTTGAAAAACGTTGTTAACAGCAGTTTGTTTGGTATATCGCAGAGCATTGATGCTATAGCTTCTGCAGACGGGTGATACAACGCATATTGGAAATGCTTTTCGACAATAGGTCGTTGATCCCACAGCTGAACGCCCTCAAAGGCGCCCAGGAATGTATTGGTCAACACGGTGAAGAATAACAAGACTCCGCGGCCAAAGAAGCTACTCGTGTCAACTGGCATGTTGTAAAATATGCTGCCAAGGACGATTGATAGGATGGCGTTGCCTGCAATTGCTGAAATTGGTGGTGTCAGGTCACTGACAAGCCTTTGGAAGCCCCGAGTAATACACAGATGGACCTGGTCTGGAAAGGATATAGTATATGGGGATCGATGACGCTGCGTGTCCGCTTTGTGAGCCTGTTGAGCAGTCCTCAGCTCCTGTAGATGCTCTTCGCCTAAGGGATATGCCGTTCCGTAAAGCTGTATTGCCTTCAGCAGTTCTCCTCGTTCTGGGCTTTGCTTCCAAATTTGCGCAAATTCCTTCGCAGTACGAGGAACCCGTGACTCAAATCCTCCACGCACGACACGCTCTACCGGGTTCGTCAACGATGTCAAAAAGTCGCTTGTCGTAGCACGGTCGGAGCAAATAAAGCCAAGGTCGATGAAATATTTCTTTGCCGCGACGGCGCTTCCGAAGAAGATCTGATGGCCCTCATAGAGAAGTACTATTCTGTCAAAGAGATTGCAGATGTCCTGAGAAGCCTGATACATTGTAACAATGGCCACAGAACCGGTGACGTTTGTAGATAGCCGAAGGATTCGAACGAAGTTCAATGCATTCGCGCTATCCAGGCCTCTTGTACTATTGTCCCAACACTGAAGTGCACCGCCGCACACAAGAACTTCAGCAAGACTGGTTCTTTTGCGCTCTCCGCCGCTGATACCGCGGATAAAGTCGTTTCCAACCTTGACATTGGTTGTGTCGGAAAGGCCCAGAGCAGCAACAGTAGCATCTCGCACTTCTTTTGCATATGCTTCACGATTGGATTTCGTTCCAGCATTTGCTGGTGCGCGAGCTCTTGCAGCCACACCAAGTGTCTGATTGACGTTCAAGTGCGGGAAGTGTATATCTGATTCCGCTTGATAAGTGCACTCGCCACGAAACTCGCTATGCATGATGTCCCGCGGGATACCTAGAATCTTGTACTTAGATGGATCTTCAAGTGCCAGCTTCGTTTGCTGCTTACCCTGATAATTCATATCTGACTCTGAATCAATAAAGAACCCGTGGGTCTGCCCGGCCAACGTTTTCAAGAGTGTTGTGCAGCCACTGCCTGGCTTTCCTAGGACCATTAACATCTCCCCACTCTTTACAAGCCCTTCGAAGTCCTGCAGAATGTCGATTCTCGATTTCCGTTGGCGCCCAAACAGCTTGCGCAGGAGACTTAAGCACATCAAAGGATGGGTTGCAAAGGTTTTTTGATAATCAGTTGTACTACCAAAGCCGTACACGTTGAGGTTTCGATAAGCAATGCCAGAATCGCTCTTTCGACATCTCGCCAGATCACGAAAGATCTTCGCGATCCACACTCCATAATTGAAACCGGGGGAGTGGGGATCACACTGAGATTTCTGGGGGTCTATACTGTCGACAGAGTCATTTGTTTTCATGCTTTGAATGGTCATTTTCGCCTCCTTGTTGAATTCCATCGGAATGTCGTACCCTGGCTGGAGGGTCTGCGGTTCAAAGTTTTTTGTCGAGGTGTTATGTGCTCTCGTTTTTCCCGAGTCTCGTCACTGGAGAGCGAGAGAAAGCTTGACATGCCCTTGAGCCATCTTTGTGCCTGACTCTTCCTGCCGTAGGATCCTAAAGTGTTGATGGGTCCTTAGATCGTCCTTGATCGTAGGATCGTAGCTGTAGTCCTTGCTGTCGAGCTCATTAACCGCAACGGCTCTGGAGCCTAGGTAAGCGCTCGGAACATGAACCAGGTTTTCTCACAACGCTCCATTCTTCGCTGCGGGGCGACCACGCACGGCACGAAAAGCGTAGCAATCTTTCTAAGAACACTCACTCCTCCCGAGGCAGACACCATGCATGCAGGAACTGAAATAGACCAGCACAATGGAACAAGGAACTGTGGACCGTACTAACTCCTCCGTACTACTCCGTACCGGCAGAGACTGCTCTGAGTATTTATAACTACTCTTGGTGTGATAATCCAACTAGACCAAAAGGGGAACTCCAATCTAGAATCACGTTGGTATGGTAATGTATTGTTGGTATCAAGCTACACCCCTGTCACGGGCACGCGTATTCGGCCCTTCCCGGAGAGCTAGCCGACCGACCAAAGATAGATTCACCGAAGTCCGAGCTTTTCCTAGTCTAACCGAAGTCCATCGTTTATCGTGAAATGAGATTGTCTTGGCGGCGTTGTTCTACCCGTTACAGTACCATTGCAACAGCCTTGTTGTTTCAAAGACTCCATGTATGGTTTGGATCTTGGGGCTGTACCAAGTGCGAAGTCATGGCCATTGCTGGCTCCACGTGTGCGGAATCGCCCTCGTGATTATGGCAACCCAGCGATCGCTAACAGGGTGCTAGCTCCACTCACGACACTTCCAATTACGGAACAGCCTGTAGAGCTTCTATTGCTGACGAGCCTCTCGCCAGCTCTATGCAGTTGGTTATCGACAGGGGCAGTGTTTCCCGTAATATTACCACCACAAAGCAACAGCGGAGTGCTCTCGCAAACCTCGTGAAGTTGACGATCTCAGCACTACTCAATCCTTCATCACCCACTCTGCCCTCGTGTCCTCGTCATCCGAACTCAATTCACTAATGATATGCCAGATCACGGTCTAATTTCGCTACCGGCCCCCATCATTGATCTTGGAGAAATGAAGCTAGGCACTCACTACCTCTATCGAAGGGAGCTGTGAGGTGTGCGGCGGACTTTGGAAGAAGAGAGGCGGAACATGGCTCCTTGGCGTCTAAGATCCGGTGGGGGAGCTTCGAGCTGGAAGATGTGATATTGGGACAGAGTCCCCGACCTTGGGTTGGTGAAGGCTCCTATAATACCTACTCACCTGCCTGCTATCAAGAGCGTCCCGAGCAGCTTCGATCACTATACCTGAGCTCTACCTTCCCATGGAGCCTAACGTATCAACCGCCTGTGGCTCTTACAGCAGTGAGCATGCTGGCACCTGCTTCTACGAAATCTCACTGCCACAATCCTTGCCGCTGGCATCAAGCTTTTGGTCTCGCCTGGAATCCACCAATGTCCCTGAGCTTCTGCTTCCTGTGTCAGTGCCTCGAACGGCTCAAGTAGCACTCGTGTCTGCTGTCGTTCTCGCCATTCCATTCATTCTTGTTTATATTGCAACATGGAAGTCCTTTGCGCATCAGGACTCCCAAAGATTGCCGGTTCGGATACCGGGGACAGTCCCTTACATGGTCCCCTGGCTCGGAAGTGCACTTCATTTTGGGCTCCACCCCTCCAGTTGTCTTGCTGCTGCTAGGTAAGGATACCATGGCTGAGATTCATTACTCCAGGGTCACAAAGCCTTGCTGACTATCTATGACTATTCAGCCGTATTGTTGGATCGCAAGCTGCCTACGGCATGAAAGTCTTAGGCGACACAATTTACTTCTTACATGGGCCCGAGAACGTTGCACGAATATGGAAATACAAGACAAGCATAACGACGCCGGGTGTGCACACATTCGTTCTTATCAGAGTGTTTGGCATGGCTGCCAAGGCGGTCAACATGTACAATTTGGACGACTCAGGGATCCAGTCGAAACCCCATCCAGACAGCAATGTGATGCCCCACAATCGAATAGATCATCACACACATGTAGGCTTCAGCAAGCTACTGAATGGTGATCGTTTGCCGAATCTTTATCTCCGCTGGTCACAAAACTTTGCTCGCCGTCTTCAAGCTCTAGGTATTGGAGACAAATGGATGGAGTCCTCGGACATCATGGATTTCTGGATGCCGCCTTTAACATCGTCGTTGAACGAAGCGGTTGCAGGCCCACTTTTGGAATGCGTCAACCCTAATTTCACTCGGGACTTTCTCAACTTTTTGCCCTTTGCTCACGGTCTTATGAAAGGTCTCCCGAACTGGTGTCTCCCCAAGGCTTCCTCCCTCCGGGCTAGCCTCAACCGCGACGTCAGGCAGTGGCAAGCAATTGCAAGGAGTCGGTTCAGGGAGTCTGATGTTGACCTAGATGGGGATGCCGATCCTTGGTGGGGTTCCGCGTGTGTGAGAGAGCGCCAGAAGATTCTTCTGGGTGTGGACAATTGGGACCATGATACGGCTGCAGCTTCGGATTTTGGCCTTCTCTGGGGGTGAGTCCAATCCGCTTTGCTGCCTTGGTCGCTACTAACGAAGTCTATCTGTGAAGTGTTAACATAAACGTACACACGGCAGCAATCTGGGCGATTGTCGAGATCTTTAAAGATCAAAGTCTACTGTCAAGAGTTCGCGAGGAGTTGAAAACGATAGACTTCACGGCTATCACTTCGACCCAGGAGATTGACAGAATACTTTCACTCCCTCTACTGCAGTCAGTGTACGCCGAGGTTCTTCGCCTTCGTGTTGAGATACAGTCGGTCTTCTACAGCGACCGAGAAGATATTCAAGTCAACGAGTGGCGCTTTCCCAAGAAAAGTCTCCTTCTTGTCCCTACCGGTCCAGCTCACAGGGATCCAGATTTCTGGAATACGCGAGACGGCGAGCACCCTTTGGACACATTCTGGGCGGATCGTTTCCTCGTATACCCGAATGACCCTTTAAGTGGCCCGAGACGAAAGACTGCTGCAGCCCTCAGCAAAAGCGAACAAGATCGGATCCAGAACCTCATTGATCGGGGGAAGCCAAGATTCGTCAGTACAGGCATGGCCGACTCATATATGCCGTACGGCGTGGGAGAGCGAACATGCCCAGGTCGAGGCTTCTCACGACGTGAGATCGTTGCCTTCTGTGCCAGCATAGTCAATGACTTTGACATCGAACTACTCACAACCCAAAAACATTTCGAGTCAAGCACGACGTTCTACGGGCTAGGCACTCAACGTCCCCTTGGGAGTGTGCCTTTCAAAGTCCGAAGGAGGGCAAAATGCTGAAGTCGTGAAGTTATATCCCCTTCAGCTAGGAGTTTGATGCCGTTGGTTTGGGCAGGGGATGGTTTAGATCTCGTGCTTTCAAGTACTATCTATATCGCTGAGACTATTTGCAGTCTTCATTACTCAATTACTGGCCTGAACTGGCTGCATTCGCGTTGAGATTGACTATGCTCTATCTTCATCAGCCCAGACGCACTTGGGCACTTCTCCCAAATCCGTATTGCGTCGGATGAATTACCCCTGGGTTCGCAGGTTGTTCACTCAAGTTTGCAAGCCAGTCGATTCACTTCTGGAATCGCTACGAATTCAAACTACACCGAAGCTTAGATCCAGGCCAGGAGCCGTCCAATGTTTGCAAGCACCACGACGTTACACAACTAGGGTTCAGAGCCACCTGGTCTCCCCTTTATAAAAACGGAGATGGGGGCAAGAAAGTAGATCAAGATTAGTAATGGGGGCGCAACGAAGCTCGGTACTCGCACTACTGCAGTGTCCATCATAGCCCGTGTCCGTTAATAGTGCGAAGGTATGGTATACATTACCAGCGGTATCGGCAGGGCAAACAGACCGCTCTGTTTCAATGTTTTAGTAGTACCACTTATTTCGTGTTGCTTTGCTATGCGAACGCCGATCAATGATCGCCATCGGGGCTCTGATAGCGCGTGGGGGCCAGCAAAAGAACCCGAAAATTGTTGTAGGTCCCTGAGGCGAGGTACATAATATCGTGATAGCACGGGCTATTGCGATTTCGCTTTTAGCTCAACAGGTTAGCTCCAACAAAAATGCGCCTCCCGGTGAACCACAACCTCGTGTTGGCCGTTGTATGCCTCGACGTTTGTTGACAACCCTGGCCCCATCTTGCATGGTATAGTTAGACGTCTCCACATTGCAGGTCCAGCTGTTGGGGTCACAACACTCGAACACTTGGAGGCTGCACACCCTGGAATGCCGTAGAGGATGGCGTCTCTCGGCATCTCTAAGTGTCTTACTCAAACCAGCCACCCAATTATGCATGTCTTCCAATGGAGGCGTCTGTTCATACTCCCCAACCCAGAATCAGCAAGGTATCCGAACTGAATACTTCGAGACGGCCCGTCGATGGTATTGGAAGGTACGAACTTTCTGGCCTCTTTTGAGTCCCCCGATTTCGCCCAAGCAAGCGTACAACAAGCGGAGTCTGGGTCTTTTTCTTCCGTAAGCTCGCATGTGATTGGTCTAGAGCCTACATCTAATGCTCTAATAGGGCCTTGTCTCAACACTCCCAACTTCACTCCTAACGCAGCGGAGCACCTACGTGTATCTGTGAAACTGGTCAAAGGCATTCTCCCGGTC
>JAABUK010003795.1_pt1 | contig 25174 bp, 35 predicted proteins | sample 5559141 | NCBI WGS metagenome assembly JAABUK01 (sample SAMN10711869, study PRJNA513367) | rock metagenome | isolation source: Antarctica rocks | place: Antarctica: Victoria Land, Pudding Butte nord | collected 2016-01-03 | reverse complement strand
GATGTATGAAGACTTCAAGAGAGACAATGGTAGGAGATGACAGACATAAACAGGATGCTCGAGGTATCAATTGCTTCTTATGTATCTGGGGTCGAGATGTCTTTGGGATCGTCATATGACCAGGGGTGAGGAGCGCACGTTAGAACGAACATAAAAACTAGATTAGCCCCTTGATATGGGACCTTCGGACCAAGGCTGAACAGGTTAATGAGAGGCCATGAGGGCTTCTAAAAGGTCGACCATCCTTGAAGACGCGCACCGGGGCGCTATCCAAGAATGCGCGCCCTGCCAGGGACGACAAGAGGGGAGACTCTGGACCAGTCATACCAATGGCCTCCTTCTGTTCCTATCGAGGGTGGGGAACATGAAGAAATCCTCAGAGCAGGGCTCTGCCGATGGCGGAGGATGCTTGTCAGTTGACAGTTGCATCTGGCCACGATGGGACTCTGCAAGCTTGTTGGGGGAGAGAGAAAACGGGTGAAGAGATGTCCTTAGCTCCTCTCGGCTATTGACGGCGGCGGAGCTTCGACCGCCCTGCGCCAGCCGCGCTCCATACATAAGAAAGAGATCTCATCCACCACATCACCTCTCTCAAATCCAGGTAGTCTGGCCTCCGCACTCACCTCTACCGCCCGGACAGAGGACTATGCACAACATGTTACACAACGAGCACGGCAAAGCTCGTCGTATAGCATCGACCCTGTCGAACAAGCATGATCTGGTTCGATATGCTGAACGATCGATCTCGCCAGCCCTGGATCGGCGGTCAGTCTGCCTCCATCATGATTTGCTTGATCTTCTGGATCTTCTTCTTCTCGTTGATCTTCCATGCCTGCATGGCGAAGAGCATGTTAGCTGCGCAAGCTATGCTATACATTCAAGCGGCCATCTCACCTTCTCTTGCTCGTTGAGATTGTTGATCGCTTCTTCCGCGGTGGTACGAAGCGACGTTTCCAATCCAGCAGCCCGGTCGTTGAAATCTGTCCGTCGGGCCTCGTATCCTCTGTTTGCGTCGATGGCGGCATTCACTTGTGCTGCGGTGGTACCGTCACTTTGCTCGTAAGCCAGACTGACCCCATCTGGTCCGAAGACTTCAATTGCCAGACACACAAGCTCCAAGTTTGCAGCATGCCACTCTTTCCACAACATGTCGATACGAGCTGCTTCCGCTGCAACGGTCTTTTCAAAGTCTCGCATTCGGTCAGCCAACGTCGCATGTTGCTTCTGAGCCTGGCCGTTCTTTTCAGGCGACCCGCCGATGATCTCAAGTCGCTCCTCGGAGATGGGTTTGAAGATTTTGTCTTCATATTCTGCCTCGATTTGAAGCTTCCCATCGAATTCTCGGTTGATCTTGTCAAGCTGCCTGTCGAGATCCTGTTCGGTCTGAGCAAGCTGACGATCCGTCTCTGTGTCGAGTTCGTCGCGGTAGGAGCTGATCGTATCTGCTCAAATGTAAGCGACTGGAACAGCGGAGTGCAGGTGGCCCACCTTGGAAGCGGTCATTCAATGTGCTTGCATTCTTACTCGGCCGCTTTTTGGCGCTGATCGACAACTTCTCGACACGATTGCCGGCCATATCCGATTGCAAGGCATCTGTTGCTCTTAGTGGAGCGCGTCTGGCGGTGTGGAACTTGTGTTTGAGTGAGACGACGTTTTTGCCCATGTCCTACGCCTATACGAGAGACGTCTCTATCGTGCAGACACAGAGCGCAGTGAGAGAGGACTGAAGTGACGGTGGCGATCTGCCTCAGCGGTGGACGCGGCCGGTGGAAATTGGAAGGAGCGCGGAGCGGAAGAGGAAGAGAGGCGGAACTACCACGACGGGGACAGCGCAGCGTATATATTGGGATACAGTAATTTTTTCAGTTTGATGCTCTTACCGTTGAAAATATAACAAATTTATTTAGTGGACTCGCGACCGCATTCCCATATACGACACGGGCGGATGGATTAGACCTTCCACAGCCGGAGAGTCGCGGTCTTGAACGGAGCCTACTCGTCGGTCATCAACATGCTCGCATGCTACCTGGACTAGCATTCATTTCCTTCACCCATATCTGGTAGCAAGCAGCCGGAAAGCTCAATGCAGGCCACAACCATGAATCCATCCATCGCCAGACCTACACCGAGCCATCATCTCCTTGTGGAAAGCCATCCGTGTTCCGTCGCCTCGTCAGCTCGTTCGCCCGTGCTCACACCACATCTAGCCATTGACGACAGTACCCTCGTCCGGATGCAAGCACTGGCCTGAGATGGAGCTGCTATCTAGACTCGCCAAAAAGACGAAGCAGGTCGCAATTTCACTCGGCTGACTCGGTCTGCCCATTGGTCCAGTGAACTCGCCCATCGCCTCATCACTGATGGTCGCTGCAACCAATGGTGTCCAAACTGGTCCAGGGCACACGGCATTGACTCTGATCCCCTTCCCGACAAATTGATTCGAGAGACCTCTGGTGAACGCCACAATAGCACCTTTGGTGGTCGTCTGGTTAAGCAGATTAGGACGGCTAATGTAAGCATTGATTGACGCATTGTTGATGATTGTGTCACCGGGTTTCATGTGAGGCAAAGCCATCTTTGAGAGGTGAAGACGGGGAGGATGGTGGTGTTGAAGGTCTTGTGCCACTGTTCGTAGCTGAGATCTGCGATCGAATTCTGCATCATCTGGAAAGCGGCATTGTTGACTAAGATGTTAACTCGTCCGATCTCAGAAAGAGCGGTGTCGATGACTTGCTGGCACTTCTCCCTGCTGGCGATGTTGATGGCCATCAACTTGCACTTCCTGCCATCTTGCTCCACTTGCCTTTGCGCCTCCTGGGAATCAGTCTCCTCTTGAGGCAGGTAGACAATCAGGCTGTCGGCACCCTCCATAGCATACAGAATGGCAATGGCGCGACCGACTCCCGAGTCGCCGCCAGTGATGATCGCTTTCTTACCCTCAAGTTCGCCCGCTGCCTTGTAGAGCTGATCCCCGCCGCGTGGAGTAGGCAGTTGGTCCGAGACAGGCTGGGGCTTCAGCTCAGACTGCAACCCGGGGGGATCTTGGTGTTGAACGGGGACTCGGTGGCCTATGCACCGTCACCATGATCACCGCCGCGTTGGGGCAGGGCAAGCCATCCGACCGACAGACGTGCATGTTCGGTGCAAGTGACGAGTGGAGTCATCACCACATGATGTAAGAAGTAGCTTTGCATTCTTCACATAAACACCACTGGCAGCACTTCTATCACCGCGAATTTGCTGGGAATCCTCTCTTTGACTCGCTCCCCTTTCTTCCTGTCTGTCGCTCAAACATCTCACTGTGATAGGACCACACCCTGTCCTTGAACCAAACGATCATCTACACCGCCCTCTAAGATGGACAAGATGAAGAATGCCGTCACAAGTACGACAGGATCAGACTCGCATTTCCAGTCAGCCAAGTCTCAGTTTCTTTCCATCTTGAGATACTCGTGGTCAAGCTGCTGAGGAGAGTACTGACGTCCAGTTCTGTGAGCACATGCAGACACATGCGGGTGTGTAGGTAGGGAGGTAGGTAATATCCATTCGTGGAGCGAACAGCATTGTGTCAGGCGGAGAAACAGCAGCCGCTTCCCATCCCCACGATACCAGGGATCGGGAAGACCATTGTGCATGGTGAGCCTGATTCTCCGTGTCTGGGATCTTCATGGTCGAGTTCAGGGCGGCGATGAAGCTGGGAAGAGAAGAGAGCAAGTATCGTGCTTCACGCCGAAGGAGGAGCCTAATCCACCCCCCGAGTGTTTCACGGAGAGCCTGGAAGGAATCGACAGTGGAGAGTTGCCAAATTTAGGCTTGGCACGTTCGCCAAGCCGTTGGCATTTTCTTTTCACTCCACCTGTGATCTGCCTGCTACTCCACCGCACACATTGAGCGACTTTGCAAACCACCCTCCCTCCCACCGTCCGAATCGAGCGCCCTTCCGAATACTTTCCCTTCTGGTGCCTCTTGTTTTTGTGCAGCTAGATACTCTTGTCCCCCACAATCCGTATTCCTGCTCGGTCCAGATTGGCATCTCAGCGTCAACCTGTTCGAGCTGTCCGAGGGCAAGCCTCATTTGTTAGCAGAGCGGGAGCGTCCCCGTGCAGGGCTGTTCACGGATTGCTCCGTCACGGTGTTTGAGCAACTGCATGGTACCACAAAAGCACGCCTCACCTAATGCCCCGCACCTGAACGAGAGACTTTCTGAGATCGCCCTTTCACAGTCTCTGAAAATACCTCTCAAGTTTCCCTCACGCCGCCCAACCCACCTGAACGCTTATATCACTGAAGACCGTGAACAAGTACTCAGTGCCAGTCGTCGATCCTCAGTTGTCTAAATCAGCTGCTTCAAGCTAGCCACGAGAACCGCAAAGCTTTCCTGTCCTGCCGCGGCAGCTCACTTCCGCAGATCGACAAGCAGGCCAAGGAGAAATTTCACGAAAACCGTTTGTGCTCAAATCAATCGGAATTAGGTATCCTCTTTCTACAACAGAGAATCTCGTCTACAAGGTACTTGAGATCTGGTTGCGCGGGTTGGTTCTGGAGTTGTGTCTAGTCGGTTCCTTGCTCTGCGTCCTGGGGGAGTGGAGGCGGAAACACACACGAGCCTCCTCAGAACACGTTCCTAGCAGACGCTAGAACACTGCGTCTCACATAATCCAAGATGGCAGCAGCAGCTAGCCCAGCCTTGCCAGCGTTCTCCTATGCACAAGCGGCCAAGGGTCTAGCTCCGGCAATATCTGCAACACACTCTCAAGCAGAGTCTTCTGTGAACACACCCGAAATATCGTCTTCAGAGAGAAAGTCGCCCATTCCCGGATCGGAAAAATTGGAGTCGCTGCAAACTACTGCCGGCGCTGAGAAGAGTGAAGAAATTTCAAACGATGTTGCCACCAAGATGGTCCATCATGATGCAGAGATCGCTTCAACAGTCAAGTCAAATTCAGACAAGAATTCTAGCACATCTACAAAGCAAATATCATCATCACATCCTGATTCAAAGCATGTATCCGAAAGCACATCGCCGAGTCTAGTGGCTTCTGTGGCTACGCTCCCCCCGGAAGATGAATATCCATCAACCCCCAATGGCACTTCTGAATCATGGGACAAGCAGTCAGAAACCTCAGCCATTGCAGAGAAATCGACACAGATGACAGAGGGCGGAAAAGACAAAATTGGAGACGACCAGGACTGGGTCAACGTTTCTGCGCCGAAGTCTGAGAAAGACTTAAAGGCCGCACCGATTCCTGCTGTGAATATCTGGCAGCAGCGGAAAGAGGCGCAAGAGGCAAAGGCCAAAGCAAGCACTCCTTTGCGCTCCTCAGTAGCAATTCCTGCGCCAAACAAATCAAAACCACAAAACCAAACAGGTCGCCATATGGAAGCTCAGGGACAGGATGACGGGACAAAGAGAAGGCCCTCTGGAAAACTTGCCGATAAAGGCGACGGAATCTCGAAGAAGAAACCGGCGGATGATACAAAGGTTCGGGATGATGGTAAGTGCTCGTTCCTTCGGTCTAAGTGTTGCTTGCTAAGTTTATTTGTAGGGAAAAGGCTGTCTCGTCCGGGCAAAGTAGGCGATCCAGACAAGGATAGCATAGAGCCCTCCACAGCGCCTCCTCCAGTTGCAGATGCAGCATTCTGGCCAACGCCTGACACGGCAAATCTCGAAGAGAGAAAGAAGTCTCAGTCTCAGTCTCAATCTCAGTCTCAGGAGAAGGGTGACTCCAAAAGCCCAGGCATGAAGCCGAATCAGAAGTGGGTACCTGTGCCCTATGTTCCTAGTGCAAAGTTCAACACTCCACTGCCAACGACCGTCTCCAGAAGAGGCGGGAGACCAGCGAGAGGTTCACGTGAGGGCGGCAATCGCGGTGGCCATATTTCTCAAGGCAGTATCGGTGAAAAGACCGAAAAGATGAGATCAATGGGACCTCCCCCTATTCCAAAGCAGAATTTGGAGCAACAGCGTGGACGAGAACAGGAAACGCTGAGCGGTAGCCGAGCTACGTCTGCTCCTACGCAAGGCCGCCGAGCTGCAAGTGTTGGCCCATCATTTACCGACCAAGGAAGGTCGGCCCAGGCGGCGCAATCCGACCGTGGTACCTTGGAGAGCAAAAAGCGCGCATCTAGCGAGCGGCAAGACACAGGGGTTGCCGCTCTGTCTGCTGGCAAGGAAGAAGGTGCAAGATTCAACAAGCCAAGAGCTGATTCAAGGTCTTTCTCTCGTCAGTCGTCGTCGTCGTCATACCCAGCGGGAACCTATGATGGTGCTAGACATGTTTCTGGAGAAAGTCACGCACACCCACGAAGCTACGCTGGCACGGAGCGAAGGAATACCTATGCGGAGATTGACCGACAGAGCGAAGTGTCTGGTCGTCGCGAAGGCCGCGAGTCCAATAAAGATATCCCGAGGACACGAGACTTCGAATTCAAAACCGAATCGTGGCGCGACCGCGAATCCACTGGTGACCGACCCGAGCAACGTAATTCAAGAGGTCGCGGAGGCTACCGAGGGCGTGGCACTCATCCAACATACGCAGCTGGCCAGCCAAATCAGACGCATGCTTTCACTGCTCCACTCCCGCAACAGCCATTTTCAGGAGGTAAACCACATGCACTTGGGGAGCGACACCGGCAGACATCCGCGCCCTATGCTGGCGTGCCAACACAAACGAACCACCGCGGTGCTTCACGATCACAGTCCATTCCTACCCATGGCATCTATCCTGGAGGGCCAAATAATTTTGGCTCACCACTATCGCCCGTTCAGACAGATATGCACGGCATGTTTGGTGGCTATTCGACCATGTATCCTGGCATTATGAGCGCTATGCCGTACAATGCTGCATTGGAGCCAATGGCTTTGATGTCTATGGTGTCGGCTCAACTTGATTACTACTTCTCCATCGAGAATCTTTGCAAAGACATGTATCTTAGGACACATATGGATTCGCAGGGTTGGGTCCCTCTCACCGTGATTGCTGGATTCAACCGGATAAGGTCACTAACTGAGGACATGAATTTGATCCGCCACGTTTGCCAAATGTCTCGAAATATCGAATTCAGACCTGCTGACGATGGGACCGACCGTCTGCGGAAGCTGGACAAGTGGGAGCAGTGGATTTTGGACCTGGATCAACGACAATCACATGCTCAGAATGATGGACCACCGCCTTTGCAAGAAAACCACTCCCCTCCGCATCTCAACTCCATTTTCCCTTCAATGTCTCAGATGCCCAGCCCAACTTGGACTCCTGGTGCATTCTACAATGAGTATGCTGAAGTACCGAACTTCAACGCAGCTGGCGCTCCATCTGAAAATCAAATCTTCTCGGCACCAATCCCAGCTACACTTCCTGAAATACCGCCCAGTGAAGATTTCTCCCTTACCAATGGCCGGGCTGAGCTTAGTCCTGGTCAGTCCGCTGACGTTCCGGGTTCTTCAACTCTTGCAGCTCATGATCAGACCGTGATCTCGAATGGTACTGGTCCGATTGACACTGGTGTCGCTACTACGAACGGTCATACTCCTGCCAGTCCTCAAGAGATCGGCGTCGAAAACATGTTTAGCAACGAGCGGATGAATGAGTTGCATGTCTGTGTACGACACCCAACATACCAGTACCAGCCTCCATTCATCTCGTCCGCTTCTCGCACCTTCTCTCATGGCTCTATTGACGGTGCGCTGCCTGGTGGCGCGCAAATGGCCAATCCGATGCCTTCTCTCCGTGGCGGAGCTGGCAGTCCCGAAGGGTAAGACACTCTGCTCAATTTGAGGACGATACTGATATTATGTCGATAGTTTCCATCACTCACATGATCGATTCACGTCGTTCGAAAACTCACCTGGCAGCCGCGATCGAGGCGTTTTCTGGATGAAGGATGGCGCACCACCAGACAGCTGGATCCAAGAAGGCTCGACCTCGGAGAAATATCAGTCGCTTCGCGACAGGGCCTTGGCCGAGCGCCTCCCTGGCATTGTTACCGATGACATGGACTGGCTGTACCAATTTTGGTCTCACTTCCTTGTCCGCAATTTCAACTATGACATGTACAACGATTTCCGTTCGATGGCCTGGGAAGATGGTGCTGCCGGCAATGATGGAGGCCTCAACCATCTCAGTCAGTATTATGGAGCCCTCTTGACCGGCGACAGAGTTCTGACCGAGATGCTCGCCGAGGACATTGTCAAGCTCGCTGAGACCGAAGCCAAAATGAAGAGACCGACGTTCTACACGCTTCGCTCCGCTTGGAGAAATGGAGCCTTCAATCTCAAGAGCAGGAAGGCGATCGCCAAATTTGTCAGTCCCGTGTTCAAAGAAGAGCTCGACAATTGAAACACCATACGCTCAAAAGAGGATGTTGTGCCAGGAAGCTATTGTTCTACGATTGCAATTTGTTTTCGAAGGCTTATTTAATGTTCAGGACGACGGCACAGATGGGCAAAACCTTTACTTCACCATGTTCTTCTAAGGACTGTTCGGCGTTCAATGGAGGTAAATTTCACGGTGTGCCCAAAAGCCTTTTCTCACTTGATCAAAGATTCCCGTCGGCTTACGACATGCGTCGATAGACCTCGCACCACATTCTCGCTTTTTTCTTGTCTTATGAGCACGGGCATTGATGGCTGAGGAATCATATGCTGAAAGCACCTTCTACCCATTTCTCCTCCTAGTCGGTCAGACTGAACACGTCGAAGACCTCTACGATTGAACATGACGATTCAGCCGATGCTCTTTGCTTGTCTTGCATAGCGGCATGCTTTGCTCGCAACTTTTCACTGCATAATACCGTTTTCTTTCTCGAGCTTGTGGATGCTAAGGATTGGTGGGCTTCCCGGCTCCATGTGGCGTCCCAAGGCAAAAGCATCAAGTTTCAATTATCGAACGAGCGGAAAGAGTAACAAGTCCAATAAAATGCATTGTAAAGATCTGTTCCTGAGGTGAGACCGTGATCGGTCAATCTTGCAATTCTCTGTTGACCCTGGGCTGTAGATGGTAGGAAAGTGCGTGCTGTGGAGGAGGAAAGGAGGGCCTGCGTAGATAGGCGTAGTTGTTAGGCACTCTACCAAAGCGGCTTTTGTTACATTGCTTTTTCTACCCACGTCTGACTTGATTATAACCAATCAATGAAATTTGACCTACGAATTGTCGCTGTCCGTGGCCGAAAAGAGAGTTCCCCAGAACTCACGTGGGCGGCTTGGCGGGATACATATCTACTGCGTATCGTGTAGCCTTCTGGCCATCTACCACCGCTTGGCCGGAGATTTCTGATTTCCAATGGATTTTGGCACCATGGCGCTTGCATCACGGCCTGTTGCTCGGTCTCTCTTGGGAGGGAGTGGCAGCAAAATTGGAAGAAGTGTTCTGAAGGAGGGCCAGCTTCTGCCTGCATCTCTTTCGCCCATGTTGATGTGGAGCAAGCGGTCATTTTCTTCGGCACCACCTCGACACCTCCCTGCTGGTTCCGCTGGAGGGTCGGCTGGGACTAATACGACATACTTCCAGCGACCCACGTTACCGGCAAATACTGTCATTCGATTCGTACCGCAGCAGACAGCATGGATTGTGGAGCGAATGGGCAAATTCAACCGCATCCTGAAACCTGGGCTTGCTATCTTGATTCCGTTCATTGATAGAATAGCGTATGTGCAGAGCCTGAAAGAGTCTGCAGCGGAGATACCCAGTCAGAGCGCAATCACAGCCGACAATGTCACTTTGGAGCTGGACGGTGTCCTCTACACTAGGGTCTTCGATGCCTACAAGGCCAGGTGAGTTTCCTGGTCCCTTCTCGCCATGACTCCGCTTACACTAACGTCACAGTTACGGAGTTGAAGATGCCGAATATGCCATCTCCCAGCTGGCCCAAACCACTATGCGTTCAGAAATTGGACAGCTTACTCTTGACCATGTTCTCAAAGAGAGAGCTGCTCTCAACACGAACATCACACAAGCCATCAACGAAGCTGCTCAAGATTGGGGAGTAACATGTCTCCGTTATGAGATCCGAGATATCCATGCCCCCGAAGGCGTCGTCGCCGCCATGCATCGTCAAGTGACGGCGGAAAGATCGAAGCGGGCCGAAATCCTTGACTCAGAGGGACAAAGACAGAGTGCAATCAATATTGCAGAAGGACGAAAGCAGTCCGTTATCCTCGCATCAGAGGCCATGAAGAGCGAGCAGATCAACTTGGCTTCTGGCGAAGCGGAGGCTATCCTTGTGAAAGCACAGGCTACGGCAAGGGGAATTGACTCCGTAGCTCAATCGATCGACCGCGGAAGGGAGAGCGCACAAGGGGCAGTCAGCTTGAGCGTGGCGGAGAAATATGTGGAAGCTTTCAGCAAGCTGGCACGTGAAGGAACCGCGGTTATTGTCCCTGGGAATGTTGGCGATATGGGAGGAATGATTGCTAGCGCAATGGCTGTTTATGGGAAGGTCAATGAGAGCCAGAAGAAGATTATGCATGGAAGCAGTAAGGAGGGGTCTGCCACAGCGGCAAAAGTGGTAGAGGCAGAGCATGAAGGGAAGACCGAGGATATGGCAAAATCTGTGCTGGGGAGCTTTGACAGAACGAGAAGAGCGAACAGATGAGGTGCTAGCCTTGGTCTTCTGGCGTGCCCTACGAGAATTTCACTCAATCTGCATCATCGGTATGGGCAGCGTGGAGTTCTGGGTGGGAAACCTTCACTCACGCAAAAGAGTTCCTCCCTCGAAGAAGCCTCTGCTCCATCTGTAGCAATACATCTCAACTGCACTTGCACTCGGTCTCTTTTGTGTCCCGTCAAATGTAAGAGGGAAACCTCTGAATGATTGTTGTATCCTGGGAATTCGGCGCCGCTCTAAATGTCAAAATTATCCAAGAGATTTCCTTCGACACAATCACAGCTCCGCAAATCTGCCAGCGCAATATTCTTGCGGTTGTAGTTGACACGATAACGGCACATTACAACTTCTAGTCAGGAAACCTGATGAGCACGTCGAGAATGCGCGAACCCCAACCTCCTCAGCGGTAGTCATGCACATAATCAAGCCAATATGGCTAACTCATGGTGGTAGGCTTCTAGCTTTGATCAAAGCGCGTCGGGCTCTCACTGAGCCGGTGTCCTGCTTCTGTTGATTGCTTCGCTCTTGCTGATAGAAACGTTTCTGTTCAGGAGAGAAGAAGGACTTCGAAGTCTACAGTTGCCATGTCTCCCCCGACGGAAACCGACTTGTCACAGCTGCTGGAGGTAAGACTTTCAGAACAATTACAAATACGCAGTGTTAATGCTTTCCAGATGGATATGTCAGGATATGGTCGACTGATGCCATATACAACGCAACCAACCTGTCCTACTCCAAGCCGAAGCAGCTGGCCTCCATGAGCTACCATTCGGGCACAATCCACGCTGTTCGATTTTCGCCAAATGGGAGGTACGTCGCGTCAGGAGCAGATGACAAGATAGTCTGTATCTACGTGCTGGATCCGAGTCAACCATCGCACTCTTCAACGTTTGGTACGTTTGCGTGGAGACACCAGGCTTGGAAGAATAATATGCTGATGCGTTCGCGAATGATCAGGCTCAAACGAGACACCTCCAGTGGAGAACTGGAGGATCTTCCGCCGACTCATAGGGCACGATAATGATGTACAAGATCTTGGCTGGTCGTGCGATGGCTCAATACTGGTGTCCGTCGGGCTAGACTCCAAGGTGGTGGTGTGGTCAGGTCACACATTTGAAAAACTTAAGACACTCTCTAATCACCAGAGTCATGTCAAGGGCCTGACCTTTGACCCTGCTAACAAATACTTCGCCACTACAAGTGATGATCGAACAATGAAGATTTTCCGCTTCACCAGCCCCGGTCCCAATTCAAGCGCCCATGATCAAATGAATAATTTCGTCTTAGAAACCACAGTTAGCGCGCCTTTCGCAAACTCCCCTCTGACTACGTACTTTCGCAGGTGTAGCTGGGGTCCAGATGGTCAGAATATTGCGGCTGCCAATGCAGTCAATGGACCAGTCAGCTCCGTGGCCATCATCAACCGAGGGACTTGGGATGGAGACAACGGGTTGATTGGTCATGAGGCCCCTGTGGAAGTTTGTGCATTCTCTCCAAGGTTATATCGTCGGCTTGTTGGACCACCCGGTAAAGAAGGGCAACCAGCGCAACACATCACTGTCATTGCGTGTGGTGGCGCAGACAAATGTCTCAGTGTTTGGACAACATCGAGTCCCCGACCGCTTGTTGTGGCCCAAGATATGACAGGAAAGGCAATATCGGACCTGGCCTGGACCCCGGATGGCATGTGCTTATTTGTTACCTCCTTGGATGGATCAATAGTGACACTGCGCTTCGACGAGGCTGAGCTTGGTCGTCCCCAAGAAGTCGAAGAGAACGAACGCTCTCTGGCGAAGTATGGAACTGGTAGGAAGGGTGTGGGTATCATCGAAACCCCAGACGGCTTGCTGCTGGAAGAAAAGGCCAGGGCTGGTGAGCTGAAAGGAGTTGAAGGTCGAATGGGGGCACTTATGGGAGACGGTCTATCTTCCCAGGCTGCAAACAACGGTGCTTTACAGGTCAACGGAGAGCCTCCAGCTGTTGCAGGAAATGGAATCAACGGGACCACGAATGGAGAAGCGGCAGCGAAAGAAATGCCAGATCCAAATCAAGCAAAGCTAGAAAGGCTGAAACAGAGAGTTGAGATCACCAAAGACGGAAAAAAGCGAATCAAGCCGTTGCTGGTGTCGGGCACTGGAGCGGCAGAGTCTTCTCTGCCGCAAACCAGGCTTGTCAATGCTGCCGTTGGGAACCAGACAACGGGCGCGGATCTACCACAATCCATCATCGACCTTTCGAAGCCATTCGATGGGCTACCAAAAGGGGGTTTGGCCACGCTTCTACTTGGAAACAAGCGTAAACTGGCACAGCTCGACAACGACGATGACGGACACATGGAGAAGAGGATTGCTATGGCCAGTAAGAACGGCGCCACGCCAATTGTCACGAATGGTCCTGACGGGCTTCTTCCTGCACAGGTCCAAGCCCCCGTCACAGGACGGCAGCTAACGCCGGAGTTTCTTCGTCCTGCGGTACTGAACCCGGTCCTATCGGTAAGCCAACTACGCCTTGCAGTTCCGAAGGTGAGGAGCGTGATCGTGCAGGCTGTTGATGCTGCTGGAAATCCGGCAGCTGTTTCGGCAACCAATGATGGTGGTGCAAAATCCAAGTCAGACCTTGTCTTCGAAGCGCGGAATCCGCCACCACAGTCAATCACAGGTAGACCTCAGGACCGAGAGCCTGCTAGAATCACCTTGTCCAGACGCGATCAACCCGTCTGGCAAGACTTTCTACCCCGGACAGTTTTACTCGCCACAGGCAACAGAGAGTTCTGGGCTGTCGCCGATGAATCTGGCTCCATCAACATCTGGACATCAGCAGGCAGACGATTGGTCAATCCTCTAGTCCTTGAAGCTCAGCCAGTTATTTTGGAATGCAAGGGATCATGGCTACTCTGCATCAATGCTGTTGGAATGTGCTATGTCTGGAACACAAGGACAATGTCATCACCTCACCCACCAGTCTCCTTGGCGCCAGTCCTTGATGCTGCGATCCATTCCTTGACTATGCATCCTACCGGTGCGCCGGCAATTACCAATGCAAGGTTGAGTGGGGAAGGAAGGATTGTTATTAGTCTCAGCAACGGAGACGGCTATGCTTACGCGCCCCAAATGTACACATGGCAGCGACTGAGCGAGGTATGGTGGGCTGTGGGCAGCCAATATTGGAATACAACTGATTCATCGGTCGGCAACGTCAAGCATGCCAGCAGGACCAAAGACTCTGTCAACGAGGTTCAAAACGTGTCTGCAGGGATTATTCCATTCCTTGAGCGCAACACAACTAACGAAACTTTGCTCCGTGGTCGAGCATATTTCCTACAACGGCTTATCAAGGTGCTCCTCTCACGCGAGGGTTTTGAGAGCTTCGAATCCGGTGTTTCAATCGCTCATCTTGAGAATCGAGTTGCGGCAGCATTGATGCTTGGCGCGCGAGAAGAGTTCAGGTTATACCTTCTTATGTATGCCAAACGGCTTGGTGCTGAAGGACTGCGAGGAAAGGTGGAAGAGTTGTTGCGAACACTGCTTGGTGGGATTACGGAAGACGAGAACAGTCCACAGGAGCAAGGGAACGAACGAACATGGCAGGACAACAAGGAGACCATCTGTGGCTGGGAGAGGAATGCTCTATTGAAGGATGTGGTGTTGCTTCTAAGTGAGTACTAACGCTTCAAGAAGCTGGTGTATTGCTAATTCGATGACAGGTAAACATCGTGATCTACAGCGGGTCATGGTTCCTTATGCACAGCTTCTCGGCGTTATGGATGAGGCTGTTCAAAGACCAGATGCAATGGTCTCCTAGCACCGGATTGCATGAATATCAGCGACGGCGTCCTCGGAAAACATTTAGCACATGTGATATGGGTTTGGGCAGGAGATAATCTAAATGCTGACATTGTGTTCGTATATATTACATGTCTCACAGGCTGACATCGCAGAGTGAGCAACGTGCCCTGTTGCTGCAGATGATACTCTAAAATTCTAACTTGAGCTTATTCCAACCACGACACCCTCCGGAATTCAGCAATCTCCAATCACCTGTCTGGCCCGGTGACTGTCTTCTATGATCAAGACTCAGGTTGCAGCTTCGTGCTTCTGAAGACCGCCATTACACCAGATCATGTCCTCGCCGGTTCACGATCGTCCCTCTGAAAAGTACACGACCAATACTGCCACTGAAGATCCGTTCATCTCACCTGAGTTTCACTTGCGAAATCGGAGCTTGAGCTCGACATCTCAGCTTTCTGGAGCATCTTCCGCGGCCCCCTGCTGTTCTAATGCTTCAACCGTCCGGCGTCGACGCTATCTCTGGCACTGGCGGCCTTTTCCTTTCTACTTCCGAGTCTTGCGCCTCCGAGCGATTCCGACACGATGGCTTTGTGTTCTGCTCTGTCTTATCGCGACATTCCTGGTCTGGCGGTGGCCACCACCGTCAACAAGAGACTTTGCATTCCACCTCGAAGAAAAATTCTCGACGTCCGCTTTACAAGTTCTTCAGCCTCGTGGTTCTGCCGGATCACGTTCAACGGACCCTGAACAATGGTTGAGTGAGAATTCGGAAGAGGGCGCGTCGACCAACAAAAGGTGGTGGAAGAGGTCTTCACCAAAGCCGAGGGCCGCCATCATTACCTTGGTGCGTAATGAGGAGCTCAAAGGAATACTGCAAAGCATGCGCCAGCTAGAGCATCATTGGAATAGGAAATACCAGTACCCCTGGGTCTTCTTCAACGAGAAACCGTTCAACGACGAGTTCAAGGTAGTCCGGGGTCCACCAATACCTCGCTTTGTATGTCTGCTAATTCCCCACACAGGCTGCTACTTCGAATCTCACCTCTGCTCGAACCTACTACGAGTTAATCCCAGTCGAGCATTGGTCAACGCCAGAATGGGTCGACGAAGATCGTTATATGAATAGCCTGGAGTACTTGGGGACCATTGGGGTCGGCAAAGGTTGGATGTTAAGCTATCGCAACATGTGCCGATGGAACAGTGGCTTCTTCTACAAGCATCCCAGGCTGAAGGATTTTGACTACTACTGGCGAGTTGAGCCTGATGTGTGCACATCCTGGTCCTGAAACATCTTCACCTGAGCTGACGGTCCGCTGCATGCAGGTCCATTTCTTCTGTGATATTAATTACGACCCGTTTCGTTTCCTTCGCGACAACGACTTGGTGTACGGATTCAACATGAACATCCTTGACGACGCTCGCTCCTTTCCTTCTCTCTGGGCAGAGACGCTGGACTTCATCCAAGAACACCCCAACCTGCTCCACCCCGACGCTGACCTCAACTGGCTCGTGGATGAGCAATACGAGTACAACAACTGTCAGTTTTTCTCCAATTTCGAGATAGGAAATCTCAACTTCTTCAGAGCAAACGAAAATGAAGAGTACTTCGACTGGCTTGACGAGCACGGAGGTTTTTACTACGAGAGATTCGGCGATGCACCGATTCATACACTGAGCGTGGCGATGTTTGCGCCAAAGCATTCAGCGTGGTTTTTCCGAGATATTGGGTATCAGCATGATATCAATCGGCATTGTCCGCCGCATAGTGAGGACCGATGTTCATGTCAGCCTACCAGCCTTGATGAGAACTTTTATAAGCTAGTGCCTTTGGAGAGCCCACAGCAGAAGCCAAGAGATACTTGTATTCGACAGTGGCTGGGCTCAGGGGTCGATGGCAAAGGGATCGATTGGCTGAAGAAGAAAGAAGGCTGGAGTCAGGACGCAGAGAGGGCTTTTGGTGGAGATGGATATGGTGGGTACGTGGTTGATGGCATGGTTTGAGAGATACGCAGCCAATAGAATGACAGAGAGCATGGTCTCCGATAATGGGCATAGTCCAAGAGGACACGGCAAAAGCTTTGGTCTGCGCTGCAATAAAAACTTACTCCCTACCATTCAACAATGCACAACCGTCACACTCGTGAGGCTGGGCTTGCCAAGGCCGCATCGGAGGAACTTTTCGAGCACATCGACTCGGCTGTGCGAGTATTGCTATGGCTTACTGGTCATAAATCCCGATTGAAGACTTCTTTTGTACTGTTCCGTGCTCGGAGAATAGGAGGCATCAATTGGCGACATTCGTGTCGCAGCGTGCCAAAACGCCTTCCTTTCTGCGCATCCGCCTTCTCTTCAATTCTGCTTTCCCGCACATTTCAGATCTTGCGGCTGGTCCTGCATTTGAAGCACAACGTCTTCTCTCAACAGCTCGCCGTTCACGACATCCTTCTCTAAGCCTCCATCGAACATACGCTAAGAAGAGAATGCCGCCCAAAAAGCAGGTCAAGGAGGAAAAAGTCCTGTTGGGCAGACCAGGGAACAGCCTAAAGAGTGGAATCGTACGTAAGGTCTCCGAAACCGTACAATTCCACAGCAAACGCTGACAGCATCGCTAGGTCGGTTTGGCTAATGTCGGCAAATCAACGCTCTTTCAAGCCATCACGAAATGCTCACTAGGCAATCCTGCCAATTTTCCCTTTGCTACCATTGACCCAGAGGAAGCTCGAGTAATAGTGCCAGATGCTCGATATGAATGGCTCTGCGAACATTATAAGCCGAAATCTAAAGTGCCCGCAAACCTGACCGTGTACGATATTGCTGGCTTAACCAGAGGAGCATCCACAGGTGCTGGCCTCGGCAATGCTTTCTTGTCGCATATCCGAGCAGTCGATGCCATTTTCCAAGTCGTGCGATGCTTTGACGATGCCGAAATCATACATGTTGAGGGCGACGTGAACCCTGTGCGAGATTTGGACATCATCTCCGAAGAGCTGAGGATCAAGGATGTTGAGTTCGTGGAGAAAGCTAAGGAGAACCTCGCGAAGCAGACTAGAAGAGGGGGACAAAGTCTGGAGATGAAGAAGCTGAAAGAGGAAGAGGCGCTCGTCGATCGCATCCTGCAGTGGTTGAAAGATGGTAAGGATATCAGGAAAGGTGACTGGACACCGAAAGAGGTACGGACCTCCTTCTTCTATGCACTATTGTCTTTCCTGATGAACAAGAGCTACGAAGCTCGACATAATCCCAGCTCGTTGAACGGCCTTGTTAATATTCTGTTGAGGCCGTGTTGAGATGAAATCCAACCCTGATCAAGCAAACTCTTTAACACCTGTCATCCTTCCGGATCCCTATCAATACTGATTTGATACGCCTTCAGGTCGAGATCATCAATCCGCTCATGCTGTTGACAGCCAAGCCAGTCGTCTACTTGGTCAATCTTTCCGAGAAAGACTACATACGGCAGAAGAACAAACATCTTCCCAAATTAATGGAGTGGATCAAGGCCAATGCTGCCGGCGATCCTGTCATACCAATCAGTGTATCATTTGAAGAGAGGCTGACTCGATTCGAAACGGACGCTGAGGCTGAAGAAGACTGCAAGAAGATGGGGACGAAGAGTGCACTACCCAAAGTCATCACGACGATGCGGTCGGCTTTGAATCTGGGGAGCTTTTTCACCACCGGTGCAGATGAGGTGAGGCAGTGGACAATCCGGAAGGGCACGAAAGCACCTGCAGCTGCCGGTGTCATTCACACAGGTCAGTGCCAGCGTTTCTTGCTTTGATTCGTTCAAATATCTAACAGCAGCCCCAGATTTTGAAAAGACTTTCATCCAATGCATCGTGTTCAACTACGAGACATTACGAGAGCTAGGAGAGGAGGCCGCGGTGAAAGCAGCCGGAAAAGTGATGACGAAGGGGAAGGAGTACGTGGTGGAGGACGGCGACATAGTGCTCATCAAAGCCGGTGCTGCAAAGGCTTGAGCTGAGCTGAGTCTTATGGGGCCAAGAGCACTTTCCGAGTCCGAACAAAGCTCACTCAAACAGCTCACTAGCCGGATAGCCGTGAACGCTCCAGAATGGGCAGCTGGAGGTGAGCATGGCAAAGACCTTGAGACGCGTCACCTGATATTGTCACCGTCTGAAGCCTTCCATATCTCTTAGGTCAAGAATGAAAGTAGATGTACCCGCGCCATGGAATTCATCAGCTTGCTGCATTGGAGATATCTATTCCTTCGCATCCCTCGGCCCATGGAACGTTCGTCGGCGACTAGCTGCCATGATCATTCACCATGACCAGGCCGGTCGAGGCCGGAGAAAGGCTCACCATTGCAACTGGCCTTTCGGCATCGGTGCTATCGTGATGCTGGTCAGAAGGCATCTGCGACGATAGTTCCCGATCTGGCGAGTAGCAGAAGGAGGATGTGGTTCCGGTGAACCTACGGCACCACAGATAGTCCGCCCAAGAGTCAGCCTAACTACTGTCCGGCTTAGAGTGATAATGACTGTCTCGATTGCGCAGCCAGTGAGAAGGCCAGTTGCGGGATGGGGAACGTAGCACGATCCCGACGCAAGGCGACGAGTGAGAGCCAGCGTGTGGGTACTTCTTCCGCTTGGCAGGCAGCTCGAAGCTCATCGACCTCGACCAAACGGGGAAACCATCTTCAGCCGTGTGGTGTTGAAGCCCCCCTGCACAACCGGTCCTTCTGTCAACGAATCAGAGTCGACTTTCAGTCATCTATCCAAGCCTATCCAAGCCCAGGTCACCGCGCACCGCCGAGAAAGAGGCGCCTATTGCTCCACCCCCACAGCTGACTGCCTTGGACTCCAGTCTCCAGAGCTCTTCAGGCTCAGCCTGCGCCTCCGTCATGGCACCTACAAGTACATAGCACATGCTTGACACGGTCTTGCCAGGCATCCTCCGCAGTCTTCATATCAAAACCACCCGTCATGAAACAGCTCAGCGCTCACTATGGTGATATACACTGCCGAGGAATGGGAAAACCGACGCGAGCTGATCACTCGTCTCTACTCGCAAGAAGGAAAGACCCTTAAAGAGGTCCAGCGAATACTCGATCAAGATGGCTTCCCAGCTACCGCTCGCATGTTCAAGCAGCGCATCCGAGCCTGGAAGCTTGACAAGAACAATAAAGAACACGAAATGATGGCCATCTTGCGCATCACCCAGAGACGCAAGAGCATAGGCAAAGACACTGTCTGCCATCTGCGTGGTCGGAGTGTCAATGCAGCGGAGATACGCCGATACTTCGGTCGCAAAGGCGTTACTGACGTTGAGATCGTGGAAGCCGAGGGTGCAATCTCTCCAGAAATCAGGGTCTCGACGCCAGTTGATAAGCTCTTGGGACGTGTCCGCACGCCTCGACTGCTAGCTTTGCCGGATACGTATCGATCTCTTCAGATGGTCAGCGATCAGACCCGGGCCTATATCTATGGCACATACGAATCCCGCTGGCAATCCAGCCTGCCTTTGTACACCTCCCGCGATAATTGCGAAATACTAGAATGGCGCACCTGGCTCTTCGACGCCATGGACCTGATCGAGGTCGGAAAAGGCCCTCCAGCATTCACACTGCTCAACAAAGTCTACGACCGCGTCGCCGGCGTCCTCCGCGAACAACACCCCTCCCTACTGGGCGAAATCCTCGAACTAGCCAGCACCTACAAACGACCCTCACAACTCCAGTTCCGCGAACAGCTCCTCCAATTCCTCGCGGGGATGGCCGGCATCATCCTTAGCCCCACGCACGCCCTAAACCGGCTCCTCCACCAGCTCCTGGACAGTGAACTCCGTCCCTCCCTCGTCGACGCCGCCATGCGCCAAGCCCTCCAAATCTTCCAATCCACCTTCGGCACCTCCCACGAACAAACCTTAGTCCTGCACGGCTGCTCCGCCTGCGTCATGTGGGAAACAGCCGCCTACAACAAGGCAGCTAGCACCTATCGCCACGTCGCCGCCATCCGCGACGAGAAGCATGAGAAGCGCAGCCAGCTCTCCTGCTGGGCCGATCTCGCTGAAGCTGAGTTCCTCTGCGGAAATGGCGGGTACGACCAGGCGGAAGTGATCCTCGAGGAAGTCTGCCAAAGAGCACGGTACATTGAGTCCTCGGATCATGTGGCGCAGATCATGTATGCGCTGAGGGCGCTGTGCGAGATTCATACCGTGCGAGGGAATTTGGGAATGGCGTGCGCACTGCAGAGAAGGGCGGTGGAGTTGTCGCAGAAGTATTTGGAGATTGATCATGTGGCGACGGAGGTGGCGATGTGGCATCATCGGCAGGCGGAGGATTTGCTGAGGGAGATTGAGGAGGAGGACGAGGAGGAGGACGAGGAGGTTGTTATTGTGTAGGATGGTGTCTCGAATCAAGTTCTCGACTTTACTTTGCTCTTCTTTTTTTCCCTGGTCGTATATATCGCCGGGGGTACGCTGGTGGGTTGACGTTCAACACCTGACACTGCCGCCGGGAAGGGTATCAGAGAGCATTTAAGAGGTGCTTGCTTCCTTGCCCGCCGAATCTACAGTCCATACGACCCTTTCGAATGCACGAGCCGGCATGCTGAGCGTAGCAATGAGCGGGGCGTGTGTATGTTGGTGATGAAGAGGGACACCACAACGATTTGAGCAGGGAAACGGGGCTCGCGAACGGATAGCATTTGCTGCAATTGAAAGCCAGATGCTCGTGAACGCGTTCCTCGTCGGCTCGCCTCCTAATCTACGATGTGTCCTGACACAGCAAACGCCTGACAATCAACGCTTCTCCGATCTTGTCACAGGCGCCGTTCCAGGAAGCTCTGCGATAGATTTCCCATCGATTCCGTGACTGGCTTGTGTTCTGTGGCCGTATTCCATGCTGGCAGTTCTTGCTTCGGCGGCGGTCCGTAGTATGTCTCATACGGCCTGGGCATGCTCTTCGCCTCTACGCTGGGCTTGTTCTTCCGCCTTAGCACTACAAGGGCGATGGCTGCAGCACCGACAACGACTGCCAGTCCGATTCCGAGGCCGATCCCAGCCTTTGCGGCAGTGCTGAGACCGGAGGAAGTAGGGTTTGGTGCCGGGGCAGCGCTTGGCGTTGTGCTTGCCGTTGAAGTCGTTATTGAAGTTGCAAACGGACTCGCAGTCGAACTGACGGTGGAGTTTTGCGTCGAGCTGGCTGTTGGTTGATCCAGGCCCCAAGTCGTACGCGTTGCGCCATCTTTACTGGCCTTTACAGCGAAGTTGACCGAATCCTCCCCCGGTGTCAGCTGTAGATGGCACCGATCACTGGTGTCTTCGGCAGAATAGCTGAGAGGAATCAAAAACGAGCCGCTTGCTTTGAGACCATCCCCGCCGATATCGGAAAGACGCGACTGATCACCGTTGTTCAGTGTACACCACAGGACGAGTTCGGGGTCATCGGAGCTGTTTTGCCAGGTTGCGTTGAGGGTGTCGCCAATGGAAAAGGAAAGAGATGCATGGGCGTTCTCGCCGCCGGGAGGGTAGAGAATGAAGACATCCCGAGCGGACGCGAGTGCGAAGAAGGAAAAGGAGAGCAAGAGGATTAGACCGAACATGATGAGAATCTGGGAGGGGAAAGGAATCGGGAGATGGATGGAGGCAGGTTCAAGAGATCACCAGGGCAAAGAAGCAGTTCCTCTTTACTTGGGCAATGGTCGGAAAGACGATAGCAATGCGGAACGGCAATAATGTACGAGTAGCTAATTTCGGACGATCGAGTAGGCGCAGTGGATATTTGAGAAGCGGCTCAAGTTGGAAGATGGGCGCGACATGAAACGGCTGCGGAGGAGAGGAGCAATCTCCTTGGGTGCAGGATGAATCGTGGCATGGCGGGCTAGGCACGGTGGACTGGCCCTGGAAGACTCTATCACAGATAATATCAGCAATTGGACGATGTCCGGTGGTTGAAGATGCCGTTAGAAGGGAGGCTGTTGATTGATTTCCTGAAGCTTGGTCTCCTGGATCCTGCCCAGTATGAGGATGCTATTCCCAGCGAGGCTACTAAGCGCCCGAGGGGGCGGAGCACAGCCACACTCCGCTCCACTGCGCTCTCACCACCAATCACAGAAGAGGATCTAGACCCGGATCATCAGTAGTGGCTGATGCGATATCAGCCTCATCCTCCCCTCCCCAAGATCCAATATCAAACCAGTAACCTGCCTTTCTTCTTTCTGCAATGTCAAGCGAGAGACTGTTGCACGAGATCTCAACAGGTGAGGAAGCGGCTGTGGCTTGTCTATGAGCCTCGAGCGAAAGCCGTGAGCGGACATGGACTCGAAATGTAGTCATGTGGAGCGGGCTGAACCAGTGTTCGCTAGCTCTCCCCAATGACGAGTTCTCAGGCTATTTCAATTCATCCACCAGATACTCACCATCGTAACACCTTTCAAACGCTGTGTCGGTGACCATGGCATGGCCTCAAGTCGAGCCGATCACTCCACATCTGACCTATCTCATCCTCTCCCTTTTTCTCATAGGCTACGCGCTCTTTTCTGAACTGATCCGCAACCGACTACATCTCTCAGAACCTCCCCTAGCAACCGTGGTTGGTATCATTTTCGGACCACGCGGCATCGGTGTCCTCGACCCCGAGACTTGGGGCTGGCAAGATGACATTACGCAGGAATTCACCCGCATCATCGTGGGAGTACAAGTCTTCGCAGTGGGCATCGAGCTGCCTCGGAGATGGCTGGCACGTCATGGTCGGAGTGTAGCCATGATGCTCGGGCCCGTGATGGCTTTTGGCTGGCTGGTCTCTGCATTGATCATCTATCTCATCCTCCAGACCAAGGTCACAACTGCGTTGATCGTGGCGGCATGCCTCTCCCCAACTGACCCCGTTTTGTCGGCCAGTGTTTTGGGTGAAGCCAGATTCTCGCAGAGAGTCCCAAAACGTCTACGAAATCTTCTCGCGGCCGAGTCTGGCTGCAACGACGGAGTCTCCTTTCCATTCCTCTACATTGGTCTGCTAGCAGTCACCAGTGCCACGGCAGGCGGCGCAGTCAAGGATTTCTTTCTCGATGTCATTCTCTGGCAATGCTTGATCGGCACGGGCATCGGCGTGATCATCGGCAAGACCGCCAATGTGCTTCTCAAGCTTAGCGAGAAGAAGGGCTACATCATGGATTGGACTCTCTTTGTGTTCTACTTCCTGCTCGCCATCTTCTGCGTTGGGGTGGGCAGCACACTGGGATCGGATGACTTCCTGGTTTGTTTTGGCGCAGGCACTGCATTTGCATGGGATGGCTGGTTCGCCGCAAAGACCGAAAAGACCAAGTTGCCCAATGTCCTCGATCTGCTGCTCAATTCAACCTTGTTCGTTTACTTCGGCGCCATCATACCCTGGCAACGCTTTACGGAGCAATTGAATGCATGGAGACTCTTGGCTTGTCTGGCACTAATACTGCTGCTGCGCCGCATACCCATTGTTCTTGTTTTGCACCGCTGGACTCCAGATATCAGGAACTATCGAGAAGCTCTGTTTTCGGGTCATTTCGGTCCGATGGGAGTCGGAGCGTTGTTCTTGGCTATCGAAGCACGAGCCAAACTCGAGACCGGTACCTTGGTTCCCTTGCCCCATCCTCCGAAGCATTCACCACACAAAGAAGCGATAGATGCCGTTTGGCCCATTATTTGCTTCGTCGTGCTGGGATCGATTATGGTCCATGGACTGTCAGCAATGGTGATGAGCATTATCGGTCATTTTACAAGAGAGGAGAAAGAGCGGGCTCCTCTGATTGGAGCGGAAGCGGAGAGATTGTATGGCATGGTCAGGGGAGATGACGTTGCCAGCATAGTCAGTGAAGACTCGGAGACATAGTACTTGCTTTGACTGCGTTGTCTCTGAGCTTTCAATGGTCAACAGGACCTTCGGGCATTGGAGGCCATGTGGAAGCTGAGCCACGATTGACAGGTGGTGCTTGTTTACCTGAGCTCAGCACGTTGTACTTGCTTGCTCCAGGGCTGCCTGCATGAATTAGCTTTCCGAAGCTCTTTTCGAAAAGGTCTCATTGAGGGATTCGGCCTGGTCACAAGGGCAATGCGAGAAGACCGCCCTCTTTTTCGTGATGTTATGCCCCCACCTTCGTACTTCTCTTCATGTGCAGAGCAGCAGCCGAAAATGACGGGTCCAGCCCTCAGGCAAGTCCAGTCTATCACAACCGGCACAGCCCATGTTCGTCTCTGCCCGTCGCTAAACTCTCGAAGAGCCCTCACTTGCCCCGCCCAGACTCACACGTTCAATCCAAATTCATCTTCCACAACCCATCCCCCAAATAATGCCCCCCATCCATCACCACCCCCTTTCCCTTACTCTTCATCTCCTCCGTCCCCATCTTCACCTGCCCAATCATACAAACCTCCTCCTTCCCCTCCGCTCCAATAGCCACCACGTCCCCCTCCTTACACTCCTCCTCCTTATCCGGCAGCCTCCCGCCTTTGCTTGTCAGCCCGGGCGCCATGAGCGTCGCGCCCGAGAGCACGAAGCGGATCGCGCCGCGGTCGATGCGTAATCGCGGGAAGGCTTGCGGAAAGGCGTGCACGAGTTTGAGGTGTGGGATTAAGGGGTCGTCCATGTGCTGCCAGAAGAGCGGGGTGGAGTCGAGGACGTAGAGGGAGACGCGGTCGGGTCTGGGAGACAGTCACGAAGGGAATGAATTAGCTGGTATTCAGATCGGAGTAGATGTGCGAGAGAGAGAGAGAGAGAGAGAGAGAGAGAGAGAGAGAGAGAGAGAGAGAGAGAGAGAGAGAGAGAGAGAGAGAGAGAGAGAGAGATA
>JAABUK010003794.1_pt1 | contig 25174 bp, 30 predicted proteins | sample 5559141 | NCBI WGS metagenome assembly JAABUK01 (sample SAMN10711869, study PRJNA513367) | rock metagenome | isolation source: Antarctica rocks | place: Antarctica: Victoria Land, Pudding Butte nord | collected 2016-01-03 | reverse complement strand
CTCTCCTCCAGCCCCAACTATCTCCACGACCCCAAAATCACACTCACACCCACACCCACACCCAATCCTAGTCAACCCATCCAACACCCCTAACGCCGCACCTTACACCCTGACAACATCCACAAACTCGGCACCAATTCCGAGAGGATATAGGTTATGACGCGGGTGATGTCAAAGTGGGACGCTCTGGTCTAAGGCTTAGTGCCAGCGGTGTCACATACATACTCTACCAGCCCAAGCGTTTGCGTACAAAATATGGCAATCTTTCCATGGGAGCCCCATACGCCCTTGGGAGAATGTATACAAAACGAATGTCAGTTTTAATATAGATATCCAACGCGCATACCAAGAGATATAAACACCACCCATCCACTCATCCCTAGCCACACGCACAAACCCTCATCTCAAATAACCTTCACAAACCCCACCTCAACAAGCTTCTCGACATCCAAATTCATATTCGCAACTTTACTCCCAGTGTTACTCCTCATCCACAGAAAAGCCGCGAGCGCGACGCTGCGAGCCCAGCCCTGCGGATTGTGCACGGCGCCGATACGCATCTGTTCTTTACCCACGATGTGGACGACTTGGTGTTCATATTCCGCTTGCAGCATTTCGAGGTTCTGGCGGACGGAATGTTGGTAGTTAGTGGGAGGGGAGGAAGTGGAGGAGTCTTCGGACGCATTCTGCTCGGTTGCGGGATAGATGTCTGGGTTTGAGCCTTCACGGATGATGAAGTCGCGTAGGTTGTCGTAGATGAGGAGACCGAGGTCGCTTGTCAAGACATTGTCTGTGTAGCCGTGGCGGATGGTGACGCGGTACATGTGCTGCAGGGCCGTTGAGGCGCCGGCGAGCGGGAAGCAGCGGGAGACGCTGAAGCGATCTTCAGGCGCGACGGTGGGGGTGGAGAGAGGGCGGATGTGGAAGAAGACGACGACTGCGGTTGTGGCTTGGAATTTCTGCAGGAAGTGGACGAAGACTGTGGGCGTGCCGTTTGGGCTGCCAGTTTTGTCGAAGAAGACGCCGATGCCGCGGAGGCGAGAGACTGGGGCGCCACCGAATTCGGGCGAGAGACGTAGGGTAGGAGTGCTATCGTCCTTTGCTGTATCTTGCGGCTGCTCGGTGAGCAGGTGGGATGGGAAGACTCGATCCTCGCCTTCGGCTTGCCACTGGTTTTCTTTCCCGTAGCGCCAGAGGACGAAGATGCTTGATAGGATGACTGCCAGACCGAGGGTGAACCATGCGCCGTCTGGCACTTTGGTTAGGGCTGATGAGAGGTAAAGGCCATCGAGGGTGCCGAAGACAAGGAAGCCGCAGAGGACGATGAGGAAGTGTAGGCGCCATACGATCAGAGCTACTATGGAGACCATAGTGGTTGTGATGAATGTGACTAGGATGACGCAGACACCGTAGGCTTCGCCAAGCTTGGTTGTCTACGAATCAAGTAGATCAGCACGGAGAGAGACACAATCGGAATGGTTTTGAAATAGCTTACGTTGCTATACGCTGCAGTCACACATATTGTGCCAATCATGAGGAGCCAATTCACCCAAGGAATATATATTTGGCCGTGGAAGATCTTCGAAGTGTGTTTCACTTTAATTTGAGGGAAGTATGATAGTTTGATGATTTGCGAAAGCAGCTGCATCACGGTCAGCATACGTTGTTTCAGTCCTCATACGATACTTCATGATGACATAGCCTACCTGAAAGGTTGCCGTAATCATGGTCTGACTCGCAACAATGGCAGCGAGAATCGCAATGACCAAGCTGGGATAGAACATGCCGGGCGGAACGGAGTTGAAAAATGGATTGGAGAAGGCACCCGTATTCTGGCTAATGTATGCCGCTTGACCAATGTACTGTAGAACGTTAGCTTCTTGCGAGCTCTGCGGACGTGTAAATCTAGCGTTACTCACTGCTAAGAGAAGACAATGAAAGGCAAAGCATAACCAAGATAATTGGATCGCACTGCATCAATGTTATTACAGATATTCGTTGCAGTGTCCAAACACCATCATACCTCCGAGTGAAAGCTCCAAGGTCTGCGAACAAAGCTTCTACTCCTGTAAAGGCAAGTAAGATCCCACCCAAAGACTTCCAACCATTCGTTTTGTTTCGTACGAAAAAGGCGCCAGCATAGTAGGGAGAGAATGCCTTCAAGACGAAGTGGTCGAAGTGTACAAGATTCTGGACCGAATCAGCTCTAAAATGCGGTCTAATTTAGAACTTAGGCCTACGTAGATACCAAAAGCGAGGTTGAAGAACAGCCAGATGATTACGATTGGGGCGAAGAGACTGCCAATCTTCGAAGTCCCAAAAGGCTGGATCAGAAAAAGTAGGATGAGAATAGCGCACGTGGTTCCAACGATGGTCGATTTACTGATATCGGGCTTGACGACCTGTAGACTAGATTATGGTTAATCGAGGCTGTCCGTATGGGCAAAGGATTTTTGCAAGGCTTACCCTTGTATGGCACCGAGAACGGATTGAGCAGGGGTGAGAACTCCATCTGCGAACTCGTCAGCGAAGGTCTTCTGAACAGATCCATCGAGTCATACCTGACATGACCAGTGAAACACCCAGAACACCAACAATCTTGAGGAATACCTTCATGAAGGCACTTCGCTCCAAGAAATTTCGTGCGTGCTTGCTGGATGGTTTCAATTCACCAGTCATGACCCTTTCCATCCTTATACCTCTTTCTTCTCGAGGGTCACGTCTAACAATATTTGCCTGCACATCGCCATAAGCCTCAACCTCTTACAGTGGTTGGTCGCAACTTCATACATAGCGTGAAAGTAGTGAGTAAACAGCGAACGTCCCGCCTTCTCCTTCGTCATCTGCGAGCAAGACAATCAAGATATATTTGACACTGACAATCAATGTAAGCGTCCAGATGATGAGGGAAAGAGCGCCAAGCAGATCATCGTGGCTGGGCTCTGAGCTGAAGGTCGCTGAGTATACGTATAGTGGACTGGTACCAATGTCGCCGTAGATGACTCCGATAGACTGGTAGGCGAGCCTGTGCACGCCGGTCAACAAGACTCGTCCGAATCAACAGAACGTCGGTGGTGGCATACCATAAGAGGTATCGCCCATGGAATGTCTATATGGTGTCAGCCATAGCTACAATACGTGATCTGATAACAGCCAGCGAGATATACCTGCTTCATCCTTACGTCTCTCTCGTCTCCCTCTGCTTCGAGCTCCTTCTCCGTCATGTCGTGTGGATTTAGCTGGGCAATGCTCTGCTGTCGCTGCCGGGAGTATGTTTTACGGCCATTGTCCAATGGAGTCCGAGCAATAGCTTCCTTTGCAATCGTGACCTGATTCTGTGCCATTGAAACCTGTAATATTATTTGGGTAAAGCACAGACGAGGCGGTTGCACAGAGAGACAAGAAACTCGCGACAATGGTCGGAATGTGTTCACTGGGGAGAGGGGGCATCATATGCTCGTGGGTCAGGGTCCAATCCTTTGCCCTCCAACCCCAACCCAAAGGGGCGACAACGGACATGGCTTTTCAAGGCCCACTTTCCTTCAGCTAGCCAAGGTGATCATTATGCTGCGCCCCGGTTTGCTACCACCCTTTGAAGATCCTGGGATGGGGGAAATAGCTAGTCTTCCAATCAGGTTTCGTTTGGTTCGGACCTAGAAGGCAATGCACCAGGAGGCAGTCGCTGACATGATGGGAAGTGCACGTGGCGGGAGCGTTTAGGCGACTTTCGGTCGGGCTGCAGCTGGGACTGGCGCCTCTGTATGGTCAAGAAAATCCCGCATGCTTCCACAACCATGCACTCTGCTGAACATGCGCAGAGTACACGGATGCATCAATGTTCAAGTCTATTGAAGTCTATCATGAGCTATCGAGAGTTAAGGTCTCGAATGACCCTCCAAGCGTGATATTTGACCGTTGTTTGGTGGTGAAAACCGAAATTCTGAATCCCAGAGCGGCGTGGCATTTTGATGCCACTAACGCTGCCAAGGCTGACGGGAAGACGGGACGTAGCGCAAAGCGACTAAAAAGGAGGCTAAATCGACTTCATGGGAGGCTTGCTGGGCTTGGTGGGTGGACCCGCTGCAAATCGACCAGAAAGGAGGGAGCACAACCTTCTTCCACATCCTCCAATCACAAATGGCTTACTCCGTATCAGATGTTCCCCCAGATAAGGACGAAGCACCACGTCGTGGGAGGGTGTGCCCGGTCAAGACCCTTTCTCCCAGCTGTCAAACACTAAGGGCTCTTCCTGTGCCGAAATGCTTGAGCAACGACTACACTAAAAGCTTTCGGTATCTGTATTGCAGGCCAGAATTGGCAAGGCTTCACTCCTTCAAGTTGGATGGGTAATCTTTGCAATACTGCGTTCCCTGATAATCATACATGGAGGGCAGGAGTTTGTGACGCATACACAGTTTGTACGTCTTGAGGTCTTTGGACGAATGACTGCTAGTCTTGGCCTTCATGCATCTCTATCAGTAGCTGGCCCACCGGTGCCTCTGATTTACATCGTTTTCTGAGCTCAACAAATCCAAAACCGTATTACGACCTCGAGAAAGCCTTGTTTAGGTGGACTCAACAGCACCGACATGACCACTCAATCCAAAATCTGCTCAACCTGCGCTGCGTTCCACTTCTGCTCTCCCACTTTAGAAGCCAACAATCACTACGGTCTCCAAGTCCCAAAATGAGCAGCAATCATAGCGCAGTCCTCCGGCTTGGATCCTGGAGCGGTAGCTTCTCCTTATTCGACTGCAGGATCCGGCTTGTAGCCCCTGACGTTGACTGCACTGCTGATAGCGTGAGTCTTTTCGAGAGTGAAGTAATTCAAGACCTAGCATCATGTCCTCAAATGAGCACAGTATCTGAGCACTACCTGCTTATACAGCTACTGCATGATTGAGTAAGACCAGCCAAAGGCTACATGCCTGCATGATGGTCGAATGGCGATGAATCAACAGCAGCCTACGCTCCGGTAGCTTGCTTACAACGTACCCTGGCTATGATATGGGTTCAAATGCTGGCATGCGCCACTCAATCAGGAACAGATCCCAGACACTGAAGTGCCCAGTTGAACAGGGCGGCTTGCTTCAACGCAATGTAAAGTTCAAGCCTCAGTCGATGGAGTAACGGCCTGCTCCAACCAGAGATATTCAGACAGCTCATCTCCAGGAAAATTCACGAAAATATCCGCGTGGTAAGATGTAGCAACATTCGGCCATGCCGCTCAAGCGGGTCAGACGACTCAGTAGTCCAACGTTCATTTTCACAATGATTTCTCTTCCAAGGGGGGCTTCCCGACTCTACCGCAATCTGACGACAAGAACGAGAGAGTACGAAAAGGGTCGTCTCGCAGTCGCTTTCCGAGTGCTAGGGAGCGAGGATATGATGAGAGTTTTGTGAGCCACATGCCTAAAAGGATACCCACTTTCGGCCTTCCCAAACTCTCTCGTCTTGCTAAAGGTGAATGAGACAGGACGCAGTCGAGCCATCCACATTCTGGATGAATTGGTGTGGAATCTCCTTCAAGCGCATGGCAAGCTCGAAATTGATCCGCATAGGCTCAGCTAATTCCGAATAAGCCCGAATCGCGGCTGGTGTCACCATCAATAGAACATTGTTCTGTATCAAATCTGATGATTAGGAGCAAGCGAGAGCGATCACTGTGAATCATTTATCGAGCCGGTGCTCTGCCTCAACGACGGCCTCTGTCCTTCGAATATGGCGCCACTCAGCGGCAGAATCTCGGACTTCTGACTACCATGCTCGCAAATGGTCTCCCAACCAGTAGCCATCTGATGTTCAAGATTATATGGTATGAATTTACCTTAGCGCAAGTGGAGATATCCTATGATCTGTCCTGTTTTATACAACGCTGTGTTTTAGGGAATTTGATCAGCGATAGCGTGGCACTAGTGACAAGATAATCAGAAGACAGTTCGGTTCGATGTAGATGCATGCTGAGTCAGCCGATGGGTCTCGGTCGGTAGCTAATAGGCGACTTTACCCCTCGAGCCGCGCGCAGGGGTCTGGAACGTCGCATTCAAGAACCATGCATCCTTCAAAAACTTGGCCCTCCACCACTTGACACAAAGGATGAGGATGCGAACGGAAAGGATGGGTCGCAGGAGCGGTGAACAGATCACATGGTCTGTGCTTTGTCGCTCCCATCCGCCTGCAACGCATATGATACTCTTTAGCTGGCCTCTGAAAGCCGTATCATCTCATCGTCTGACACCGCTGCCACGCCAGGACCCTGTGCGACCTCGTGCTAGAGACGCCTTCCGCCTCACAGCCCCGTCAGACTCGATCCCCACGACTGCTATTAAGCATGGCGTAGGATCTCAGCGGCTACACATTCCTTCTGTCCCCACCCCTGCTACTGCACCCTGCGACTCGGAGTTCTTTTTCCTTTCAGCGCTCCTGGTGCCACTTCCCACCTTTTGTACCTGTGCAGCATAGTTGGCTCCGCCGTCGTCTGTGTAGTCAATACTCATCATGGGCAAGCCTCGAGCACCGGCTCAAGGAGGTATCCTCCAGGGTGCCAATCCATCGGTCTACGACCCCAAGAACCCCATCATTCTCTTCATAATCCAGGTATGCTTGTCCCTCGTTCTTATGGTGCTCAAATCCAAGCTGAATATCTCCATACCAGGCCGGTATCATCATCATCTTCTGCAGACTCCTCCACTTGCCCCTCTCAAAGATCCGGCAACCAAGAGTTATCGCGGAAGTCATTGGTGGCATACTCCTGGGACCGTCCGTCATGGGCCGCATCCCAGGCTTCACAGATGCCATCTTTCCTACCGCCTCGATGCCTACCTTGAGCATGGCCGCCAACGTCGGGCTCATCCTCTTCCTCTTCCTGGTTGGGCTAGAAGTGGATCTGAGACTCATGGTATCAAATTGGAGGATTGCATTGAGCGTTGGGGCAGCTGGAATGGCTCTTCCATTTGGCTTGGGATGCGCAATTGCCTACGGTCTATATCACGAATTCCGCACCGACCCCGGGCTTCTGCCGATAAGCTTTGGAACCTACATGCTGTTCGTTGGTGTGGCAATGGCAATTACGGTGAGTCTGGATGCTCTCCCGTTTATGAGATATCAGCTGCTAATGTCTAAAAGGCTTTCCCAGTGCTCTGCAGAATATTGACAGAGCTCAAGCTTCTGCAAACCCAAGTGGGTGTGGTCGTTCTCTCTGCAGGAGTAAGCAACGATGTTATTGGCTGGATCCTTCTGGCGCTATGCGTGGCTCTGGTCAATGCCGGTTCTGGGGTTACAGCTCTATACGTCCTTCTCACATGTGTCGCGTGGATCTTGTTTCTCGTGTACGCGGTCCGGCCACTATTCATCATTCTCCTCAGGCGCACTGGTAGTCTCAGTAATGGGCCAACTCAATCAGTGGTAGCACTGACTGTGCTCATGGTATTTACCTCTGCATTCTTCACTGGCATTATTGGAGTTCACCCCATCTTCGGTGCTTTCCTCATGGGACTGATATGCCCTCACGAAGGAGGATTTGCCATAAAGCTTACCGAGAAGATCGAAGATCTGGTCGCCGTCTTCTTTCTTCCCTTATATTTTGCGCTCTCCGGACTGAGCACTAACTTGGGCCTTCTGAATTCGGCAATCACTTGGGCATACGTTATCGGAGTTATCGCTGTGGCGTTCATTGCAAAGGTCACTGGTGGCACTCTTGCCGCTCGAGCGAATAAAATGGTTTGGAGAGAAAGCTTTACGATTGGTGTTCTTATGAGCTGCAAGGGCCTAGTGGAGTTGATTGTGTTGGTAGGTGATTTCCGATAATTGTCAAAGCTCCAATACTGACTTGGACAGAACATTGGCCTACAAGCCAAGATCCTTAGCCAGCGCACATTTACCATCTTCGTGGTCATGGCGCTCGTCACGACCTTTGCCACTACACCACTCACCTTGGCCCTCTTCCCACCATGGTATCAGAAGAAGCTTGCTGCTTGGAAGCGGGGAGAAATTGAGTGGGACGGCACTCATTTGGTGTCAGAGGATACCTCCAGCGGAGAAGGCGGCTTTGCACCTGAGAAAGACCAGGATAGTGACATTCGAAGGCTTCTGGTGTGCCTCAGATTGGATAGTCTGCCTAGCCTTTTCACTTTCGTCACACTCCTCGGAGGAGACAAGTCTGGCGCTCCCACCCTGAAAGCTCATCCGAATAAGAATGGCAAAGCGACGAGTGCGGAGACAGACCAGACACGACTACCAATTGGAAAGCGTCCCCTCGAGGTCCACGGGTTACGCATGCTCGAGCTCTCAGAGCGTCTGTCTTCTGTGATGAAGGAGGCCGAAGCAGACGAATGGTCGACAAGAGATCCGGTCGTCAACGCTTTCCATACCTTTGGTCAACTCAATAACGTCGCAGTCTCCGGAGAAGTGCAGCTTGTCCCTGAAGGCGCTTATCCCGAGCTTTTGAGTGAACGGGCTACTGACCGGAAATCCGATATGATTCTACTTCCGTGGAGCGAGAATGGCAACTTCTCCGAAGCCATTGTGGCGAATATGGCAGAGACACAGCCGAACGCTTTCGGCAACAGTTCCTATAATCACTTTGTGTCTAAGTTCTTGGATCGAGCTCCATGTAATGCTGCGGTCTTTATCAACAACGGCTTTGCAGCTCCGGCAAGAGAAGAGCTGGGGCCTCTGAGCATACGCAGCAATCCCTTGCATCCTACTGCTCCACTCATGGACCGAAGTCATCACATCTTCTTCCCATTCCTCGGTGGCGACGACGACCGGGTTGCCCTACGCTTCGTATTGAGACTGGCCAAGAGCCCCAATGTCACCGCCACTATCGTTAACCTGAGATCAGCGGGTACAACAAGTCCGAATGTAGTTGTAGATCCTAACACCGAAACCACTGCCACGAAATCAAGATCACGGATCACAGCGTCAGCCGTCAGAGACTCGGGTTCTGACCAAGACAGAAACTTCTTCACTTCCATGGCCGACTCTCTGGCAGCCGAACTCCAATCCCGAGTATTCTTTGACAGCATTGAAAGCGTGCAGCCAGTGCAGGATGCTCTGACCAAAGCAAGGGCAGAGGTCGGTCAGTCCCCAAACAATGCCGGTGACCTCGTTATTGTGGGTAGGAACCAGGGGAGTAGCTTCTCCAGCCATAGCCCTGGACCAGAAGGAGAGATACGCGGCAGTCTAGGTGTTTTAGCCGAGACGATTATTTTGGGTAACGTCAAAGCAAGCTTGTTGGTTATTCAAGCTGGGAGGAAGAATTTTTAGCTTTCTTTTGGTAGCGATCTACGATACCGTATATTGAGCCATAATTGGCGTGCAAGAGAATTTTGGGCGAGATTTTGTGTGTTGTGAGACCCGGGCAAGGACAATGGTAGCTTATGTATGTCAATCAACGTCTTGATCTTCGCACACATCTTCCCTTCTTTTGACCTCTCTCATGATCCTGCCCGTCAGCATGTCTTCTCTCAGCTCGTCAGCGGTATCCCATCACCCAAGGGAAACCAGTGCATACTATGAATCACTCACCGAATCTCATGTGGGACAGGCGCAAGACCCGCCGCACCAGACACTTCATTTCTTCGTTATCAACAATGCCGCTTGGAAACCACCGTATCGATGCCCTCTCTTGAGGGGAAAACAGATCTCATTCTCGATTCCAAGTCAGCGTGATCGGTGGGGTCCGATTCGGAGCAAGCGAGCTGGATGCAGATATTTATTGCAGTGCCGATCTAAGATCCCACTGAGCAAGTCTAATTGGTGGTTTGGAGGCGCGGCAGGATTCTGGCTCGTTTCATTGTTGTTGCATGTACCACACTGCGTAGTTCTATGCGAGTCTAAAGCTGACTGAGTGCACTATCTTTTTCGAGGAGCTTCTTGGAGCCAGCGTTCTTGAGAGCTGATGCTAAATTAGAGTAGCCTGGTATACAGTTCAGAACGTGAACAATCCAGAGGCGCTTTTCCAAGGCGACTCCTGTAAACGCTCGACAGGCACGCTATTTGCGGATGTCTAGCGCCCGAGCATGCAGGGGTCTTGCATACGTTAAAGTACTGGAGATCTCAGTCGTCGTTGAACAATGCTCTGAAGTTATTGCACACGACTTTTACGTCTGGACATGCTCTGTCTTTCATTCGTGAACAGATTGTCAGATCGACGTGTCATGATCGTGCGAATATGAAAAGACTTTTGTTACGTCCGTGAACTCATGATGCTATTGACGTGCCAAGATCGGGCTAATATGGAAGATCTGATTGGCTTTATAACCCTGCGCAGATCAGTATCTGATCGATATTCATCAAGCAGGTCGGCGGCACATAAAACCAACGATGATGGATGCCCCAATCATTGTTTTGGAGTTGCTGTAAGTTCTCGTGCCGCGGAGTAGGCTGATTCTGTAACTGTGGCGGTACCACTTTATTCCATATGCGGTTCCTTCCTCTCTGGACGGTCCAGGGACCGTGGTCATCCTTGCTCCATCTCAGCGCTTAGAGCTTGTATCTAAGAGTACTCGAATGTACCACTTTTTCGAGGCCTCCACTCTCTCTAAATTGAGAAGGCTGTTTCTTGTCATGCCTTCAGCTTAGCCATCTGAAGACAATTGCATTTTTGTCGATTTCCATCTTCCACAGTTTGATCACAGCCTTTCGGCGCAAGACATGTTGCGCTTTACTGTCATTACAATTCTACTCTTTGCACCGATTATCATCGGAGGCGTGTCTGGCAGTATAGTCCAAGCTCCCCGAATTTCGACTGGAGCATTACCTACCAATTTCTCCACGCCCAATCCGAAGCCATCGGACAAGGCAAGTAATGTACAAAGCCACAATCAATTCTCCAGTCGATCCCAAAATCAGTATAATACGACTACTTGGAAACCTTCCGGGACTTGGGGAGGACACAGCAGCGCTACTACTAATTCTTCCTCGCTATCCAGTCCTGTACCTAAACTGGAGGAAACATGCATGCTGTGGAACTCCTCCTGCTCGGGAAACAAGACTTACGCGATGAATGAGTTCTTTGCCAACACAAGCCATGCTCTTTACAGCGATCAGTGCTTCCTCGGCTCGCGAACATATTGCGATAACACGACGTCCTCGGAACAAATGTTACGATATGGGCAAGCCAAAGATTGGATGAAATCACCACAGTGCTATTCCGACTACGCTGAATGGTCTTCCTTGAACTCAGAGAAACCGTCGGCGCCTATGGTCATTGACAACTCGGGTGGTATCGCCCAAGAGGTGCAATACCTGTGCTGTTCTGGATGTGTCATCCGTGGTGGGGACGTTGATATCTACTACTGGCCAGAAGCCAACGCGAGCACATCTTGTCTCGACATCGTTGGAAACAGCAGATCTCCAATAGATTACGGTGCAACGACAGATGCTACTGAAACCTATTGGGGCTGCACAGGTCAGGATTCGAAGTTGACCAAGACGGCTCATATAACGACCATCAACTCCGTTAGTCTGAAGGTATCCTTGTACAACCCTTGGTCCTCAAGCCCGTGTTCTTGGCCCTCTTCATTACATTTCAACGCAACCACGTCTACCGGAAGTGAGAATCTACGCCCTAGCAATTCCGCACGCTTCCATTCGTTGGTCACTAAGTCTTCTATCCTGAATACCAATCTACCTGTCGCGCTCGCTGTAGTCGGAGATTTTACCTTGTAAGTGTTTGACCAATGGTGTTTTCAGCTGGGCATCGTTTAACCGGTGAGTAGTACTTCCCCGTCGATCTACGCCAATTTCCATAACATAATTACTGACGATATTTGCGGAGACGCAACGACTGTTGTGGAAACAATGCTCACGTTTTCTCCTGGTGAGCTAAAAACGATGGCAGGACAAATAGGTCCCTTTATGTACGACGCCAAGCCATTTGACTTTCGAGACTTACCATGTCCTCCACAGAGCGTAATGGTCAGTAGCTCCCGTCTCCAACGCCCTTGCATAGAGCGTACCCAGCTGAAACAGTACGCCAGGAAGAGAATTGGTATAAGCCTCGAGAAGGTGAACCGTACCGCCCTCTCATCGCTCTACCAAGCCAGGTATTCGAGATGAACGCCGAACATGGTGGTTGTGGTGGCAACTTTTTCACTGGGTTAGACCCGCCAAGATCTTTGACACCAGTAACGACACCAGTAACGATACCAGTATCGACCACTACATCCAAAGATCCAGAAACTACTATCGCAACGGCGGTGCCAAGTCCTAGCCCCCAAACGGGTGCCAGAAATACTGCTACCGATAGAGCATCGACGCGTGTACCACCTCACACACCAACGCTAGAACAAGCAAAGGAAACGCATAGCACGCTATTGGAACTCAAGCAGGAAATACCCGACCCTCATTCTCATCTCAACGGCCCCATGTTCGTTGGGCCGCAGATAAATCCATCAACGTTGCCAGGACTTGCGCCACAGGAGACCAGCAGCGACTTTCGACAAGAAAGCAGCATTAGTGACAAATATACGCCAAACAGCGCTCAGAACAATCCAAAAGTGTCAGTTCAGACTATTGCATCGATTGATCCTGCTCCGCGTTCTACAGTTCTAAGACAGGAGTCGGATTCTTCCAACAAAGTCTCCATTGTCATGGGTCCGGAGCCAAATCCGCCTTTTGCGCATCTTCCAGCCACGGCACCAGCTACCAATGAAACACCTCAGGATCCAAGTGCTACGAAACAAGATCAAAGGCCTAACATGCCTCAGCTTGTAGGCGCCGATAGTCCGAATACGCTGCGAACCGCAGTGGATTCGGTGCCAACTGTGGACCATGCAACCGACCAGTACCACGTTGATCCCCCCTCTAATCCTTCGATTGCGTCTCAACCTGCTCAGGGAGGAGACCCTGCAATATTTGTGGCTGGCGTCCAGATTGGTCCTGCATCCTCTGTCAGCAACAACGCTGTTGGTGGCAACGATGTCCCCATCCAAGCATCGGCGCTCGTAGCCACTACATTTCCACAGATTTCCAAATCCTCTATTCTCGAAAACAATCGATTCACATCACCAATTTCATCAATCGAAACCCCAGAATCCAAAAAATACTCAACCACCAGTCAAGCGACTAAAGCCGCAGCTATTTCAGCTGTAGATGTCGTCAAAACCGCTCTGTTTTCGTTGTTCGACAACACAGCGATAGATGAGACGCCTGTGACCATAGCCACCCCTGGGAATCTGCCCATCGCCCCAAACCCAGGCGCACCTGAGCTCATTGACCGGACCAGTGCGAGTGAAGCTCTAAAGACGAATACATACGACACCGGCGACGATTCCGCTGTTCGTCTGCCCACTGGCAAATTAGGCAGCGGCAGCACCAGCACCAGCCACGATTCCATCTTAGATTCCCCTACTGGCAAAGTAGGCAGCCCCAGCACCGGCCATGATTCCACCTTAGATCCACCTACTGGCAAAGTAGGCAGCACCGGCACCGGCCACGATTCCGCCTTAGATCCACCTACTGGCAAAGTAGGCAGCACCGGCACCGGCCACGATTCCACCTTAGATCCACCTACTGGCAAAGTAGGCAGCACCAGCACTGGCAACGATTCTGATCTTGATCCACCCACGAGTAAAGCGGGCATTACCAGCACCGACGACCACTCCGCTTTTCATTCACCTAAGGGTAAAGCAGGCAGCACGAGCAATGGCGACCATTCTAATATTAATTCCCCTACCAGTAAAGTAGGCAGCAGCACCACCACCGGCGCCCATTCTACTTTAGAATCACCTATAAGCAAAGCGGATAGTAGTACCAGTACAGGCGACCATTCTAATGTTGATGCACCTACTGGCAAGACAGGCACAACCACTGGCGACTATTCCGCTATTGGTTCACCTACTGGTAATCTAGGTAGCACGAGCACCGGCACAAAGATCCTCGAAAGCACATATGGCACCGGGGAGCGTCCCGCTTCCGATCCACCAACAGGCAAGGTTGATAGCACGAGCACCGGCAAACAAGTCCTCGAAGGACGGGCAAGGAGCTGGAAGCGTTGTGTAGACTGGAAGAAGGTGGGATTGACAGGGCTTCTGATAGGTATAATATTGCTATTTTGCTAGAGGATACAGCTGCTTATACTTCGCACATCTAGGGTACCATGTGTCCTCGAACATTATTGATCATTAGCGGTGGTGCGGTGGAGCTAGCGTGCCAAGACCCTAGAAATCCTGACGAATGCGCCAGTGCGCCAACAAACACCGCGGAGCTAGAATGCCAAGACCGTAGCCGACTGAAAGAGTTGCGAATGGGGCAGCTCGGGATGCTTCAATCAGCAAACACCGTGTCCTTCAGGGTCCGACCACGGGAGCGTGTGCCTTTTGCATGAAAACGCTCAATGCCAGTCTGCTGTATTCTTCTCCTTGTGAGTGAAACGTCCAGCAGGGTCATGGGCGAATCTTTTGGCGTCCCGCCCCCAGTCAGAGATCAGCCAAAGCAGCAATGCACCAGCCATAAACCCGCCGAGGCTTGCTAAGACGGCCTTGGTCTAATCCTGTTGAGACATAAACTAGGAGAGCGATTCCGGCCTATCCCAGATCGCACCAATCCCGGCCAATGATAAGCGGGTTGATCGGTCGCTAGTCCGAAAGGATCATTAGCCTCGAACACCCTGCGACAATCTTCACCGACCTTATCGTTGCGATTCGACACAGCTCCACCACCAATTCTTCAAGGACATCGTCTCTGCCGCCTGAGATGCTGGGTGCTCAATTGAATACCGATCAATCAATTGACAACAGAAACAATCATTCATCCTAAGCGGTGCTATTACAGGCCAACCATGGTGCAAGGAGGGTGTGATGCGAGTGGTATCCGGGATACTTGCTCTTCAGGCTGGTGGCAGGGGTTTTATCGTTTCTCCCGCCCCGCTTTTGGCAACTTGCCTCCTCGTATCCCGCCGCGTCACCGATCTGAGTCTATACATTAACCCCGACACTCCCATTCCTTCTTTACTTCTTCCACTCATCAGATCTCCATCTAGCATAGCCTTACCCATCTCTTTCTTGCATAGCATCCAGTACATACATTCGCTTCAGCTACTCACAACAGTCGCTATCGTTCCTGCTTCGCTGCTTGTCGCATAATAACCCCCTGACCTCTAATCACAATACCCATTGTACTCCTCACAACAATGCAGTACGCCGTAGCCCTCCTCGCCTTCGTGGCCACCGTCTCGGCACAGACAGCAACTGGCACTCCACCATCCTGCTCGACAGACTTTCCTCAGATCTTTGAGATCTCTCCTGTCAATGTGTCAAGCTCTGCTCCTAAGGCTCGGGATCTGATCGCCGAGGTAAGTCTCCATCATCCAGCCACATCGAATTATATCATTCTAGACTGAATACTAACACCTATGACAGCGTGGCTACGCATGTTCAGATATCCCTTACATAACGCTCAAAGGCGGTGTCCTTACCGATCAAATTCAGCGCACTGGTGAAGTTGTCGCCAACCATCAGTTCCAATTCGATAGCCCTCTCCAAGCGGGTCGCCTTTTCACTGCAGGCTTCTCAGTCTGCCAAAACAATACCTTGGCCCTTGGCAGCAGTGCCATCTTCTACGCCTGCAAATCTGGCAACTTCAGCAACTTCTACGACGAGAGCCAGGGTGAACAATGCTATCAGATCTACCTCGCAGTGCTCCCCTGCGACTCAGTTGCGGGCTCTTCATCGTCTCCCTCTATCTCAGCTCCCACCTCTTCCGCTATCTCTGCTGCCATCTCTACCGCTACCTCCGCTACCCCTGCGCCGAGTACCCCAGCCACCACCAGCGCGACCTCTATAGTGCCCACCACCGCAGCCACCACCTCAAGCCTTGCTGGCCCCGCTATCCCTAGCGCCGCACCATTCCCCAAAGGCAACTCCACCGCGCCTGCCGGGACTGCATCTGCCCCTGCTCCTGGCCGCGCCACCACTTCGGCCCTCACTGCACCAGCCAGCGGCGCCTCGTCTACAATCGTTGGCTCCACCTTCGGTCTTGTGGCTGCTGCTCTTGTTGCATTCGCCATGTTCTAAGCTTTTTAGCCGAATGAGCTTGAATGACACAATGATAATGAGGCGGATCGGATCAATATGGACAAGGGACGGTGGTGATGCAGGGGGGCATACTCGATGTTATATGTCAGGAAAAAAAGGAGAAACGAAACGCATTTGCGGGATTCATGGTTGGAAAGCGATGTCATTGATTTGTTAAGCAGATACGTTGCATGGACAGGAATGTTCTGTACATAGGTTTATAATCACTAATAGTGGAATAATAGCAAGATCGAGCCGTACATAAAGATCCCCATTCGAGTTTCGCCAGATTTATAGTGTATTATACACATCATCTCCACCCTCCGCCATCGACAACCCATCTAGGCACATCAACAGTATCCTAGCCCCTTTCATTATCCTCAGGTTTCCAAATCCTACGCCAAACTGTCAGTGATGCGGATTCTTGCAACTCGTTTCAGATTCAACGACTCCTCAAGCATATCAGTAACGTTTCGGTCATATCAATCTCTAACATCCTCAAAATCCCGCACCCGCACCCTCGCCAAAGTCTCATTGGAATGATCCCAATTCGTCCACCCAGCACGCACAGCCCACCAACCCCTCATAACCCAAAGCCATCAACCTTCCTACCGTCGTTATTCTCCAGGAGGAGGTTCGGAAAATTCTCAGTATACAAGTATCCCCTATCAAGCACCATCTCCATCTCGACCGAGGTTTAGATATGAAGGAAGTCGGAGCTGATGCCGCTTCGGATTCAGCAAAGATATGAACATGGACATATAAATATACACAAAAGTACGTGCATACATTTATCGAGAAAAGGCACAGCCTCAACCTCAATCTCCGCACCAGATAATCTCCAGCTCTTAAATGCTTACCTAACGATTCGAAACCGCTCGGGGCCGGTTGTTAGGAGGATGTTCAGGTTTGCGGTTTGTGGGTTTTGATTCGTGATTTGTGGACTATGAGTTGCGGTATGGATTTATTGCTAGGATTATGGGGTTTGGGGTTTGGGGTTTGGGAATTGGGGTTTGGAATCCTAGCACGAGAGGGGATGTTGATGGGATGCGGTTGGATTTGGGATGGGAGGAATAAGAGGATTGGTAGAGAATGGGTAGGATTCAGGGTGTAGAGTGAGTGGTATGCAGGATATAGGATGGGTTGGATGGAGGCTGTGTAGGATGGAGGGTGGGTAGAATAGAGGATGGGATGGATGTCTTGGATATAAGTGAGATAGGATGTGAGAGATGTTTCGGACTTGAGGTGGGATAGTAGTTGGAGGAATAGAGGATTTAGGGTAGGGCGGGTAGAATGGAGGATATGGTGGAGGGTGGAGGGTGAGTGTAAGGGGCTCGTCTAGATTACTGACCGTGTATAGCTAGACAATGACTGGGGCTGTTTAGGAGAGATTGGTGGTTGGGGTTGTTTGAGGGTTTGAGGGTTTGAGAATTTTGGTTGGGGGCTGGGGGAGGGTGGTTGCGGTAGTTGTGGGGTGGTGGGGTTGGTGTGTATGCGGCGCGTTTGCAAGGTATGCCTTGGATTTGGGGTGGCGCTTGGGTGAGTATGGGACTGGATTGGACTACTGATCGTGTACAGCCAGCTGGCGATTTGAGAGAGCCTAGCTGGAGGGGCTGTTTGTTGGAGTTCTTTGTTTGCTTTGGGATGGTGATTGTTGTGGTTTTCGGACGACGATTTGGGTAGAGGATGAGAAGGGTGCGCATGATGTAGGAGGAGGGATGATGTTGAATAGGGGTTTTTTGTTATCTGCTCCTGGTCGGTGTAACTGAGCATGCTAAAGCGTCTGGGAAACTTGTCTGGCGTGGCTCCTGTTGGCACGGCGCGATTTACCACGAGGAAGGAGTCAATGACGAGAATTGCTCTTGTTGCGGCACGGGCTTTTATGACTCTTGCAGTTGAACAATCATTGATGCGCATTACAACGAACACACCACCATATCTGGAAGGGAACCCAACTCAACCAACCGAAAGGGTACGCCCTCTCCCTGAAAGCTTGGGTCATCAGCCGACGACCAGTTGATCCTGACCTCAAACTCTGTTACCGCCGTCAAAGCGGTAAGCGGTCTCAAGACGTCTTCATGTAAAGGATGAAACACATTTGCAATCCGATCTTTTATGTCAACTCGCAGCTCCTCCAGCGCACGCATACTCGACAAGATACCGCAGACTCTTCGCCATTCAGAGAGATCCTCCACTTCATTCCAGCGCCCACAGTTCCCCAACTTGTATGTCAACTGCAAGCTCCTCACAACATTTAATCTTTGCGGCAGAATTGTCACGGAGAAGAGGATCATGGTTTCCAGATTCGCCAATGCGAAAGTCTGGCTCTGATACAAGGTGTCTATTGCTTCGGCGTACAGCTTCCGACAGCTCTTTAGTATAGATAGGACACCGCCATCGGTACGGTCACGACTATGATAAGGGTACCAGTCGGCGCCCTTGTGTACTGCGTTACAGCAGACCGACTCATAGAATCTGCTAGAGTCAATACAACTGCATCGAGAGCGTACGTGGCCGAGACGTCGCTGGCCTATCTTGCGGACGATGCGAACGCGGGGTGCGTCGTCCTGGAAAACGCAGACATAAATCTGATGCCTGATCTCCGGCGGTAGCTTCTCAAAGAACGGCGATAGCTTCTGCGGACACGTCCATCGGCCCTTGGGCGACCTCTGCTCACTGGGTCGCCTCCACAAGCTGCGAGAGGGCTCGCACGAGGGCTGTGGTGTTGGCGGCAACGGCGCAGTGAGTGCTCGCGGCCTTTGGGTGGGAAGCGGAATCGGAGTGTCCTTTCGACGTGCCTCTTCTTCTGCGAAATATAACTTCCTAGCTTTGTCGGTACTGGAGGATGCTGCCCAGGGATTCCACTTGATAGGGGATATGCAGGTGTAGAGAGAGATGGCGCCTAGAACTATGTAATAGCATGCAAGGGGGACAATTCTCCAGTGGAGGCAATCTTTTGCCTTCATCGCTGGTTGTAGCAACCAGAGGTACAGTTGGTATGTTACAGCTGGGGAGGCGACGCACAGGATCGTCGTTTCAAAGATGCACTGATGCAGTATTCATATATCCACCGGGGACGAGGCTAGGGTCGATTCGAGGCTGTGCAGCCTAGCCCGTTGGCATACATACGGGATTCAAGGCAACAAGGCAGCTTCAACATACTTTCAGTAGCTTTACTTACGATTCCGCCCCGGTTTGATTGATCATAGTGTATATCAAAATGGTAAGGTACTCGAGCGTGATCGTGAAAAGGTGGAGGTGAGTGAAATGATACGTTGAGGACTATCAGGTGTCCTCCATTTACCAACTGGCATAAATTTGCAGCTCTCATTTGAATACAACGTCTGCCACAACCTGATCCAAAGCAGAGTAGCTCTGGGCAAGCAGCAAATGACACCTGAGGGCAATAAGCTAGACTATGGATGTTTATGCAGTGCCCGTCAAGAACTAGTCGAAGAGAGGTCTTCTCTACTGAGTCAGCGCCTCCTTACCATGTCTCATCATGAGGATGCTTATCCAATTATTAACTACCCTAATTCTCGAAATTCGACCATTCAGAGGATAACGCAAGCAAATGAATACATGGCGACATGCTTCAAACAGTGAATGCTCCAACCTCTGGGGACTCATGGCCACGAAAACTACCAATTTGACCCCTATGGAGCGTTTCTTGACGTGTCCTCAACCGGGGTGAGCGGTGTCTGGCAAGTCTTCCGTCTTCAGTCCTCAGGCATCAGACCTGTACCCAATGCAACGAAATAGAACAGTATCTGGAAACCAGCCGTACCAACTCCATTCATGTGAGGGTGTCTGGTGAGGCCGCAAGCTCGTTATAAGCCGTTTGGCATAAGGGTTGCATAATCAGAGGAAACCTTGATTTATCTTGGCCCTGTTTGTATCCAAGGTGCTGACACCTGAAGGTAAAAACGGCTAACGTTTATCCCCATTGTGCCTTCTGGGAGACATGCGTGTGCTGTGCAAAAGGAGCCTCATCTACTGTGCTTGTTGGGTATGACTCCTAGTCATTTATTGCAGATTGATGTCGCTTTCGTGGTATCTGCGGCTACTAGGCTGTGGCGCTTTGTTGTTTTCTGTGCCTTGCCGAAAGACTCGTTTGATTTTCACACGGCAAACATTATCACGGAATATTGCCCCGTTCATCTCTTTCTTTCTCATCACCACCTTCACCTGCGAAGAACCATGATTCTCGTTCAGAGGTGATCTACTATGTAAACGCATCGACATTGCTTCGCAAACGACAAACAGTCCGAATAACCATAAGAGTATTCTGGCCCTGTTCTCATCAACGTGATCTGATCAGGTACTGTTTGCCGACGGTTTGTCTGCTTGTATATCCTCTAAATCGACTACTTCTTCAGCTCGTTGCCTCAAGTGTCTCGCCTTTCCTCCTTCCAGATCCGCATTCGGATCCCCAACACATCATGGAATCGCCTGCTAGTATTTGGATTCGTTCGGGAAGGAAGCCGCAGTATCTTTTCAAAGGAAGCCGTGATGAAATTATACAGGAATTGAAGGCCTGGGTCGAGCGGCGCAGGCTCAAGAACCAGGCTTATGCGAATTCGCGTGAAGAATTCATGCAAAATTTCAAATCGCTGATGGCTCTACCACAACAGTCTGGTTCGATTGAGCAGAATCAGACTCGACTGTTTGAGATAATGACGCAGGGGGTCAATCGCTCGCGGGTAAGCCGTCTATCAGCCATGATGATGCTCAACACTGACATTCATCGCCAGGAACTGGCCGACGAAAAAGACATCGAAGCACTTCACGGGCAATTTCTTGTCGCTACAGTCACTTGCGACGGGATCGCCCCACCGGACGTGACTCGTCTCAAACTGGAGCGAGTGGACGCCGACATCTTCTCCATCCTAGACTTGCTTGACGAGACGTTTGATGGTCGGAAGGAGCTGGAAGCTTTAGCAGAGAGAGACGCCACGGCTAAATGGCAAGCCGAAAATGCAGTAAGGGATGCCAATCACGCCGACGAAATTGCTCAAGGCCTGGTACCAGGCATGGATCCTGGTGCACCCGGGGTAATGCCAGCCCAGGCCCGTCAAGGGATTCCCGATGGCTCTACGTTATCAATGGCCCAGGCTATAACCATCGCTTCCGAGATGCACCTCGGCGAAGGGATCATGCAACTCGCCATGGGTCGTGCAACGCCTGATACCATCGCTCAGATGCTGGAGATGATACGCGTTGCTGAGATCTCATCACCAAACACCACCGCCGCCACCAATAGCACTCCCCCTTCAGCTAACTATCCCACCACCGTGACTGAAACCGCTGCTACTACTAGCACATCGAATATGAGCCAAGATCAATCTGCCAAGCCAACTAAATCCAAAGCGAAAAAGAAGAATGATGCTAGGAAGGCACGCAAGAAAGCGCAGGCGAAGGAGGCGGCTGTTGCTAGAAAGGCAGATGGTGCAATCGTGGACGCTGAGGGAAACGACGATGTGGAGGTAGCTGGAATGGATTGAACACCAAGCTTTGAAGAGCGCGTTCTATCTGTGAAGCTATGTTACCTGCCTGATGGTACTGCTCCGTGAAGTGAAGTGTGGGACGGACAGTCCACCATACTCTACAGCTATTCGGAACGCCTCATATCCTCTCATGCGATCAAAAGTTAGGCTCAGATGTCAATCTTGCACGTATTGTTGGATCCTTGTTGACGTTTCGCTTGTGCGTTGCATAAGAACATCTCTCTCCAACAACCATACACCCTACATGAAACACGCACAGGCCTCAAATGTTAGGTAATCCTGATGCAAATCTGTGTTCACAGCTCCCTTCTCGAGCCAGCCTCTGCAGGTTTTTCGTCCAGATCTTCAGAACTCGCTTGCCTTTGGTATCCACCAATAAGCTCTACAGTATATGACTGCAGTATAGTCTTCATTCTAGAGTTAGCGTGTCACAAAGTTCACAGGACATTTGCAGGTCGCGAAGCAGGCATGGTATACACCCCTGAGATCCAATCTCGCTGTTGATGTTGGACTGAAGCCACGCCTTGTCGCCTTGGGTCTAGGAAAGATTGACTAATTAGGGCAAGAAGGGCGGAATCCCCTCCGTACCGCTGTAGGCATCGTGCAAGGCAACAACTTGCGCCTCATGATCAAAGTAGCGCCAGTATGCCTGATTGTCATGTCCGCTCTTCAAACGAGAGGCCATTGGCTTATTGTATCTGATTTACAGGGCCCAAAGAAAGCAGAGGATGAATTGAGGTCACCCTTGGGATAATTACTATGTTGGGGGCAACTTTGAGCTGTGGGCAAGACGTGGAGTGCGACTAATACAGCAGCTCTTGAACTGCGTATCCCTCAATCATGTTCGACCTGATACATATCTGCTCCCAGTATGGACTACTGGAGCTTCTCGCCCAAAACCTGAGCACCATGGACCTCTATCACACAGCGCTCACTTGCTCTAAATTATACGACCTTATACTGCGATCTCCCAAAGGATTCGAACGACTGACACGAGTGGCCCTTTGTGACGGATCGGGGTTGGCAGCACGGCAAACATACGAGGATCTTTGGCGCTACTATGACCCCCAGGAAATTGAAGTAAAGGTGTGGAATACCCGGTGCGATGAGACAGGCGGGCTACCTTGCCTCAAATGCGGCGTCAATGTCTGCGAGGAATGTCGAGTCTATCCGAGAGTTGGCGACCGCGTTTACGGACCCTGTCGGAGGCCACACTTTACCACAACGTATGAGATGTACAACATCATCTGCTATTGTGATGCATGTGACGAGGCTGTTGAAAGCCGCGTAGGAAAAGAATTATGCAAATGCGATCGGTATACGAGATGGCTCTGTCGTCCTTGCCACATCCGAGAGGATCGTGAGGCATCTTGGGTTTACAAGCAATGCACGAAGTTTGAAGAGGGCTGGGACGGGGAGGAAGGTATGGTTCTTGATGATCACCAGCATCAAAGAGCGGTAAGCTACCAACACTTGACAGATTTGAGGTTTCTCGCTGGCTTATACACTAATTATGCCTCTAGTATCGATGCCCATGTCGTGTCAGAGCTCCCGAAATGGGCAATATCCGGTGTTTGTGGTGCAAGAAGAAACACAAGACTGTAGTCCTGCCTCGAGACAGATTTGGGCTTGAACGGAGGGCGCTAGATTTTGACGACGAAGAGGGCTTCCCTCATCCCTTTGAGGCTGATCCTCGAGGCTGATTGATAAAGACACAAGTCTTAAGCAAATGGTTGGATCGATACTTCCCTCACTGATATCAGACTTAGATGTTCAACGCTGACACTAGAGCGAGGTATGCATGAAGCATCTCAAAAACGCGATGGGATCTCAATCCTCACAATACCAAACAATCGACTGATTGCGAACGTTTTGACAGATTATCATTGTCTGGGGGTATCAAATCTCGCTACCAAAACAAACCTTGTTCTGCATCTTGTCCAGATTATCCGAGCACCTGCCGATGGTGTGCTGCTTTGAATCCCCTTTCCACTACAGTCAATCGAATTTCGCCAACATTCCTCCCACAAATGGCTCAGCAACAGGTTTCGTCCTTATCATCATCCACTCTCGCCACCTTGATGCTGGTCCAATTTTGGGATGTATCTTGGAACGCGACAACAATCAAGCCAGCAGTCTCCACCTCGACAGTATACTCGGAGGCTGTCCGCAGGTATCGACATTTCACGACATCTCCTACGTCGACTTTCCCTTTAAAGTCGAATCTCGCCTCGCATAGGGCTGCACTTAGCCAACCTTTTCACATACGCTAAAGCCTAACAACTCATCATCTATCGCGTAGAACATAGACAGCTACTAACATAACTACTTACATCAGAGAATATCCGAATCTCGATCACTCTGACCAAACAACACCTCCCAATATTTCCCTGAATCCAACCCAAGCCCCAAAAACAAGTTACACAAACCACGAAGTTTACATTCCCCTAATCTCAATCAACCCACGCTCCCACACATCCCAAACAATCATCTTTCCTATCCCCAAATACTGCAACGTCAAAAGCCAGCAAAACAACACACGCTCTCATCCCCTGAACCAATAATAAACTCTTGGACCCAAAAGCCCCACCTATATGTTGTAATCCAACGCAATTCTCTTCTAATCACGAACGCCATCTATGACCCTTACTTTCATCCAGCCTTCTTCTCCTACCTATAAAATAAGAGAAATCGCACCCTCTGCTATTCCCACAGGTCTCTCCACCAACCAGGGCCATGAAGGTATCACCTCCAACGTTAGCTGCTCGATACTATCACCCTTCTCAAAGCAACCATATGCGTACAACCACCTCCCTCCCCAATGTCTCTGTCGACGATACGAAGGTGTCTAATCTCGTCTTGCCATACTCTGAGCGGACGGAGCGGTATTCGTCGTTGTTATTTTCGCTCAAGTTCGCAGGGAAAGTAGTAGTAGTGGGAAGAGCGTGTCATTCTTTGAAATAATAAAGGTACTGTCTCTGCACTCAGCGAGCCGGTCTTGGGTGAGTACCTAGCGGACTGTAGTTGCGAAGGTGGGTTGGAATGTAGAGCGTTGATGGATGAGGAATGGGGATGAGATAGCAAAATCAAGGAGGTGCTGGGAGAAGGAGGCTGGATGGCTTTACAAGATCGTGTGTATCCTAAGGGTATTAGGTCATGAGATTAAATGGCATAGAAGAAGACCAATGCTATGTTTATGGTTGGTAGTCAGGATGTGGGTTGGATGGCAGTGAGGAAGGGGTATGGCGAGGGGTTTGGAAAAGGCGCTGGGTATATTGATTGAAGGCTCTAGGAATTATTGTACGGTAGAGAAAGATGGCAGATATGCGGATACTGTAACGAAAATTTGCAATGATCAAACGAAGATGGGCGGGCGAGTTTGCGCGAGTTTGGGTAGGCGGGAGACCCTGTGGGCGCGAGGATTAGGCACCGGGCGCACCGCCCACCCGCACATACGCTCAAACCGCCCACCTAATTTTCGCCCACCAAATCCGCCCATATAGTCCGCCCACCAATCCCGCCTACTAAGCTCGCCCACTATACCCGCCCACAAGCCCGCCCACAAGCCCGCCCACCAACCCCGCCTACTAAGCTCGCCCACTATACCCGCCCACCAAGCCCGCCCACCAAGCTCGCCCACCAAAACCG
>JAABUK010003792.1_pt1 | contig 25177 bp, 41 predicted proteins | sample 5559141 | NCBI WGS metagenome assembly JAABUK01 (sample SAMN10711869, study PRJNA513367) | rock metagenome | isolation source: Antarctica rocks | place: Antarctica: Victoria Land, Pudding Butte nord | collected 2016-01-03 | reverse complement strand
GCCTTTGTCTTGGGGCAGAGACCGCCTCATTGATGATGAGCCAGAACCTGCAGCCACTCATGCTGCATTGCTTGTCTTGCAGGTTGGGCCTCAGCCTGGTTTGAGTTGCTGGCGGTCATTCTGATTCTGACCATGAACACAAAGCTGATCTACATAGCCCGCCACACAGCCAGGGGTGGAGCTGCACACCGCCTCAAGCCCACCATCTTCTGGTTTGGCGCCAAAGGACCTTGGTAACCCGCCAAGCCTTGACTACTTTGGTTTACTGTTGTGTTGTGTCAAGCTGTTGGTCTGTCTGCATGTGTGGGTGAGCTGCTTGGTTGTGTCAAGCTGTTGGTCTGTCAGTATGTGTGGATGTGTCTGTGCTGGAGATCAGCTGGTCAACTGCTATTTGTTGCATGTGGCAAATCATTCACACAGCAATTTCTGTGGTGTGTAGCCATATGTGGCTCAGCACTCCTGCACCACATGTTCTGCCTTCTTTTTATCACTTTCCTCATCTGTTTCCTGGGGGATTGTTTTAAATTGAACAGCCTCATGTTTGTGTGGTATCACTCTTGATAATACTCAATGGTTCAGCCTTGTGACTGATTGATAGGCTGAATTTGACATTGATTGAGACCTTTTTTTGTGGTGCAGGGTGATGCTGACGGTGATCAAGACATTGCTGTTCCTGTGCTCCTTCATTTTTGCCAGCTCAGTCTTTTTTGCCATCTACTTTGGCCCCAAGTCGTGCTTCTTTGCCGACCCAGGCCTCAACTCTGCTTCCCTTCCTGTCCCCTGGTTTGTAAGTCTCCTCCCACTGGCTTGCTTCTGCATCAGCAACAGCTGTAGGACCTATAGCTGCACACTGTACTTGATGCAGTATCTGCATGATTCAGGCCTTTTACCAAGCTGTGCAAATTAGTGTATTCTTGGGAAGGTGTATCTGAGATCTGAGCTATCAAGAAACAGCTGTAGGAGCTGATGTACATACAGAGTGCCAGTCTTGAGCAGCAAGCAAGCTCCTACCCGGGGCCTATCAACCGAGACTGTGAAGCTGTTCTTCTCTGTCTCCTTAACAGCAGTCTGCATTGTAGGGCAAGAGCTGAAATGCTAGTGCAGCATTTACTGAGATTGGAAATTCGAGAGAGCATCAAGCAGAAGCCTAACAAGAGGCTCCTTGAGTGAGGCGCTAAAAACTTCTTGTTAGGCTTCTGCTTGGTGGTCCCTCGATGAGTAGTGTGTTAGCACTGAGCTGCAGCACTCAGTTGACAGACATGCGCTTGTGAGCATTTGCAGTGTATGCTTTTGTGCTGTGCTTGCTGACTGACTTGCCAAGTGTCAGCATACTGATGTTGAGGTTGGCTCAGCCAACTTTCTGATAGCATGCTCTATGCCCACAGCTGCTTGACCTTTACACCCTAAAAACCCTAAACCCTAAATATATAGTCCTTGCATGACCTCCCAGGCTGACACTCTAGACATTGACACACAGGTGACAGACTTTAGAAAATTGCACATGGCGAGACTGCCAACAACCTTAGGGTTTAGGCTCCAAACCCTTGATGTTGTCTTGGCATTGGCCACAATGTCTGAGAGATTGTCTGATACTTGTTGATGCATGTTGGTAGATGACTACCCAACAAGTGACCGCTGCTGCACGCATCTGTGTGATTGCTATGCCCTGCCCTGCCATGCTGTGGTTTGCTTTGCTGTGCTTCACGATGCTGTGCCATGCTGTGCTATGCTGTGCTATGCTGTGCCATGCCGGACCCTGCTGTGCCATGCTGTGGTTTCCTTTGCTGTGCTTTATGATGCTCTGGGGCTGTTAGGCATTGTCTTGTATCTTTATGTCTTCACATCTAGCCCACAGTAATGCACGAGCCATTGCATCAAGCTCAGTCAACATAAAGATCATAGACGTGTATCATTGTGGAGCACAAAGATAAATTCCAGAGTATAATACTACATATATGATTATAAAGCCAACAGCGCTTGCAAGCCCTTCTGGCTCCTTGTCTTGTCCATACTGTAGGCAAAACCAGTAGCAGTGCACTAGGTGCTGTTTTGCAGCTGATGCACAGCACAGGAGCCATACTTCAGATGTTTTCAAGTTGAGTGTGGTGTGCAGGTGGTGCTGATTGCCAATGCAATTGTGTATCTTGCCCTCAGCTTCGTCACAGTCCCCCTGTACAGCCTTGGGGTGCAGATGGGGTCAGACTTCCGGCCCCACATCTTTTCCCCTGGTGTGAAGGAACGCCTGCTGCAGATTGCCAGCGCTAACAAAGAGAAGGTGAGCATCAACATCATGCTGATGCATTTTTCACAACTATTTCAGTGAAAGCTTTGGTGGTCATATCTTCTGTGGGTTGCTGAGCAGCAAGACTGGAAGTGATTACTGCGTGACTGTGCAGTGTACGGGGATGCTTGTGCGTGAAAGAGCTGCACACCCTCAAAACTGCACAATCATGCGTAAGTCTGCAAATGTGTGCTGTCATCGCATTTGAGAATGCACTACCGCATGACTGCAGCACCTTGCTGACAGCAACTTGAGACATGTCACCCACCTTCAGGCTCCTGCAGCCTTTGGCTTAGTGGGTGAATCAGATTTGCACAACACCAGCTTGTGGGCGTATCATCTTTAGGATCATTGGCGGCTGGGTATGCAGGTACGCCAGCGCAAGTTGCAAGAAGCTGGCAGTGGCAGTGGCAGCAGCCCCGGGCTGCCTAGTAGTCATGCCAGTGGCAACAATAGAAGCAAGTACAGTAACAGCAAGTACAAGAAGCTAGCAAATGGCATCAGTGTCCATCGGCTGCTGCGTAAACGCAAACCTCAGCTGTGACTGGCGTTGGCTTGGTTCACATTTCACAGCAGCGCCACAGCTGCGGCTGACACCATATGGGTACAGTCACTCAGCTTGCCCGCTTTTGCTAAGCATACACAAGTGCGCGGTCAGCATTAATGAAAATCAATATTGGGTTGCAGCGACATGATCACTTGGCACCTTATGCATGTGTGCATGTTTCATGTATATGGGGCGTATGGGCCAAGTAGACGCTGCAGTGGCATAGCTTTCTGCAGCATTTGGGTGTCGCACAAGCTGCTCTTAGAGCCTTATGCTCTTCGCGCCTCATCATGCTGTAAAACATTTGCTTGGCAGCATTCAAGTAGGAGGTAGATAGAAGCTGCAGCCAACTGTTGTTCCAAGATTAATCAAGTAGATTTGGCGAAGTGTCTCAGTATTCATGCAAACTCGTTGTTCAGTATTCAATCTCTGAGTGCGGCTGCTTGGTGAAGCTAACTAAAGTACAGTAGTATAGCCGCAGGATAGGTCGTTTGACAAGCATTGTTCACCTGAAAGGCTGCTTCTGCTTCTTTACAAAAATGTACTTGGCACCCAAGCGCTTGTGCTAGATTGCTCAAATGGTACAATTTGCATTGTACCATCCAGACACCGTGCATGGTGTGGTGAAAGACCAAACACATGGGTTACAACCGGTGTCCACTGGAGTTGTGTCATTTCATCAGTCATGACAGTGTACATGTGCGGCAGACAAAGTATGTGTGTTTCACAATTCGCACGGTACACGCAGAGGACCTATCCCTGGAACGCTGTTGACACGCCATAGCACAGCGAACGTGTAGCAGAGCTGATGTAAAAGGTGCATTTGTGACGAAGCATTAGATATCCAGTCAAGTACGTATGCTGCAGCAGCAGCCGATATAATTAGCATACATAGCAGCAATCAAGACGACGTATATCACGTACACATTAGTCAGGGGTGAAGCACAGTCCTTAGTCATGCTGAACACCTGATTCATGTGATAATTAGTCAGTCAACGCTTTGCTGGGACTATTTCCCATTTGAATTACCCTGGCTTCACCCTAGCTGCATTTAGTGGGTGAATGATGGATGATAATGAAGTCCTATACAAGGCGACTTTCAGTCGCTCAGACATACACTTTTCCACACTTTTCCTCAATTGACAAAGCTCAGGCTCTCACCAAGCTGCTGCCGCGTCTGCTTGTAACTAATTCGCTCCGTCCCATTCCTATTGTGCCCTGCTCTCTTGCGTACACACTTGCACAGAGACGCCTGTGAGCGTCACACATTGCTAGCTTGTCAAGAAGCTACGTTCCCGCAGAATGTATGTGTCATGACATACATGCTGTGCAAACCCCAATTTGTAAACAGCGCTTGGACATCTACTTATGCTTTGCAGCTTTGTACATCATTGCATGCATGCACCACATCAAGTACATTGTTATGCATAACGTATAAGTCAGGCAGTCAATCAATAAATCGGAGCACCCATGGAAAACTACACATTTGGCTGATGGCTGAGTTCACCTTATCAAGGGAGCAAATTCATGTTGGTGTCAAGTCAACAGCACACACACTTTAAATCCATCAAGGCAGACCCAGCATGACAAAATCAGGTCTTGTGTAGGTCTTGGCTTTCAATTAGAAATTTGATGCCTGGCTCTCCTAAGCTTGTAGCCAAAGCCACCAGACGCTGTGACCTCTGATTGTGGTGTCTGATCATGCCAGCTGCATCTGGACTGTAATAGGTACCTGCCTGAGAAGAAGAGTCTGGGTAGATTCCTTGAATGTCCCATGCGCCCTGATTGCTCAGGAAGGCTGCATCCACCTGATACTTCAAGACATGTTGGTGCCATAGAAACTGTGTCGCCTGTTTGTAAAAGGCCAACACAGCAGAGCTGATGCTGAAGTCAGTGGTATTGACATCGCGCAATGACAGCAGGTGTTCGACCTCCTGTTGATTATCCACCACTCCTCCAGATGGATGCTGTGCACCTGCAACCAGGCCCACTTGACCAGCAACACTGAAGAAATCATCTAGGCCAATGTCAGTCCAGTGCAACTGCAAGGTGTGGTCTAACCTACGCTGTTGTACATCGATTCCAAATACAAGTAATTCCCTAGCAAAGAGTTCCAGACGTCCCTGCAACTGTTCAATTGAGAAGTCTGCAGACAAAGGCGCAGCTCCTGAAATGCTGATGAAGTCTGTCTTTTCAAAAAGTTCATGCAGGATTTCAAAGTCAAATTTGTGTACTACAGATCTGAAGGCTGCAGGCAACAGCTGAATGTAGCTAGCAGGGTCAGCAACATCTGTCAGTATACAGCCGCAAACCTTGTTGTAATTCAAGGAGATTCCAAAATTGATGAACTCTGGCCACTCAGCAGGCAAACCCTCATGCATGATGCGGTGTAGGGTTCCAGCAGCTTGAAGATACTCTAGTGGGTGGTAAAAAAGTGAAGAACCCATTTGGCCTTGCAAGGTGAAATAGACTTGTGTCCCCTCCTGGACAGCACCATTGATAGCATGAGCCAAAGGGTACAGCATGACCTCAATGTAGCTGAAGTCCTCATATTTTGTCAAAGGGTTCAGACTTAAGAGATTCTGCCATGCTGCTTGTCCTGTGCCATCATTCAATTGAGGACTTATATGAATAGCCACCCTGTGCTGGACAGCTCGGGCAAAGCAGGCCTGCATGCCTTCTTGAAAGGCATCTATGTCTGTCTGAGTGGCTGGCTGGCATTTCACTGTGCCATCTGATTGTACATAGCGCTGAAAGCAGAAGTATGAGATCTTGCTGGTCTGACTGGGCGTGTGTGACTTCACAGTTCTGTCTACCCAGAACAAGACTGGGGCAAAATTGAGCCTGCTGTTGATCTGGCCTGCAGCTCTGTCGACCATCTCTATACAACGGGAAGTCTGGCCTTGAAGAACATGGTCCTGAGCACCAACAAGAACGATGCTGCTGCTGAGTGGGATCACCTTGCAGTGAGCATCGGCTGCTGACATCAGTAGTACTGACAAGAATAGGGGAAAGACGCTGCTCCAGGTACGGCCGAAGAGCCGTCGGTTAACCGCAATCTGCTGCATATGAGGTGGCTGATACAGTTTGGTTGGTCAGACACGGCTTCTGGCGCGGGGGTACCTGCAACAGGCCAAACACTTGGACACCAGAATTTCGAGCAGGCGATTAAGGGTACGCATTCACATTCAACCTCTCGTCTCTCACCGAGTGCACGACAAGTGATGCGCCGTTCGCGGTCTCGAACCGCAAGCTAAGTACGATGTGCTCTCCAAGCGCTCGGCGTGGCCTTGGCACTCGGAGGGCCGCATGATGCAGCATTTTTGACTGGCCAAAAGATACCATGTCGGGCAAAGTCGTTCGACGACGAATCAACACCCATTTTCTTGGATTAGCTGTGACGAACATGCTTTCGCAGGCGTTACAGGCGTTACAGGCCGTTACAGGTTCATCAGAAAACGTATGCAGTCAAGCAAGGTTTTGTTAGGCTGCGCAATGCATTGAAATGCATCTCAGAGGCTGAGAGAGAATGACTCTTGTTTGCCATTGTGGCTGCATGTGGCTGTCATTCAACTGCCGCCAAATGTGCTGCACAATATAATATTTGGACAATGTAATTTGACATGCCTGGCATGATGCATAAAATTTGCCCAACTGTTGCTACACACACCGTTGAGAACAAAATCTGTCATAGGCAACCAGGATGAACCTGCGCAATACCACAGCACAATAATGCTGCTCTATGTTCAATCAAAATCGAAGCTCAGGACATCCAGTGGGCCCTATACGACGGGTGCTAGTCAATGCTCGCTTCAGGTCCACGGTGTATTCTTTGGAAAATGGCTTGCCAATGCCGTTGTGAAACTGGTGATACTGCTCTGCTCTGTAGAAAGGCAGCTTATCAGAATCAACAATATACACGACATTGATTTGGTCATTATCCTTGGCTTTGCCTCTGTTGAAGTCATTACCATCACTGGGAATCAAATCCATGCCATTCTTGTTGCGCTCCTGCAACATAGCACCCAAAGGGTTCTCAAGTCTCTGGCTCATCAATTCGTTCACTGTGCCGAACCACCTGGACTAGCATGTGGATGCATGCAGCATTCAACGCAAGGTGCTGCCGCACTGTAACCTTCGTAAGTGCTGCAGTACCACATACCATGCAGCACATGATGTTGTGTGTATGCCACGCTAAACTGCCTTGTGACAGATTTTAGGGATGCGTCACAAATTTGTTGCTGCAGAGAGTGGTATGCGCATGTACTTGCATGTCAGCTTGCCTTGAGGACTTCAAACAGAGGAGAGTCAATGCCCTTGGGAATGCCAATGACATTCCTGTAGGCTGGGCCTGCATCCTGAGGGTCCAGCCGCATCATGCCAAAAGGAGTTTTCCTGAACTGCCCAAAGTATGTGTCTGCGAATGCTTCCATCTGTCTGCGTGTCTGTGCTGTCTCTCCTCTGAGTTCCATTTGCACTACCTCTGCATGACCGAGCTCCTCATATACGGCCTGCTTTGGCCCATAGTAGTAGCAAACTTTGTCCCCCGGACCTATACTAAAGCACATATTGCTTAAGTGAGCCAGACATACACAGTTGCTGCAAAACGAGTGTCACACGCTGGCACTTGCTGTGCATGAGCAAGAGCTTGACTGCAGAATGATCAACTGATGATGCAAGTTCACCGTTCATCTGAACAAAGGCTACACAACCAGCTCCACCACATCAGGGGTAAAAATGCCGCTTGAACAATCTGTTTTGCAAAAAAAAATGCCGCCAGACAGGAAGGTGATGCCCAATACAGGCACAGCAGTACCTGCTCCCTTAGCTCCACCAGCATACCCTGTTATGGCTGAAATCTTCCCACCTTCTCTGCCCAAAGCTTTCTCCACATCCACAAAGTCCTTCTGCCTGCCCCAGAAGCAGCCATTGCCAAAGTATATGGGAGTTGTGTTGTCACCGGCATCTGTGCTGCTGCTTGCAGAGTCTGCACTGACAACTGCACTTGCTGCAGAAGCAGCTTGAGCTGAGCCTGAGGATGCTGCCAACGAGGGACTGGCTGACAAGCTCAAGGCCAATATTGCGGCAACTGCATGCTTTGTCAAGGACTGCCTGCACATCCTGGACTGCCTGAGGCAACATGCATATTTGGTGACTGGTTGGGGACCAGATCCATGTACAAGTAGACCAACCTGACACTGTCGTTCTGTCTTTGTTCGGCCTGCACTACGTTTCGCTGCGCGGGCTTACATCTTGCCTGCGAGGCTGCAGACTGGAAAGGTCTGGAAGCTTTAAGTCTTTGGTGGCAGTGCACGAGTTGTGCAGACATACTGCTCACAAAGGCGTGACGGAGCAGGCTGCGATTCTTAGGAATGCACAAAAGGTCAGACAGCAGTTCGCGGGCAGGCACAGAATGCAGAGCCGGACTTGGCAATGTGTGACCGGAATACGGATCGTCGTTGTCTGTACAGTCATGCTACAGTCATCCCACCACCAGGCATGGAAGGCTCTTATGCAAACACAATTCGTCTGGACAACAATGGCAAGTACAGAGCCAAAAGCCACTCTTCTCAATCTTCACGGACATGAAGCACCTAACACTTGCACACTATCAAGCACAAAGGCCAACCTGCCAGGTATTGCAGACAATGTTGCAAAAACTCAAAGGTGCTATGCATGAAGTAAGAAATAGCCAATTGGGTAGCAAATTCAAGCAAAACAGGCCGGTCTATGGGTGTGACTCTGCTTGCAACCATGTGGGCAATGTCTTCAGATTGCCTGCCTGTGACTTTGCCTCCCACATCCTCTGCTGTTCTTGTGGCATGTATGCACGTTTGGCAGCTTTGGTAGCCTGTCGGTGGCGACAATGTTCTCCCTCGTCAAACAAACTGAGACTCTGCAGTACTGAGCTGCAAGGCTGCACATGAGCTGCATGTGCTTTGCCTGCCACTGTGTCGTGTTGCTCTGCATGCTGTTCAGGTGAACGCCATGACACTGGCTCAGCACAGTTGCTGCTTGTATCAGGCATACTGGCTACTTGCAAGTCATCATGGCCTAGCCCCGACTTGGTGGCCTCATGAAGCACAGTAGATAGCAGCATGCTTGACTGTGATCTGCTATTTGCATGGCTGGTCTCAGCATTGCGGGCAGCATCTGCAGCTGCCAACTCAGCACCACAGAGATGACTGAATGCTGCATCAGGTGCTGCTGTCTGCCCAAATTTGTCTGCAAGGGTGGCAGAGGAGATGCAGGCTGATTCTTTGATAGTTTCAGCCACATCATGAGCTGCTGATGAAGATATGTGATGCTGGAGACTACTGATTGTAGTGGGGAGGGAGGGGCAGCCAGGTGCCATCTTGTGCATGCTGCTTGGGCCCCTCTGCATGCCATTTGGTACTGGATCTGCTGACCTGAATGCAGACATTACTGCAGCCTTCACAAAGGCAATGCATGTGCAGCAGCAACCTCAAAACATGATTTCCATTGCCAGCTGTTGACACTGAGCTGTCTGTGTAAAAAGCTGCCTCTGCAGATTTATAGTTAGCAAAATTGACTGCATTGACTTCGCACGCAACTTATGCAGCCATTGAGCTGGTTGAAAGCATGTTTGGGGCATGTGCCAAAAAAAATCAGTGTCAAGTAAGGCTGAGAACGAAGACGTTCTTGCAGATTGCAAAGAAGACATAAGGTGCATTCTACAAGTCTGACCTGAGGAGTGGGCCAGTATTGTCCGGTGTCAGCATGGACTGGTGATTTACTTCCAGCCTCCCATCGCCTGCCCATGCCCCCTTGCCAAAGCTGCCCTGCGTCAGACATTTACAACGCTGTCATCCCGGCCTTTCAGTGACAAAGCAGCATTGCACACCGCTTCCATTGTCACTTTGTCCAGACTTGATACAGCGCGACGAAGTGCGTGATTGAGTTGTAGCAGGCAAAAAGACACAGCATACAGCCAAACCATACCTGGTCTACATTGAGAGCCACCCACCCCCAGTCAGATGGGGGGGCTGATGCCACCCCTGGCTTCCTGCGCATGGAGGCCCAGGGCGGCTGGAAGCAGCCCTGCTTCCAAGTGCCCCTGGAGCCCTGATGTGGTATGCAGTGCACAGGTGCAATGCCTTTGCCAGTAACACCAGTGACAGGTGTTCTAGGTTGCGCAAGAAATGAAGAAGGAGTCTGGAGCCTGGTGTGGTGAGATGGGTGGCCACTGAGTGGCCTGGTCAGGCTGTGTGCCCTGTCCTGTGTCCTGAAAAATGCAGTGCCACAAGTGCCTGGTGTGCATAGGCTCCGCCACAACAGCTGTACTGCCAAACACATGCTATGCAATTCACCTGAGCAGAAGAGATGGGACAGCATTTGCATGGTACATGCCAGCCTGAATTTGCTCTCACATGCCTCCCCAGTTAAGCAGCAGACTTGAGGGGATACCTGGTTGATGATGCCCATTGAGGCCACTCATTTGTCTGGGCATGTTCATCTTGATGGTCATTGCTGTTGGCAGCATCTGCTTCAGCATCTTCATCATCTGTGGGAATGTGGACAGCCATGATTGAGCGTGAGTAGCTGATGCTGCGCGGCTTGCTCACAGCCTCCCGAGGTGCATACCCACCTGTGAGTCAGCGCAAGGTAAGGCCAGCACGCTCCAAACATGCCATGACCTGTGAGCTGAAATGCTGCAAACTTTCAGGCCACCTAGCAATAGCGTCAATAAAAATGCAGATGTGGAGCTGATGCAAAGCTGACCTACTTCCAACATGTGCTTGCCTGGTGACCAGCCAATATGTACATCCTTCTCCTTCATGCTGCTAGATGCATGCCATGATCTGATGTGACCAATTTTGATCATGAGGTTATGATAATTCTGTCTTTTGCAGTATTGCAAAGAGGTGCATTGCTCACCAATGACAACTTGAGGGGGATGATGAAAGAAGCTGGCTGGTGCAGCCTCGTATAGTCCTGGTCCTAGACCAGAGTCTGGGGTCTTCTGACTGCGGGCCATGGCTTTGACTCGTGTTGATCTCCCAAGAAGAAGGGTCCGTCAGTTGCCTGTGGAGACAAACGCAGCTGATGCGACTGTTTGTACACTATTGACCAAAAAGCATGTACAGATGTTGGCTTGCATAATGCACCCACATGCACACATATGTTCATGGCGGTTTGAAGAAGCCGTTGCTGGCAGTTTGTACAGTCATTGGCTCACATGAGATACGGTATCAAAATTTGGTGCGTAACTTTATGATGACACTGCTGTGCACCATCTTGTTAGCTCAAATTGGCACAGCGACACCATATACTTTGCAGCTGATAAAGTTAGGAACCTACTATATTGTGAGGCCTTCTGAAGTCCTGTTTCTTGAGCTGTGCATGAGAATCTGAGAAATATTGACCTGGCCCTGGTTGAGAATCAGACTTTGAAGTAGCATGGGCACGCAGACTGGAAACACTTGAGAAGTGTTGCTTGCACACATCCTGCCCTTGCCGCACACGGTGGACAGGTGTCAGGCGCAGGTGATCAACCTGCACTAGCCTTCAGTACGTCAGCTTTGATGCCACTGGATTTGTGGCTGGGCAGGTACGCACTGGCAGGAACAAAGGAATGCAACGAACATACATATAACTGCTTGAACCATACCTTTGGCACTGGTGGAGGCAAATCAGGTCTCAACTGCTCTGATGCACCAGCATTCCTGAGGTGCTTGCAAGATTCAAAGAACTCAACACCGATCCGGGTGCAGGAGCCCTCCTTGTGTTCAAGGACAATGTCTTGCCTGGGCGTGCTTGGTGCAGCAGCATATCCATCTTTGACAACACCTGCGCTTGCACAACGTCTCAGGTGTTGAGATTGTGTTCAAAAGCATCCTGCAAACAAGCGGTGTGCGTTGCTCGAAGTGGTGTATGAGCTCAGAGAAGATGCACTGTGCGAGAGAAGGTGCACTCAGACCTGTCATGCCGGCCGAGCGGACGATCATCTGCTGCCTGTCTCGTTCAGCTGTATCCGGTGTGTCTCAGCGCCGAGGGTGGCATATGTGCCTGCTGTTTTCATTTTGTTTGTGAAATGTAAAGTAATTGAATCAAAACTAAAATTGCTTCCTCGACATGCATTTCTTTCAACACTGAAGTCCAGCCTGGACTGTCCAGGTGGTAGTAAGAACGGCCAAGACTCTGAAACAGGCCAGAGGCTCAATGGAATGTGACCTACGTCACTCTTACTTTTTGTTGTTCCAGGCCTAGGCCGCCTAGTAGGACCACAATGTTTCTAGTCAATATCGCTGCTTTTGGGTGCAGTACACTGGGACGTGCACTGTTACGTGGGTCCCTTTATGACATCAGACTTTAATGACCTTACTGTCATGATATATTGATCAAGAGAAAGAGAAAAAAACGTTTGCGCTTTTCAGTGATCGTAGCGGAAGGATCCCAAGGCAGCAGTCTGGAGCTATGCAGTCAGGAGTCTTAACAATGTTGATCAATCAGCAAAAACCCCCCATCATCATGCCAAGAGGGGTGATCATGCATACAACGCTGGTCATAGCGATTGAAACTGTTGCTGCGTTCATAAGTGGCCACAGGGTCTTGATGTGTTGCATTCTGCAACCTGAGTGCATCAAATAAGCCGACACCAACAACCTCAACAGGGAAACAAGTCTCCATCATCTTCCTGGCAAGCTAAGACCACATCGCATGCGATGTCATTCCAAATTACTTGTTGTGGTAAGAGGGCCTCGGCTAACACGTCCGGATCATATGTATGCAAGGTCTTTGGAGCATCTGAGTAGATGCCCATGTTGAAATAGCCAACACGCTGTCCAATAAGACCAGGATTATTATCATCCAAGAATGGGTATACATCAATGATCCCTTCACCATGCGGGGACGATGTATCAATGTCACCCTACATAACACAAGACATCAAAAACCAGCAACAACTAGTGCATGTGGGGGAAGCTCTTCCTGTGCATACTCAGTGTATATGTAGTCTGCGGGACTACTCATGTTGACACAGATATGTGCAGCACAGATTGCAGCAACAAAGATAGCATAGTCATAGCAGGGTTGTCAAGTGTGGTTGTAAATGCTGAGCACCTTCCTGCAGTGCAGACACAAGCTCACACACGCAGAGCTCTGGGTGTGTTGCAATCAACAAAGCGTTATACCAAAAAACTGCAGTGTTTCACAGGTAACGCAATATAATATAGCAAGCGCAGAAACTCTCATGCCAAGATGCGCAGTAATTTGACCTGCATGTTGCAAAAGCCGATCGGCCCTACAGGCTTGTTGCCTTGCAATTGCAGTGATGACACCTTGGCAAGCAGCTTACCAGAGCAATAGGGGCATAAGTGGAGGTCCAAACCAGATAGTTGTACAAGGGATTGTATATATCCAGATTGTAGCTCAGTGTCAGGATGTCTACATCCTCAAGTTGCAAGTCTTCAAGCTCAAGTTGCAAACTCAAAACGCCTGTCGTCTGATATGGATCTTTGTAGCCGTCAAAAAAGATGTCAGGGTCAGTATTGTTGCCGGTTGCAACCTTGTCAATAGCCACCAGTGCGGTGCAGCTATACAAAGGGCACACGAAGGTCAGCAAGCATTTGTGACGCATGGTTGCCAAATCGTCTGGCACTATTGAGCAGGAGATTGTCAGGTGGCTATAGCTAGTTAAGAAATTGCAGGTGCAGGCACACAACACTTGAGCAATGACCTACTTGACTTGGGAAACTTCATATGCGAAGCCATCGAAATCATAGGAATCGCCAGGACAATTGATTCGGTCACAGCTGGGATTCCGAACAGTCAGACCTTGCGCACCGTTGAGCAAGCACAGCAGCGCAGCCAAGAGCACGAACACATTTGCGCCAATACGCATAATTGCCTCTGTTGCACATCTGCGCATCAAAACGAGTAAGAGACCTCTGTGAAAGGATTTATGAATGAGCGAAGGCCTTGTAAACATGGGGCATGTACATGTACAGCGAGTCAAGGTGATCGGGTCCCGACCTACAAGTCCCAAGCGGCCCACCCCGCAGCGGCTATGCAGAAAGATAAGTCATCTGGCAGAAAACTTGTGACAGAATCTCAGCCGCCAAAATATAAGTTGGTGCACCGCTATAGCTATGGCTGCATACCACCCGAAAACATGGAGCGACGACGGCTGCGCTATGTCTAAGCTCCCTTTGTCCGCCAGGCAGAAGTTACACTCCTGCAGCGGTTACAAAACAAGAAGATGAGGATACAAGCCGTCTGCGAGCCTGATCCTATTCGCAGAGTGGTTCTCGCGCTCCTACTTGCAGAGTCGTTTTTCCGCGCTTATTTTGACAAATTCACTGACTATGAGTCATCTTTCGTTGCCCATCGTTTCCGATGGTTTCCTGGAGCTGCTGATAATCTCTCTCTCTCTCACTCTCTGCAGAGAACATTGTAAATACCCCGCAAGTGACCAGCGTGCATATGTTCAGGTTCTAAACAAATACAACCCCTTGTACAAGTATTATGTTTTCATCTCCAGCAGCTGGAGTCTAGGTCCTAGACTCCTGGAGCTGGAGTCCAGATATACCATTCAATGATTATGATTAATGGTAATATTACATGTACAATAACTATATACAGTACATTGAATTAAAATGCAATTGTACAATGATGCAATTGTACAATATTTGCTCTGTTGATCAACAGAGCAACTCATGAGCGGCTGCTCACCAGGTGACCATGGTGGCCATGGTGGCCAGTGTGTCATCGATGATATCATTGCAAGGCAATGGGGCCACCATATGGCCATGGCCAGCTTGTTTTGCAGCTTGCAACTTGACGTACTGCTATGCATATATGCGTATATATACCGGCGTGATAGTTTTCGCCCAACTGCATAAATGCAAGTTTCGTCGAGTGCAGCAGCAACTGGACTGTCAATGCTCTGCATGTGTGAGCTTGCAAGCTAGTCACCTTTAGGCTGTGCTGAATACGAATGTACAGGGCCAATGTCCATATATGTCTATATAGCTGCATGCTAGAAAGCTGCAGATTACCAAAATTGACACTATGGTACGCGCAACTGTAACACTCAGTGACTGGCCATTCTTGATGTGGAAACTGGTAAAAGCTTGCCTTACTCAATCCACCACACGCAGCGGAGTATAAAAATTGGCCGGTTGGCACATGTAATTTACTCGTGCACATGTGCATGCATGTATGCATACATGCTGAGCCGGTTCCTTGATAGATTGCTGAGCCGATTGTTGGCCATGCGTGCATGGCTTTCACAGCTTTCTGACATACAGACAAGGAATTCCTTTTTGCCGAGTACTAGCCATGGACTATATTCCGTTTAGAACTTATCATCCGTACCTGCTCGAAATCATCCCGCACCCTAAAATTTCTAATTTATTTTTGCTACCCCGCACTACGCCGTACACGTATGCACTACGGTGTATGTTCTTGTTTCAGTCCTCAGCATGTGCATACAGTCTCATGCACCTTACGAGCACGTGGGCTTCCACATCAGAAAAGAAAAGAAAAGAAAAGAAAAGAAAAGAAAAGAAAAGAAAAGAAAAGAAAAGAAAAGAAAAGAAAAGAAAAGAAAAGAAAAGAAAAGAAAAGAAAAGAAAAGAAAAGAAAAGAAAAGACGCCGCTAGGCGTTCAATATACAGAAGCTTGAGATGATCCCATATTTGGCCCAAGCTTCCCTTGGCGTTACAGCCATTTAAGTGGTCAGGGAAGGGGAGGGGGGGGGGGGATTTCCACATCACATGTTTCACATGCATAGTGTGATGCATGTCAAACCGCTTTCGCCCCGCGCGGTTGCAGCTCGACAGTGTGCATCACAATGTCCGATGTTGACAAGCTGCTTGCTGAGCTTCTTTCAGACGAGGACAGCGAGGTAAGCAGCCGTGCACTGCAAGCATTCAGCTGCATGCTTCGTTTGACTGAGGCCCTTCCGGTGCTGTAGGAACTAAATGACGTTTTCCATTGCGAGCAGCAATATTCAGGCAATCTCGAGTCTCCTGGTAAGCACCTCGTGCGAAGCGTTGCAGAAGCCTGGCTAGGCACTTTGGACAAATGAGTGATTGCTGGTTGATCGCCAGTCGCCCTGTGAAGCGGTGCGTCCTAGACAAAGCTCGAAATCATGGCATCTGGTGTGTGATGCAGGTAGCATCACACACCAGCAATCGCCAGCTCTTGCTACGCAGGAGCCTGTGTCAGAGGGGAATGTGGTCTCAATTAGTCAGCAGTCAAACAAGTCATCGCACCAGCCTGCAGCTGCCGCAGCAGTCTCTGACAATCTGTCAGGTCCTGGCAGGGCAGACCACCAGCAGCTGGCGCATGCCCCAACAGACCCTTTTGACAATTTGCCTTCTCTGTTGTTGACAGATGAGCAGACTTTGCATGAGCAGACACATGAGCTCTCCATCACAAGCTCTATCCAGCTGCCCCACAATACATCATTACTGGACACCGCGCTGCTTGACACGCAGTCCAGCTTACCCACTTCCCATACAAAGACACTATCTGTTGATGACTCACACACACTCCACACTTCCTCACCACATGTGGAGCAGTCTGACTTTGAGCAAGCAGCAGAAGGGATGGCAGCAGGAGCAGCTGGGGAGCAGCCACTGGGCACCTATGTTCAGCCTGCCATAGACTCTCTGCCAAAGCCAGCTGATAACTTCGACATGCCTGAGTCCAGTACTGCTGTTGCAAACAGCCAAGCAAGCACTTCAGCAAGTTTGCAAGATAGTCTGGATGCGTTGTCAGCTGATGAGGATGACTTTGCTGACAATCTAGAGCTCTCATCAGCAGGCATACTCAGTGGGCGCTTGCCCCAGCAGCAGCCGGGTAGGACTCCAGATGATGTCAGCAGCTTTTTGACACCAGATCTCCAGTCTTGGCAGGAGCCCGCTCATGCTAGCCGGCAGGTGCAGAATCAGCAGCAACAGCTTCTGCAACAACAGGATGACGCACAGATCATATCACAGCCAGCTGCTTATGATATAGCGCCAACACAAATGACAGAGTCAGCTGCAGAGCAGGACAGTACAGCAAAGGACCATGGCCATACTATTGATGATCAGGCCAGCTTGGCAGCTTCAGTTTCTGAACAAGCCCCACACAGCCAGCACACGGCGGCTGCAGCAATGTCTCATGAAGACGCACAGGCAGTTGAGCAGCAAGAACAGGGCAGTGACAATGTGAGTGAGCATGAGCAGAAGCAAGATGAGGAACACAATGGTGCACTGGATGTGCTGCCGCCACATCAGGCAGCAATGGCCAAAGCAGAAGAAGCAGAAAGGAGGCTTCTCACTGGTGGGTGATGCCATTGCTGAAGGCTATGGCAGAAGGTCATGCATGCTTTTCCTGCTGCATTCAGCACCTTGTTGTCTTTACCATGCCATGGCTTGCATCACATATGCGAGGACGCACTTGTCCAGCTTTGCTGGCTAGGATGCACACATCAATATCTATGGTTGAGCAGCCCAACATATGCAAACTACAACAGCAGCTCAATGCATGTGACAGAACCTGTCTTGCACTGGAAAGCAGTCCAAAACCAGATTGTCTGCTTAAATCGCGAGAGCATGCTTGCAAGGATCCCATTTTGAGTACAATCACACAAAAAGAAGTCCTCGTAACAGACAATGGCTGTACATAGGGACAGCGTGTTCTGCAATTTGCAGGCATGCTAAGTTGGTGTGTGTGCTGCAGATAAATCTTTGGCAGCTAGTCAGGTTGAGGAGAACCCTGCAGAGGCACTCATGTGAGCACCTGCTGGCGCCTCATCATGCTGCTTCTGTGCAACACATGTCCACCCTCTATGTTGCGCTGGTCAACAGCATCACACCAAGTATTACCATTGTCAAGATGGTTGTACTGTTTGGCTGGATGTCGCCTGGCTCATGCTGCTGCAAGGCATCACTATACTTGGGTGCAGACTTACCGCCTGTCATCTTGAAATGTTGTGCCAATTGCATGATAACATTGCCTGCTGCACAGACAGCATGCAGATTGTGTTGGGATATGGCACTTGTACAATGGTGTGCTGATGTGGCCAATCATTGCAGGTCCCGTTTGCAGTGGGGGGCTGCAGATTGGCCACAGGAGGGCAGGCCTGACAGCAAGGGGGGCCTGCTGGGGGGTGAGGTCATGCTGCGCCTGGACCTCATGCCTGCCTTTCAGGTACACCTGCATAACTGCTGCTACCATTTTAACACTGTGGCCTTGCAGCTCTCTTGCTCTGAACAGGCCTGCAACCATGTTACATCAGGAGTCTTCCGCCCCAGCTGAGGATGGCTGTTCTCAGCTCTCAGATTCAGGTCTCGGAGTCCTTTTGTGTTGTGTCATTGGCATACTGGGTGTGAAAAGCACAGTAGTCAGTATGCATCCAGTATGTACTCACTGTAGCATATCTGCACTGGTGTGACAAAGCCCTTGTGCCTTGCTTACAAACTGCACCTTCTGCAGGAATATTTTGCTGTGGGCGGCTCCCTAGGCAGCAGCAGGGCAGTTGCAGCCTTTCGGGGTGTGGTGGCAGTGGGCACTAGCAGTGGGGTGGTGGGAGTGCTCATGCCTAGAGGCCTCTCTGCAGATGGCCACCCCAGTGGGCAGGCTCGGGTGGTGCAGCTGGGTGAAGCCAGGCCTGAGGACAATGCTGTCAGCAGCATGGCTTTCAGCCTACAGGCAAGCCATCATCAGCACACTCTGTTCACATCCATGATGCTGTCACCAGTGTCCTGTCAACTTCCTGTTTGTGCAGGACCATGCATGAGTCAGTTCTCAGGGGACATGACTCACGCTTGACACTGGAGCTCAGAGGCACTTGCATGTCCACACTGTGGATGAATGACTTCTTCATGGTACAGGGCAACATCCTGTTGGCAGGGCACGCCAATGGGGAAGTCAATTTGTGGGAGTTCAAGCGCACAGGCTGCGAGGCTGTGAAAGTCATCAAAGATGCTCATGCCAGTGCAGTCACTAGTGCCACCTTTGTGGAGGGCAGTGCCCAGCTGGCCCTTACTGCAGATGCCAAGGGTCGCTTAGTGTCTCACAACGTGACAGCCTATCTCAGTATCACCTCAATCTTTGCTGGTATGAACCGTACTGCTGCATCATCTTGTCTTAGATCACTTCAGGAACGCATGTATGTTGACTGAAGACCTTCTGGCTGCTGCTGCTGCTGCTGCTGCTGCTGCTGCTACTTTTCTGGCAGACGGTTACATGCTATGCCTTTCTTAGCTGACTGCTCCTGCTCAGCCTGTCTTCCATGAACAGCATGACACAAGTATTGCATTGGTATGCATGCCAGCAAAGCGTTCAGATTGTGATATGCAGGGAGGCTCAGCAGAAGCAGTCAGCCAGTGATGCTGCTTGATGGCAAGCAGCTGGGGCCGGTGTGTTGTGTGCTGCCCCTCCTGCCACCTCGCTCCTCCACCCACACAGATGCTTCTGATCCAGCACGCACACACATCGCACAGGTTTGCATCAGCCTCCATTGGCTGTGTCATGCCCACACAGCAATGTGCAAAGCTGTGTAAGACCAGAGACTCAACTTCTTGGGGTTTGATTTTGGCATCTGCTTGGAACATGTTGATGTGCTCATGTTATGGGTGCTGCAGACAGCCTCTTATATATAACCTACTTTGCATTTCACAGAGTTTGCAGTTTTATTTATGCCCAGCAGCATTGCTTGCTTACTGCAGGAGAACGGTGCCGTTCATGAGGGTTTATTTCTGGCAGCCACTCTGGGTGGAATGCTTGTGGCTCGCGTCACACCTGATGGTCGCTTCAACGTGCTGCACAACCTGGCTCGGCCCCCTGATGCCAGGGAGGGGTGTTTACCCTACCCCACCTGGCGTCTACGCACACCTGCAAAATCTAGCTCCCCCACCAAGTAAGGTCTGCTTTGCAAGAGAAAACGATACTCCTGAAGCAATGCCCTGTGTGTGACTTGTGCTTGTTTGTAGTACTGGCCTGCACCTCACAGTGCTACCAATTCAGTCCCATGACAACAAGCTGCTTTTGATGCAATGCATAGAGTGTTTCTAGCTCCTGTCAGAACACATTCATGATATCATACCAAACGAGTTCCTCAAATGACGATTGCAGGCAACTGCCTTCAGCCGCATTAGTGCTGGCCTGGGAGAAGAAGATCTACCTGATGGATGTGCCTTTAGCAGGGCTGCCTGCCACAGCTGCTGGTGAGGTCCAGGCTGCAAGCCCCAGGGGTCTTTCTGCCCCTCCCCCTGCAAGGGTGCTCAGGTCCTGGGACTCAGAGCACACGGTATGATCATGCATGCATGCTGCCCGCAGACAGCACTCGTTGCCTCAGCATGCCCTGTTGTAAAGCCAAGACTTGAGCAAGAGCCAGACAAGGTGCTTTAGTCAAAAATATGACTTGAGCACAACCCTCTACTTGCCTTGTTTCACAGAGCGACAAACTTGACCGCTGTTGATCACCGTTGCGAATGATCCGGCACCAATGCTATCCGTGTACTTGCAGGTGGTAGGGGTGTCTTGGCTGAATGATCAGGCTCTGGCTGTAGTGAGTGAACAAGGACCTCGCTCCCATGTGCATCTGTATGATGCTTCAGGTGTGGCTTTCCATACTGCAGCTCCCCAATTCAAGCTAGCCTTGGGCATATCAGCATGGCGTCAGCCCTTGCTTCACACAATCGCCTTGCATGAGACTGAGGTCAAGCCATTGAGTTGCCAGGTTTACACTGAAGTGTTTTTGGTTGGATGCACTGAGGCATGATTGTTGACAGGCAGTGGTGTGAGAGAGACACTGGTGTTTGAAGACAGCCTGGTTGGATCTCAGCACATTGTGAACGCGTCAGGCATCCCAGAGCAAGCCTGCCATGTGTCTCTTGCCTTCACCCCAGACCGCCTCATTCTGCTTGCCTCCCAAGGTTAGCATGCCACAGAAAAAGACCTGCACGTCAGGATCTTGCACAACTCGTCTACATATGCCCTGCATGTGTGCTGAATTACTGGCCCAGCCCTGCGCTGCATGTTTACTGCAACATGCGAAGACTTCAGAATGGCCGTCTGTCTGGTGTTGTCAATGGATGTTGTTACTGTGAAGAGGCATGTCATTGCAGGAGTACGCAGTGCACGGATGCTGAGCTGGCAGGAGCGGCTTGCAGCGCTGAGGGAGCTGCTGTTGTGGGACCATGCCCTCTGGCTGGGCCTGCGTATCTACACCGCAGCTCAGCCTCATGGCAGCAAGGTACCGCGCTGTCACATGTCTCATGGCATGTCAAATTGAATGTGCATATCAGAAAGCTGTGTAAACTTCATGCCTATTGAGCATTGCGCTCATGTATGTCTGGCCTGCTCTTTGCCACCTGTGTAGTGTTGCGCAATGCATTTCAGCATGTAGTGTCTAACAGCCTGTTTTGCAGGCTGGCACATCACCCCCAGCGTTGTCAGTCTGGAGGGAAGAGGGAAAGGGGGCAGACCCCGCAGCCGTGGCTGCTGCCCTTGTGGCTCTGCTGCTGGCCTATCTGGACCTTGCCCTGCCAGAGCCTTCTGACGCCTACCGGCAAGATCATGCTGCGGATGAAGAAGACATGCAGGTTGATTTTGTTGGCCGCAGCCATGTTGTCAACCAACAGCTGCAGCAGATGCTTTGCACAGTCTACAGCTTTTGTTCACTGACTATACACTCCATCCCAATCTGCTGTTTGACCAGGGCAACATGAAGGCATTGTTGTGTTCTGTCTGCTCCTGCCTCTATGCCCTGTTAGGGCTGATGCAGGGTTGATTATCATGTGGAGCATGATTGCAGGCTGCTGGGGCATTGCTGTGTTGTGTCTGCTGCTGCCTCTATGTCCTGTCAGGGCTGAACCAGGGTTGCTCATCATGTGGAGCATGATTGCAGGCTGCTGGGGCGGCCGACAATGCCATAGAACTGTGCACCCTGATCAAGAGGGCTGAGGTGCTGTGGGAGGGCATCTACCCTCGCTACCTGGCACGCAAGCAGCAGGGCATCCTGCTGGAGCGCCTGCTACCCCACATCCTTGACTCCAAGCTGCCGTCCTTCCCACCAGAAGTCATGCAGGCAAACACTCGCTGCATCCTCATATCTGGTCACCATGTAGACCTATCTAAACGCCATGGAGCAACACTCATTGCAGCGGACGGCACATTCCACACAACCCACAACAACTGCTGAGTATGCTTTTGCAATCTGTCTAGGCAGAGTGTTGGATGTCCAGTATGCTGAAGTGGTATGCTGAAGTGGTATGCTGAAGTGGTATGCTGCAGTGGTATGTTCCTTAGCATAACACACTCTTTATGGCGCAGGCTCTGGTGGAGCATTTCAGCGGTGCAGGGCAGCCAGAAGCTGTGGAGCGAGCCGTTCTGCACATGGACATCGCCTCCCTGGACCTCAACCAGGTCACTGCCCCTTCACATGTAAATTGGACCGTGCTGCCCCATCAGGACTTGTAGATTGCAGCTGTTTACATGCAGTCAGTTCTGGTGGCAACAAAGCTTGTTGCTGCATGGCTCCAAAGCATAGCCTTGGGAAGTCTGCTGTGTCTTGATCACGGAAGCAATTTGCTCGCAATCACTCTACTCCGCACGCCTTTGAATGCTGGCTGTGTTTGCAATGCAGGTGCTGCGCCTGTGCTGGAGGTATGGCTTACTGACTGCCCTGACATACATCCTCAACAGAGGCCTCAATGACTACATGGGCCCTGCTGCCCATCTGCTGATGGCCCTGCTGAGGCCCTCTGCACATGGCCCTGCCAGTGACAGCAAAGCAGCAGGGTACAGGCTGCTGGTGTACCTACGCTGCTGCCTCACAGGCTGTAGCTTTCCACCAGGTGCGCAAGCAATGCTCACTTTGGTGATTTCCGATGTCAGCAGTGCTGCCGGACCATTTCACGGTTCAGCATTTCCAGTCTGCCTGCTATATCAGCTGCTGCACATGCTTGCAGTCTGGTGCTGCAGAGAGGTTGTGCTCATAGCTGGCAGATCCTGCTTGGGCGTGCAGAGTACAAAGCTCGGGGACCTCACCTGTACATTACTTGTGCAGCAGCAGCTTTGCAAGCAAACCAGTCAGATGCATGGCAGAGACTGTCAATTGGTGCTCTATTGTGTGTCTGTGGGCAAAGACAAAGACAGGTCACATGTAATGCAGGTAGTGGTGGCTTGCCTGAAGCAATGATACCAGTGGTGAAGGCTCAGCTGCTGGCCTTCTTGATCTACACAACACCGCCCATGCTTCTTCAGCAGCTTCAAGGTGTGGGGCAGGGCTCAGGGCAGCCTGAGGATGCCTCTGAAGAAGAGCAGAAGGAGGCTGATCTGGCGCAGATGCTGCCTGGGCCCTGCCCTGTGCTGCGCCGCCTGGTGGCATTTGACCCTGGTGAGAACATGCATTCTGTGCCTTGGCAATAGTAAAGCCTGGAATTTTTGTCATGCACAAACCAGCTGCCTCGCATTACAGCAGGAATCAAACATGTTTTGCACTTGCCTACCTATACCCTCTGGTTGTCCTTCAAGTGCAAGCAGGCTTGTCCATTCAGCATCACAGCTGCTCACCACTAGCACTCATTCAAGTGAAGCTTTTGCAAGCAAGACAGGATCTTGGACTTTTTCTCAAGCAAACTATAACTTGGGTGTTGGGTGTAGGTGCGGTGCTGGCAGTGTTGCAGCAGAGTTTGGGTGGGTGGGAGGCCCTGGAGACTGACCTTCTAGAGTCTGCCAATCTTACCCAGCAGGCTGCTGAGCTGAGCAGCAGAGTGAGAAGTGCCACACAGGTTGTGGTGGATGCTGTGCTAGATCTGCTGGATGCTGGCGTTTTCAGGTACTTGACATGCTGCTGTATTTGTGTATACTGCTGGCATACACAGGCATCAGCACGCAACCCAAAATGTTTTCCATCCTCAGAGGTCAAGGCATCTTGTAGACCTACCTCAAAGCGACAGTAGGGTGTGCACATCCTATCGTTGCTTCTGCTGTGTATCTCAGTGTCAATACTATTGCGTGGTGCTGCTCAAGCAAACAAGGCAGCTGCACATGACAGGCTTGTGGTTTGTAGGCAGAGTGATGTCAATGGGACAGACAGCACAGCTGAGGCGCTGCTCTTTGTGAGGGGGCTGCTGGTGGAGGGCAGGGCCACAGCAGAGCCCCAGGCCACAATACAGGTGCTGCGCCACCTGGCACAGGACCCCCACCCGGCCTCTGAAGACTCCTTCATGGCTGTCCTTCAGACTGCTACCCTGCAGGGTGTGCAAATCTTGCCCTACTGCTTTCTCACAAATCTTGTGTTTGCCACTCAACGATTGCAGTCGCAGCAGATTTCTGTGATTTCCTGTTGTCAGTCTATGATTCAACTCCTGATTTCTCAGCTGTACAATTGGATGCAAGTGTGTTGGTGTCATCTGTTCTGATGCATGCTCATGGACCCTTTGATAGAAGGTACAACAGATGCCACAGTTGACTTGGACTCAGAAGCTATCTGCTGCCTGGTCAGCCAAGTCCATCTGTTCTGGTGTCAATTTGCAAACTGGGTTTGTGCCGGCGACACAGGTTCTGATATGGACCAGGCTCTGCAGCTGGCTCAAGAAGCAGGCTTCCAGCAGGCTGTGGTGCGTGCTCATTACCTGGCAGGCAACTTCCTGCAAGCCCTGCATTGCACCATTGGCGCGGCCTCGCCCCCTGGTAAGCTCTGCTGCACCCTGTTCTTGAATGACAAGTAAGTGACAGACAGCAGTCTGGCTGCAGGGTGCTCTGTTGAGACAGGGAAAGTGCTAACAACATAAGCAACAGTTCATGTGTTGACTATTGTTGGTCGTGTTAGAAACAGAATGTACAAATGTGAATGTCAGGGGTTGAGCATCTTAAACCGCAAGTATGGAGTCGCAAGTAGGCAGGCGTCAGCACCTGCTTGTGCTTGTTTTTGCATGACAGCAATATATTCCTGAACTCAAATTATGCATACACTCATCCACGGAGGCCAATGTAATCTCACATCTGCAATGTGGATGCATGCAGGTGCAGCATTCAAGTACATACGAGATGTGCTGGATGAGGCCCACATGCCTGAGGACAGGCTAGCAGCTTTCAGGGGTGCTGTGATGGGGTCTATTGGGGAGCTAGCCAAGAGTGAGCCCCTTGAAGCTGCAGCTCTTGTGCTGGAGCGCTTTCCAGAGGAACATGCCGGCGTCGTGCAGTCCCTGAAAGATCAGTCGGAGCTGCAGTACAAGTATCTGCAAGCAGCCACACAGGTCTATATTATTTAGGGTTTAGGGTTTAGGGTTTAGGGTTTAGGGTTTAGGGTTTAGGGTTTAGGGTTAGGGTTTAGGGTTTAGGGTTTAGGGTTTAGGGTTTAGGGGTTAGGGTTTAGGGTT
>JAABUK010003791.1_pt1 | contig 25178 bp, 29 predicted proteins | sample 5559141 | NCBI WGS metagenome assembly JAABUK01 (sample SAMN10711869, study PRJNA513367) | rock metagenome | isolation source: Antarctica rocks | place: Antarctica: Victoria Land, Pudding Butte nord | collected 2016-01-03 | reverse complement strand
CCCCTCTCCTCCTCAGATCAAAAACACTCCACTCATCGCCCCTCATGAATTCCACGCTCGCCCATCTCCTCTCGTGCGGGAGCGCCACGCACTGCTCCCTTGTCGTCCCCACCCTCTCCACATGCCACGCCTGACCCTCCGCCGCCGACTCCTCTTCCACATGTTGACACCCCGCATCAATGTAGAAGACCGCATGTTGCATCGCGTCTGGCCACTTCAGTTGGATTGACCGTGCCTGGTAGCCGAGAGGGTCTTTGAGGGTGGAGGGGCTGCGTCGGCGGAGCTCGAGGTCGGCTCGTTGGGAGGACGTTTGTTGGTTGAAGATGGAGTCCCAGTGCTCTGGGGTCGATAGGGAGCTATCTTCCCAGATGGGAAAGCATTTTGTGTTTCGTGGGTTAGGCGGGCATGAGAGGGGATAGGGCAATGAGGCGGTGAGGGAGTGGGGGAGAGGGATGTCAGCGGCACTGGTGGGATGTTAATTGGTGTAACGGTGGAGGGAGCAGGAATGGGAAAGGTACCATGACTTGCCAGGCCAGGCTGTTACCGCATGATTTGCTTCCAGATCATGCGAGCAAGACGTCTCGGCTTCTATGAGGCTGCCTTTGGTCGATTGCGGCACGACAGGGAGCGAGTGAGCCAAGGAGCATAGAGCGAGAGTAAGGACAAGGCGGCTCATGGCGGGCATGGAGGTAACGAGAAACAGAGACGCTGTCGCAGACGAGGAGAACACAGAGTGGGAGTTGACTGAGATGGAATACGGGAGAAGGCCGGAAGATAGGCCGTGGTACAAGAAAGTATCGAGGTAAGCAAAGCAGAAATGTCATGTATCAAATTGCAAGCGTCGAGGGTTTGGCAGGTACGAGGGAGCTCGTTGGGCTGTCATATTTGACCTCAGCTTTGTGAATCCTACGTTGTAGGCTGCGCCCTTATTGCGTTGCGAGGAATGGATATGGGTCCAGCGTCGTAAGGCCGTAAGGCACAGAGCTGAGACCGGTACATTGAAAATGTGGAGCTGAAAGCAGTAAGCGGGGTCCGTGTGTTGGTCTGTTGGATATCGTCAGATAAGGTAAGGTAATCAGCCTATGAACAGAGCACCCTGACCCGGACGCTAGGGCTCTATTCGGTCTTTGCTAAAGTAAAGTAAGTAAGGTAAGGTACGTGGGTACTTAAGGGTCGTTACACCAGCCAACGATCCTCCGCCACGCCTCCATCACAATCAATCCATACAGTATTCATGCCACGCGTTACCAACAATGGCACACTCCAGAGACAAGCGGTTCATAGACTTTGGTTGGAAGGGACCGAGCAGTTGCTGGTCCTTCAAACAAATGCACACCATCTATGTTCATGCAACGCGACGGCCCACTGCGACCGTACCCTTCCCAGTCACGGGTAAGCCTCGGGCCTTGAGCTCTCGCTCAATCACCTTCCATCGCCCAATCTCTCTCTCCTTGTGAATCGGTGTGTATCTGCGATCATGCAGCTCCACATTCGGGAGATCCACCACTTCATTGGCACGGAGCGTTTGCACAAGCTTCTTCGCTTTTGGCTTCCGCACTAGATGAGCAAACAACGCTTTCGAGTCCTTGATACTTGCAATGTCCGGGTCTGGGATGCGTCTTCCTGTCAGCTGCATCACGCGCTTGAGCACCTACTGGACCGTCAGCAAGCGTCCTTGTTTCGGGAGGGTCGTAGACTTACCGCAAATTTGAACTCGGCATCCGCCAGTGAAAGACTGCGCCAGCTACCATCGGCAGGCACATATGTTCCAGGGTGCACATTCAGCGTTTCGCCTTGAGGCTCGTCCTCAGGCAAGGCTTCAATCGTCTCGACCTCTTCCTCGGTCGAGTCTTTGAAAGTGTCGGCCTCTTCCTCGGTAGCCGACTCCAGCTCTGCTTGTTCCGTAACACTCGGAGCTTCCACTTCTTCTATTTCCTCTTCCTGCTCTTCATCGACGTAGTCCTGATCCGGGGACGCTTCAATTTGTGCAACTTTCGCCATGGAAGTGGGCTCTTTGGGCACAATACAATCCAAAATGGTGAGCTCGAGGTCGTCGTCCACAAGCTTCAAACTCATCTCCCCATCGTCCGATTGCTCGAACGTAGCACCCTGCGCAATACGATACTTGTAGTGTTCGTAGTCCACTGCGGAATTGTTGTCATGGGTAGATTCGTACGGATTCCTCCGCACCACCAGCGGTAGTTTTGCTTTTCTTAATGTCATGACCTCAACCAGGGCTCGATGGATGATAGAGATGATCACGTCCCGATCTTGTGCTCTGTTATTCTCCATATACCTAGATCAACGAGTAAGCGGTCGCACCAGCTCCATGATGGTGAAGTCTAACCCTTCGAATTGATGTCTCCTATCCCATCCCTTCAATCCGTAATCCGCATGACCAACGACCCGCATACCCTCCAACATGGTTGAACTGCTCTCCTCCAGCTCTGACTCTTCCTGAGGTTGCTCAGCAATAGCTGGGGCCCTCGGGGTTTCTCTGTCTGGGGGGCCTCCCTCGTTACTTTTTGCCAACCGTTGGTTCCTCTGCTGCTCGAAAGTGCCTGGTGCACCGTACGGATCTTCTTGTCCAGGCGGTGCATCCGTACCCCAAATCTTACTGCGTATCCTTTCCATGAACGGAGTGGAGCTGGCACTTCGACGAGGTAGGAGGGCCGTTCGGAGGCGCGGTGTGGCTCTGCGCGCTGCTGTCGACACTTGACGTCGGCATTGGAGACATACATATGGCCTTCGTGACGAGACTCGTCCTGCTATGGCTCTAAATTGGACTGTGGAGGTCATGACGATGGTATGGGATGCGCGAAAGAGAAGTTTCAATGTTCGAATCGGACACTGATATTCACGCTAGCCGGGAAAGGCAGGCTTGGCATTCATAATTTGGATGGTCCCTCGGGTGGCAAGAGGGTGCGTGGTAATCATGAAGCATATATGCAATACTATCGCGTGCTGAAGAGCTGATCAAGAACTAGAAGCATGCTTTCCATGGCAGACATCATCACTCTCATTCTAGACCTGCTAATCAGGCTTTCACTATCCTGCTAACATTCATGTCGTCCGCTCGCCCGCCCAGCAAATCTTCAGGGGAATCATCAAGCTTATCGGCATCTCAAGTCGACTTTTCTGGAAACGGCTCTACTCCGGATGTTGCAGCAACGGTATCAGATGGTCCCGTGGCAGTCTTCTCGCCATGAATTCCGGCCTTCGAGCATCCACTGCATGCACACTTCCCCTCAGCACAAGGGCAATCTCCCGTATTCCCACCGCACTGACAAGTCGTCTTGTCAGTACCAGGGACAGTTTCCATCGTCTTCTCGTTCTCAGCCTTGCTGCCACCGCTACCCTTCCCGCTCTTCAAGTCCGCAAGGCGTCTCGCTTCGGCATGAATGTCTCGGACCTGTTTATCACTCTGCGTGTAGAAGCTGACCAATTTCTGGCCGGTTGGTGTACCCATCGCCTTTTCATAGTATGAGTTGAGGGTGTTCCATCCGGCATAAACCTTATCGGTGACACCGTAGCTCTGGTCGAGGCCTCTAGCCTTGTCAGTTGCCTTATATTTGGCGTCAAATGATGTGAGGGCATTGGTGAAGCGGTTGGAAACGCCGTGCTTGTTGTCGAGAGCAATAGCACGCTGGATAGCATTATCGCTGATCACGTAGCCATGTGCAAGGTACTCTGCGACAATGCGTGAGCGAGGCTTATCCTCTTGTGAGAGATCATGTGGATCGCGGGAAGCGTCATCGGTGTTTGTGCCAGCGAGCTCGCTGATACCCGCCGCGCTGGAGACTTGGACCTGAGAGCTACCGAGCTGAGTGTTGTCGAGGAGAAGAGCTGTCTTAGCGGCGGTCTCTTTCTCGAAAGTGACTGTTGCGCTCTGAGGGCTGTCGGCGGACTCGGAGGCTGGAGTAACGGAGAGGGAGGTGATCTTGCCGCTAACTTATATTAGATTATGAGTGTTTACACCAGCGAGCGAGGCTAACCAGAAGCTGAAGAAGTCTCTCACTTCCTTCTCGCTGGTTTTGTGACCAATGTTCTTGACCTGAATAACAAGATGTCAGCCTAGAGCTTTCGAGGGGTGGTTAGCTGGCAATGCAAGACGCTTACATGAACGACGGTGGAAGACATGGTGTGTTGGTGTCTGTGTTGATGAGTTGGGAATGCTCTTGTTACGAAGTTGAGAGGCTAGGGGTATCGTGCAACGATAGATGGACTTGGAGGCAGAGACCTGCTGTTAAGAGGGGGCTCTTTTGCTCCACGTCATACCTGTGTGTGGCACTGTGGCTGAGGAGGAAGGCAGGGTCCAACGGTTTGATAGACAGAGGACACCGTTGAATCGAGTTCAGCCGGCGATGTCCTGCTTTCCGCTCGGTCTCACTCATGCTCACCCTTGCTCACATTACGCAGGTACTTGAAGACTCGAGCATTGTTCCGTACTATTCTACAGCAAAGGACTCTAATAGCCGACATCATTCCTCTCAGCCAGCTGGCCCTGTTCGTTCTTCGGAGAGCTGAAAGGCCACGTAACAAGGACTTGGGAACCGTGGATGCCCATAAGATAGGTGGTAGCAGAGCTTAGGATGGTGAGAAATGGTGCGGGAATTACACCTCCAAAAGCTATGATTCTTAAGGCATCTCATTTCACACTTATGGTTCCGACAGGACGCAACTTGGGTGGTGTTACCGATGGACACGCAAACAAGACGCAAACCATCGTACCAAATCCGCTCATATCATGGCAATGCATGAATTGGGTATTTGCGCAAACGAATCAAGCGGCGAGGTCAACATTTTGGCGCTCCCAAGGCACTCCCCGAAAGACCAACCTCTACCCCATATTTGTAACAATTCTGTACAAGAAAACCACCATATTTCCAATTTGCTTGACCACTTGGCTGTTGAGACATTCCACCTGTTGATAAACGTCATTCAATGACATTCGGCCAATGGAAGGATGTTTAAAGCAAAGAGTTACTTACAGCTATTCATGGCATGATACAGATTTGCCTTGCATAGATCAACATTTTTCGGATCACTGAAGTGCAGCTCCGGTACGTTGGCGCTGGTACATGGCCAAACCACTATACACAGTCAGTATGAGTTGAGTAATACTTGAGCTTTATCGTCTCGGGTATCGAAGGAGCTTAGACGTCCACTCACAGCTTGGTGATACGCCCACAGAAATTGCTTTGTTACTGTCACTTGTTATGCCACAGTTGTCAGTAACCCCACTTGACTGTCCCACATTCGGCTCGGTCGAATTGCCTGACATGAAGACTTTGTAGTCACCTAAGTCCTTGAAGAGGTTGAGGATTAAGTGTGAGGCATCGCCCGGACTAAAGGTGGCAGCGTTCGGCGTGGCGCTTGCACAATTCAATTGTATACTCGTCGGGTCAGGTGGTGGTGGTGGTGGATCGTCATTTGGAATTTCAAGTTTCCATGTTTGAGGCGTCATTGCATAGACAATGCAATCGACTGTAAGGGCTCCGCCATGTTTATCGTTAGAGTTATTGTCGCAACCATTTATGGTGTCATTCAGGTATGTTCTACAATCGTTTGAGTTCAGAGTATAAGGTGGACTGTGGCTATTGCATCCTGATGCCCAGCTGATTGATATGGTGCTGTTGATCTCCAATTCTGGAAAATTCTGTGAGGTCGAAGCGGTGGGATTTATCGGGACAAGATGGTTCTGTTGACCGCAAAATTCTCGAATGTTACTGTAAGCTGCGCTTGGATTGACGGTCGCTGAACCGGTCTTGGAGCACGCAAGACTGGTTGAAGTGGTGCTCGCTGCGACGCTGGTAGGAAGGCTCTTCCCACTAGCTGCTGCCAGCTCACTTGCCAAGTCGAGTTCGTTGGTGTAGCATGGATCGACCCAGCCAGTGGAAGCGGCGTCATTGGAGTCAGAAGCTGTGGCGGGCGGTGTTGGAAGAACTCCTGTGATCTTCCAACTGTGTACCGCTGGGCGATTAAGGGCGCCAACCTGCATGATCTCGATGAAGCCCAGGATCGCGAGTGTGCCCATCATAATTTCTTTCTTTGCGAATACGTTGTAGAGGGCTTTTGCGAGCGTCTCAGTGTCGACCTTGGCTAGGTCGCAGAACTGGCGTTTTCTCGTCCCACCGCCGCATACCGTTGAGGCTGCGTCCGCGATGTCTGACCAAATGGCGGGCGCTATCAACATACTTGTCTCGACTGCGGTACTTCCTCCTTGGGTCATGGTGGAGGCCGCAAATTGGACATATTCTGTCGTGGAGGTGACTTGGACTTGTCCGTTGACCGTCATGGTAATTGGAGCCATGCCGAGGTCGTTGGTATTTGTGGCGACCCAGTCGTCAACTGTCGAGGGGCGTCCTCCCGCTGTGAATGTGGTGATAAAGGCTTTGTCGTAATGACCCCACTTATTCATGTCTGGATTGACGTCGTTGGGTCGAACGCCCAACCAGTTGGATTCCTCCCAATCTAGGTCATTTGCAGAGGCAGTGAACGAAAGATAAACAAGAGAGGACAGGAAGTATCGTAGCATCTGGCCCCAATGAGACTCGAACATCATGGACTGAGAATGCAGAAGGTACTCGGAGATGTTTTCGCGATTGCGGATAGAAGACATGATGTCCAAGTAAGCCTACTTTTATAAGGTCTGTCATTACTATGTTTTCATTTGAGAATCGGCATAGCCGTATTAGGATTTCATTTGAAACTTACGCAGCACGCTATACATGATATCGGACAATGTTTCGCATCGCGTGGACAACCTGCTGCCTGGCCCCCAGCCAATTGTGAATAAACACATCTCACTGCGATGTTAATGTAGGCATTCATCTGCATCCGAGGTTCAATATCCAGATTCCAAGTTTGATCCCAAGTTCAGACTATCGCCAACAGAAAGCGCTGCGGCTTGTTTCAAGTTGCGCGCTGCGTTTCGGGATTTTGTCCTCAGGGCTCCCGCGGTGGCTGCGCAAATCCTTCAGCAGGAAACGTGGCATGTATGAAGCTTTTTCAAAAGACAAGGCTGGCGCGCGGCGCTCTTTGCCTCGCCTCATTCCCCTTACGAACTCGGCTATGTTGACGACATAGCCTGCTCAGCCCCAAGCGCGCAAAAACGAGACGATCTGTATTGTTGGATTCTGGAAGGATGATGCAAACATCAGACGCTGCCCTAGGACTCTACGCTGTTGGATGGCATGCTTCGCTGGTCTTTTCAAGCTGGGTAGGTTCCCAAGATCTAGATGTAGATATGTATCCTTTCTGGGGTCCACATCTTGTATATATCTTGTGCTTCCTCGATTTCGTTTTCAAATCTCTCACTACACTATTGTTACATTTTTGCTCGGGTATCAGATTTTGGATTGGTCTTACTCTGTCCATAATCGACTTTGTCCTCCCCTTTGGATAGGTGAAAGAAGCTCGGAACAGGCCTCAAAGGGAGATTTGTACGGTTGCTAGAGCCATTCATCTTGATATACTGGCTAGCAATGAATACAACGCTTGGCCTCAAGCTTGCGGTTGGACTATTTTGGCTGGTACGTAAACCCCTATGGCTGTGCACGAGCTCTTTGCATTCTCCTATATCGACGAATAGAATCATTGACTCTATACTTGCCCAGACGGCCCAATCTTCAGCCTACTCATTTGATAAAAGTTGTCAAGGCACCGACTTAGACAATGCAAAAGCTGCTGCTTCAGAAGCCATCAAAGTCTTGCAGTACGCTCAAGATCGTATCCGGTGGCAGGCCGTACGTAGTCCGCCTGCTCCCTATGATGGTACGCTCCTCCAGGATATGATGGGAAGCAATGACGCTGCGATCTGGCAGAACACAAAAAGTACGTTCTGGACCCCCCCCTTGGTAAGAATGCTGATGGCGAGCCGTTATCCCTCTAGCTTGGTTCAATGTCGCTATAAAACAAGTCGGACCATACAATGCCGCAGAAGATGGGAGAGTACTAATCTATTGTAACGATCATCACCTGACCTCGGCGGACGTCAGCACAGGCAAATTTTTCGACAAGTCAAGGCCTCAGACAAAGTTCTGGCTGAAACCTGGCATGAATAGAGGTTGCATGAACAATTATTACGCTTTTGGCTATCCAATCTGGACCGACCCGAAGTACTATGCTATAGTCCTCTGCAAAGGCTATACAGGTTCCGTGCTCGACGCCAGCCCGGACGGCCTCGGAACACTGCAAGATACCCAACCCAGATATAGGGGCGTGCATGTAGATGCTTTGACAACTAGGATGACGACAAAGGTTCTTCACGAATTCATACACATGGCAGATCCAATCAATCAATGGAAGTGCCTTCCGTCAACCGGGGCTCCTCTATCAATGAGCTGACGCTCGACATTTAGTCCCTACCAAATTTGCTGACGGGACCTCGGAGGTATATTATTATAACAATAAGCTACATAACGCAGAAAGTTATTCACTGGTAGCGGCATGTAAGTCGACTGAGCGTTCCAATCCCCAACGGGACTTAAATGTCTCCGTAATTGACTCGTCTTCGCAGCTTTGTATGGCAGCGGCTATTATGTGAGCGATGGAAAGCTGCAGCCTTTGCCTGACAATCTCAAGGTGCCGGTCAATATTCCAAATGATGTAGGACCACAGCCTGGACAGGCCCCAGACGGATCCACTCCACCAGATTCCGGACCAGACTTTTCGTCGGGCTCAGATTCGCCTGGCTCACCACCACGACCACCAGGTCGCCTTGTGCGATTATTGAAGGCTTGACAATTGGCATCTGAGGCTGGTTTATGGGAGTATGTGTCAAGGTAAGGGCGCAGTTATCCTTCGCTTAGCTCTCGCAGTGAAGTGGTAGGCTGCGAGATCGATCCGGGATGTGGCAATCAGACAAGCTGGAGACTCTGGTGGACGCAGAGGAGACGGGGTACAAGGATGCTAGTGTTTGGGAAAGTCCGTTCTAAGACTTTGCTTACGAAATTGTAGCATGATATAGTCACTACAATCCTTATGCTAAAAGTAACGTATCATCGTAGTAAAAATTACTAGGTATTTTCCATAAGAGCCCCCTAGGAGCCGGACCCGGATTCGGAAGATCTAAACCTCCGGGCTGTCCAGCACCAGCTTAAGGAACGACTTCGATATCTTCCGCTCATGGAATTGTTGCATACGTGGCATCAAGTAATTACATTTTACCCTCGGCGCTCATCCACTCTGAAGATCAAACTAAGCTTTTTTCTGCGCCTCCGAGCAGGCAGTATTTACTCAGTACAACAGCTCATGCAACACATACTTCGCAAGAGCCTATTCGATTCATAACCATGCGTCTATTCAGCAAGCTTGACACAGAGCTCATCCTTCAAATCCTGCTCATTGTATGCGCCGCATCTTTGCCCTTCGATCTGCGGACCAAGACTAACTGATACTTAGCTCCAAGGAACGTGCCCTTCTTCCCTCCAAGACCTCTCATACACTTCTAAGCGACTCTATATTCTAGCACAGAGTTTGAGATATTCTATACTTCCACTCACTTTCAGGAAAACATTGGTCAATTCCAACGAACGTTTACTGAGACATGTCTTCAACAACACAAGAGCGTGTGACTGTGTCCGAGAAATACTAATTCACTGTTTCCCATCCGACCTACCCCATATCGGACACGCAGCTCGAAGAAGTCTCGATCTCCTTGTTGAATTGATCCCACGCCTACAAGGGTTGAAGCACGTTTCATACATCGTCGACACCTCGTTTGCTATGAAAGGTCTCAACTTTCAAGAAAGCTCTTGGGATCACGACTTTGGGATGCTACCCACTCTCCTCAGTGCTCTACACAAGCATCAACCTCGTTGCCGTCTAAGCGTCTCTTTGCCAACTCGAATAGATCTTATATCTGCGCTTTCACAGCTCGCGAATTCTTCATGTCTATACTCTTTAGATATAGCCATCCATGATGGGCAACACTTGGCTTGTGGGGAGCTATTTCGGATAGGTCCTGCATGTCCGAATTTGAGGACACTAAAGATATTGTCCTCCAAGTTTACTGCCCCTGATAAGTGTCTCTATCTCGCACCACCTGAAGAAGGAGATGCCGTCATGCGACTCGATAGCCTAGAGTTGGATGGACCGATTTTCTACCATGGAGAGCAAGAGTACGATTGTACAAAGCAAGAAACCTCGCTGTTCGCCTTCTTGGATCCATCTTCCCTGAGAAGACTTTCTCTCACCCATCCTGGGCATCTGCTTGATTTTCTATCAACCTCAATGAATCTTCGTTACTTGAGCCTCGATGCGGCAATGTCTTGGGTATCTGACTGCAATAACAGTGGCAATGCACTACTACCTTCAATATTCTCAAGTCAGAGACTTGAGGAGCTATATTTGACGGGGTGTATCAATGTCCTCACGATTGACTCAATGAAGGCCCTGAGAGGCACCTTAAGATGTTTAAAGATCCACGAGAACGAAGACGAATTTGCAATATGTAAACGACGGGTGTTCTCAGACCAAGAAATACAGAACCTCGGAGAGACTTTTCCAACCCTGGAATACCTGAGCCTCGATGTAAATTATGACGGGCAGTGGGTATGTTATCAATAACCCTTCTTCACGGTCTTTCATCGAATCAAAAGCTAAGACTTACCGCACACCAGCCATTGAAGACCCTCTCAACAATATCCCACTCATTCCCATCGCTCATCCACCAAGAATTGAATCTCGAAATCAACATATCAAACCGCTTACGATCCCTCCACCCAGCAGCAACCCTAACTAGCTCTCTCGACATCTGGAACCACATCTGGAAAGAAACAGCCGCTATCCGCCTCACCCTCCCCCACCTAGTGCCCCAGCCTCGCCTGCGCGCTCTCCATATCAACGCCGGCTCGTTCCGTCAAACGCACAGCGGCGGCTCCCTCGATGACAACGAATGGAAGCAGTACGAGCAACGCGAGCAACAAACCTTTCGTGTGCGCCGGCACGAGCACGAGGACAAGGCCAGAAAGGGCATCGCCGAGGTCACTTCCGTGCAAGTCCAATACATGGAAAATAAGATTGGGATCGGACCTGTGACTATACCTGTGCAATCCAGGATGCTGGAAGAGGCGCGGGAGAGGGCCGAAAATGGCGTCCTGGCGGTATGGGACCGGAGGGTGGATCGAGGTGGGCCCTCTATTGAGGATGTTAGGGACAATGATTATGTGATGCATTTGATGATGGACAGTGTGATGGCTCGTTTTGACGAGGAGGAGCTTTGGCTGTCGAGAGAGTCGTGAGCGTTTTTTTGGCAACCGGCCCAGGGATAGAATTACCCCCTTCCAAATTTGACTCCAATGACCCATCGAGGACCGCGGAGATAGGTTCACCGTTCAGTGGTCAACAGCTCGGATCTTCTAAAGCGTGAAAGCTTTCCAAAGCCTAGGTCGCGCACTGAACGAGCGTGGTTCTATGTCTAGCGATACTTCGAACTGCGCAGGGTACCTAGTCTGCCGCTCGTACAACATATTGACGGTGAAGGGTGCGAGTGAACATGAAGGACATGGATCAATTGCCAGCTCCAGCAAACAGCGGAAGCCTCTTACGTAGGAGGAGTGGAAGCGCAAAAAGCCGCCATCATACAGGTCAAAAATATCGTTTTCCAGACCCCGTACCGTCAAGTCCATTCCAAATGACTCTAGGCGAATTCTCCCTCTCCAGCCTAGACCACGCTTGGGTCGAAAGCATGGAACGCATATTCGCTGCTGTAGATCCCAGCCCAGCATTGGACGGCGAAGGCGACAAGCCAAGGCAATAAGCCACGAGCCCGGCCACCTGGATTAATTGTCACCATAAGATTTCGTACATCTTTAGCAAAATTGGACTTACCATCCCTGACGCAACCGATGTACCAGTACTCACCCCTTTAGCACCTTGACCTACCTTCGCGCACCGTACCTCAACCCCAGGTGCATGCACAGTGACACGATCCGGACCTTGCGAAAACCCGCCCTTGGCGCCTCGATTATCCACCGCGCCGGCAACGACGAGGGGGAAGGCGTCAGACTCCCAGACCGCCGGTAAAGTATCCACTCTCCCTCTCCCCGGCTCAATACCGAAATTCCCCGCTGGAACAACGATGGTGACATCCTCATCAAAGAGCATTTGCATGAGCGGTTTGATGCGGGCCCAAGGCTGGCTGGTGTCATCGGGGAACCTCGCGATGGAAGTGGCAGCCCACAGAACGACGGCTTTCTTTTGGTGGTTGTTACTCTTCACGCTTTCGAGGACGGCGTTGAAAGCCCAGGGGACGTCTCCTTTGCTGTTCAACGCTTTGATGGAGATCAAGTTGATGTTCTTGGCAACACCGTTCACAACCCCTTGTGCCTTTGAGGCAACACAGCTCCCGTGAGACTTGGTGTCGCTATCTGTCGGAGTATTCAGACCGCGGTTGACAATATCTGGAGCGTAGAGCCATTGAGTCTCTGCTGTGCGCGGGAATTCCTTGCAGATAGCATGTCAGCTAAGAGTTGAGGATTGTCCATGAGCACGCTCTGACCTTATTTGCGGCGTCGATACCCTGATCAATGACATAAAAGTACGTCTCCTTACCACCACTTTTGTCAAAGGCATATGAAACCAGTTGATTGAATGGTGTTGCAGGAGGCCATGAGACGATTCTAAGATCCGGATACGCTCCTTTCTGGTACTCAACTGCATTCGGTTTGAGATCGAGTGGCACTGTGGTGTTATAAAGTCTGCCAGACACTGGAAGCTGAATGCCAATGTCCTGAACCTCCCCACCATCTGCAAATATGTCGTTCAGCTGGACATCGGCCTATGATCTTCGTATTAGCGGCTTCTAAATCATAATTATACTATACTCACGACGTCACTCAGCTGCTTCACAAGTTCTTGATGCTCCGCCTCGGTTGCCGAATAGATGGTCCAGGAGAAGACATATGAGAATTCCGGGAAATTCATGCCTTGATGTTTCTGATAATTTCCTATAGTAACCGTCTTTTTGATAGTCTGGTCAATCAAATCGATCGCTTTCGAGTCCCATGTTTTGGTTGGGTAGACAACGATATCGACTCGAGTAGGGTTGTCGTTTGGAAGCGCGGACCCAGTCTGTGACATTACCAGATTCGCTGGCTGGGGGTCCAAAGCTATGGCAATTGAAGAGCAAACAAATGTGAGGATCTGCAAGCCATAATTGACCGAAGACAACGATATGTGCATATTCTATCACGATCGGTGCAGTATGGACAGTAAGGAACTCGTTCTTGTTTCCTTGAGATATATTTGCAATGACTTGTTATAAAGAGAGGGCAGTTTCATCATACCGCCACGTTCATCTGCGTCCGGGGATGGAAGCCTAAGAGCGGTCCTTATCTATGATCCAGCCGCTACTGCCGACCGCAGTCAACTCGCGCTCTGATCATCGCACGTCTAGTCACGCGACCATAAACAGACCTTCGAGGATTCGTATTGGCGACCGCGTGGCACACTGTAAAGGCAACATTTCCATCGTGCTGTGTAGAGACTCGAAATGACTGCAGCAGCTTAACAGGCCAGGTAGATGAGGAAACCTTGTCACAGATACTGTCCCACCTCTTCCACTTGTGCTTTACTCGTAAAAAACTCTAAGCTATGCATGCGAGTACGCTCCCAGCCCCCCTATAAGCTCCTTATCCGGTAAGACTTCCAATATTGACTTACATATCCGAACCGCCATCTCTCGATCTCGAACCAAAATCCCAATCCCGCATGGACCAGAAGAAGATTCTCATAGGTTGAGGAACTCCCAGGTACCGGAGTCCATTCGAGCGATGGCATCGATTCCGTCCTTCGAGGCTCAACGCTCAGCTAATGTCTCTCAGGCGCTTCCGTGAGTATATCTCGTAGAAGCGCTGGGTTGTCGACCGACTCCGTCCCCTCCGTCCTGCCATCCTCAAGAAAACGAACGACCACCAGAGTCTCAGCCTCTGCCCTCCCTTCCAACGTAGTCGCACTCGTGCTTCGTTCTGAGACCTCCCTTGATAATCCAGCAGAGACAAGTCGTTAGTCGGGACTATCCCGCGGGCTGTCTTGACCTGGTACCATATATCGCGGGTCGTTGTGAATATGACTCTTGCTATCTGTATCTGTACTGTGGCATTCTGTGTAAAATCCATCACAGCAGCTGCTGCGGCTTGTATTTCAAGGTGGATGCTCGCTGGCCGGATTGGCTGCGCTGACTGCAGGAGATATCGTCTTATCAAAGACTGACGATCTACCTACTTCATGGCGTGCACTAGCACAATGTTCAGAGCTTTAAGTGTACAACATATGAGCTCGGACGAAGTACTCAGAATGCTGGAAACAGGGTTGAGGGTAGATATTCATAAAAGAGTCGAGGTTGGAATCAGAATTCGTTCTCTCTTTATAGGCAGTGAGCAGGGCTTTCGTTCTATGTTAGTCAACAGGCTCATGTTTTCTCCCCAAAGACCCGGATACATGCTAAGCCAACAAGCCTGAGAGCCAAGACCAGGACAGACAACAGATCAACAAGTTGCATCGTGCGGCCACTGATATTTGAAGTGTACGGAAATGGGATATACAAGCAGAAGGTGGAACTATAAAAGAAAAGATGCTACCACTGGATCGGTAGACGGCAAGCAGCAGGAAAGACGCCAAACACAAACCTACAGCCCGAGATTGAATTCTACGCCAACTACAAGGCGAGACATATCATTAGTTCAGACAACGTTTTAGGATTTCGTAGTGACTTACCATCAATATCGCGCGCTAGGATATCTAGATTAGCCAACGTCCTCAACTCGATCGAGCATGGAGAGTTGCTTACCCATCTTCACGACTTTTGAGAATTGCACGCTCTTCTCCGCTGCGCTCTGCAGATCATCGATCGAGAAGATCTTCATGCCAGACTCATTGATCAATTTCGCCGCCAATTCCATATTCGTCCCCTGCAACCTCGCAACAATCGGCGTCCGCAGATTCATACTCTCAACAACGCTGATGAGACCTTGCGCAATGGCATCGCATCTGACGATACCACCAAAAATATTGACGAAGATAGCTGTGACTTTAGGATCGCTGGTGATGAGGTCAAAGGCTTGTTTGATAGCCTGGGGAGTAGCGCCTCCACCAACATCGAGAAAATTGGCGGGCGAGCCGCCGTTGAGTTTGATGATGTCCATTGTAGCCATTGCAAGACCTGCGCCATTGACCAAGCAGCCGATGTCACCATCGAGTTTGATGAAGTTCAGGCCAGACTCTGCAGCCTTGACTTCATCTGCATCCTCCTGCGTCTTGTCTCTCCATGAAAAGACCTCTTTCTGCCTGAACTCCGCATTATCATCGAACGTCAGTTTGGCATCCATGGCCAACACTTGGTGATCTGATGTCTCGCTGAGAGGATTGATCTCGATCTGTGTAGCGTCCTTCTCCATGAAGACCTGGTACAATTTCTGGATTGTGCTTTTGGCGTCTTCGATGCATTGTTCCGAGAAGCCAAGGTCGTGCGCAATATTCCTAGCTATTTCATCCGTGACACCTTTGTGGATATCAATATTCGTGGTAATGATGGCGTCTGGGGATTCCTTGGCGACAGTCTCGATGTCCATTCCTCCCTGTGATGAAGCGATGATAACGGGGGCTTGAGATTGACGGTCCATAAGGATGGCAAGGTAGAATTCTCTGCGGGCAAATTTGCGTTCGCATATGTAGACGGCGTTGCAAAGACGTCCTGCTGCACCAGTTTGCTTGGTCATGAGCTTGTGGCCGATCATTTGGTCGGCGAACATCTTGGCCTCGGTCGGTCTAGCAGGCAAAAGCAGTCAGTCCATTGCTAATGACATCAACGGACCCGTGGAGACCTCATACGAGTAGATAACCCTCACCCCTCCCTTGAGCCCATTGTCGAAGGTGCCCTTCCCTCGGCCACCGGCTAGGACCTGTGCCTTGATGACCATGTCATCACCACCTGTATCGACTCAGCAATTGTTCGTGTCGCATTCCCTCCAGCGGTTGCTCCATACCAATGTGCTTTGCAATCGTCTCTGCTTCTGCTGCGGAGCGAGCAACTTCTCCCTTTGGCACACCAATTCCATACTGCCATTCGTAAGCCCCCACCCTCATCATACATCAATGTATCCACCCACAGTCTTCAATAGGTTGGCGGAAAGATATTCATGGATACTCAGCCACCGCTTCTGTTGGAAAGCGGAGCTCCTGCTCGGGGTGTCCTGTGATGATTGTCAGTCCTTTGGCCCATTCTAGCATTGGGTCTCACCAACCTTCGCAGCTTTAAACGCAGCGGTCAACGGCCTACTGCGGGCTAATTTGTACATGACGACAAGCACTCGTGAAGCAAATGCTTACTGCGGTAGTGGAGGATGTCGACGAGGGGTGTTTGGATCTGAAGAGAGCTTCCAGTCTCGGCAGGTTTTGCCGAGCCGTTGAAATCGCGCAGCACCACCTCGTCACTTCTCGAAAACAATACCGACTCAAGATACAACGCAATGGCACCCAACACCCTCGAAAGCGACATCTTGCTCAACAAAACCAACCTCCTTATAGCTCAAAATCAGCGCCTTGTAGCATCATGGCTGCCTCTGAAGCGAAAGGCGGAGGAGCTACAACATGCGAGGTCAAAGGAGGAGATCGAGAGCGAGGAGCAAGAAATGTTCAGTACGCCTATGCCTGAGCTGTACGTTTATGGAGGGATGGTGCTGCACGTGGGTTAGGGCTGACGTGAGGTAGGTTTGGAATTGGGGCGAAATTGCCAAAGGACGGAGAAGTGAGGAGGGAGGAGCTGTCGTCTAATGAGAAGCTACGAAAGCAATTACTGGGAAAGGACTATGCGAAGAAGCAAAAGAGTGGAACTAAGTATGCCGAAAGTAATGGATCAGGACCGTTGCAGGTCGGGAGCAAGCCGAAACCGCGCTCAATAAGTACAGAGGGTGCCGCGGACCTCGACAGCGATGACGATGGGGGGCGGTCGTCATTAGGGAAGTCTGTAAGGAGTACTCACACTCGGCCTGTATCAGAGACTGCTGGGGACGCTAAAGGGGAAATCAAACAGACCGACGGACACAGCTCTGAGGCGGAACCTCCACCTCTAAAGAGACCAAGCAGTTACCTAGACGAGGTACTGGCAGAGCGATCGCTAAAGAAACGGAAGAAGAGCAAGAAGAGCAAGAATCCACAGGAAATGGCCGGAGTATCCGGTAAAGCTAGCTAGACTACCATGAAGGCGAGCCCCTCGCGCAACGTCCTGCTGCCCTGATTCCCTCTATTCATATCCGCAGTCTGTCGACAAGCTTCCCTCTTTTCGAAGTCTTTCCTGAGACACAGTCGATCGAGTCCCCCAGCCCGTCCGGATGGTCAAAATTATACGACCTAAGTAGCTTGCAGTGGTCGATGAAGTCGTGGTCTCGCACTTTGGATCCTGCATTGCAAACAAGTAATTCGATTTTCTCCTGCAATTTCCTCAGCTGACGCTTGAAATCGAGATTCTCGATGTCGATTCTTTCCAATCTCATCCTGAACTTCTCCACTGTAGCCCTGAGGCTAGCATTTTCGCGTTCGAATTTTACGCGCTTAGAGTGTTCATCCATTCGGTGAAAGTAGCCATCGCCTTCATATTTGTCTCGGCGGCAGCAAGCATTTGAAATAGCATCGCGCATGTGGTATGCTGAGGAGGCCTTCAAGTACGGTGCAATCATAGGTAAGGGCTTTTCCTGCGCCAATACGGCCTGCATTGCCCTGATCTTGTCCATCTGCGCCAGCGCAAGGTCTTGAACAAATAGGCGGTGCAATTTTCCCGATTTCATTTCAGCCAGGAACCGATTTTCAGGTACCTCCCACACGTAGAAGTCGACCCACAGGCGCCTCAATTGATCATCGCTGGTAGTGAAATTGTACATCCTGTTAGTGCAGCCCATGGGAATGTTGTACTGAGCAAACTTGGCAATGAGATGATCTATAACCACGTTTTTGAGCACAGTCATCGCGTAAGCTTCTCCCAAGTAATATAATTCAAGGAGCTGACAGAAGCCGCACTCTCTTTCCCCTATGTTTGTGAAGCGGTTGAAGTACAGCCAATGAACAAAGAGTTCTATTGTTTTGGGTTCGATATGAGGTATCTTCTCCTCGGGATAGAGCGTGATCATATTGTCCTTCGATTTAAAGCAAGAACTGTCAAGGAGACCCGAAACTTCGAGGAATAGATGCTCATGACACGTGATGGTCACGGGTTGCTCAATGCCCTCGAGGACTATTCGCATGATCTGTTGGTAGTCGCTACCTTCTACATCAGCTTATGCTTTGTACTGCGTAGGAGTAAACTTTACATCGGGACCGACTCGCCGGGAGACCCAGGCTTTGAATTGACAGCGGTCGTGGCAGTTGAGAAGGTCTTCCTCCATTCATTGCCAAGTTCTGGTGAACTTGACGTTGCATAGACATCATTCTTGAAACGCAGACGCTTGAGTCTTCCTTCTTTGCTCTCCAGCGTAGCCTCATCTCGGCATCGCTTGAGGGGGCGAAGGGCATTACTGGCGTCCGGACAACAGGATGAGGGCTGACCGTCGATCTCGGTCAAGTCCGGAGGATGACTAGAAAATCTCAGCCAAATTGTAGAATATCAGGGCGTTGACTGCTGTACACGGAAGGTTGATGAACAGTCTCTTCATTTAACTGCGTCCCCTTCTCGGCTGGGTGTTCGGTGATGGACAAGTCCGGGACAGGGCTGGAAGACCCTTGAGGTGCCCTGCTGATATCATGGTCTACCGCGCCTGACATAAATGGGTGATGAAGTGTAGCTACGATTTCATTCGATGCCGCCATAGTCTGCTTGATTCTATATGGTCGTCTTATTAGCCTGCCATTGGGAGCTGTCGATAGGGTGGATGGATTGAACGGCGTGAACATAGAGGAAACCGAAGAGCGCAGGGAAGCCTTATCCGTTCAGTACTCGGCCAATAAGGCCGGCGCTGGGAGACATTGCAACCTACTGCTGGGGCCCAGTCGAGCGGAGGACTCGAAACTTCATAGAATTCAGTAGGGCTCAGCGCCCTATTCTCCACCGACAAGCCATTCGCTTCCTCCTCAGCTGCCTCGACCAGTCGCTGCTGCTCGTCTGCGCTGTCTTCGAAATAGAGGTCATCATAGTACACAAGAGGACTGCGAGGATACTGCTGCTCATGCCTGTCCAAGCTAGACCCTTCATCTGTTCGTAAGAGCGAATCAATCTCGTGCTGCTCCGAAGGCGGAGATTCGTTGTTGAGCGTCGAACCGCTGAGGCCAGATTTAGGGGAGGAATCGTCAACGTTTTCGGCATCGGGCTGGGCGCTCAGGTTACCGTCGCGTACCAATGGCATGACGGGTGAAGGTAATAATACTTATTGATGTGGTGGTCGTATGATGGGAAGGTGGGAAGGAAAGCGATGAAGACAATTGAGGTAGGAGTCTTCGCCCTTGCCAAGCGCCAAGCGCCAGAAGGGAGGCCTTTCACTTGTCTGAGCGCAGAGCAAATAGCCACCCTGTTGGACAAGAAAGGCTTATGACGAATGGATCACATAGACACCAAAGAGACCAGGTCCCGAGCCTGCGATCATGATCTTGGTTTTGCGCTCAAATTTTGTATTAGCTTTTGGCATCTCATACATATGATCGGAACAATGAATAACTTCAAACCTCTATCTAAGTGACACAAAATTAGACAGAAACTAGATCTCTATGCCCGTATGATTTTAGGTTCTGAAGATTAGCGGCCGTTATATGCTCATACAGAGAGATTTAAACAACTTGCGATGCGTACAAATCTTCACTGCATTCGCTTCCTCTTTCCGTCATGTCCAAGATCTTCTTCATCTCTTTCAGCGGTCTCGGCAGGGTTCAGTAATGAATGGACGTTGCTCGCCATACTCGATTGTCTCGTCTGTGGCGCGGAGTCGAGGTGTCTTGGTGGAAATTTCGACCCACCGCCAAAAGGATTAGGATTGGACCAATGACTATCCATACTCATTGACGAGGGGGCAGTATCACTGTAACTCAATGGAGGTGTTGTCTGGTGTGAGCTGAACGATTTTCGGGGCGCACCAAGCTCATACGAGGCAAGTTGCTCTCGGATATGCTGGTCGCCAGATATGGGTGCGTGCATAGGCGAGGACGGCCAGTGAGCCGAAGATTGACCGGATGTCATTGGAGACTCATGGCTATTAGGCGGCCAACCAGGCACTCGGATGTCTGCAGAGGTGTGCCGGCGTCCCATGTTAGGACCTGGAGGCTCTTGTACTACGGACAAAGGATGCTGAGAAGGCTGTTGAGACATCTGGGTCTGAGTGTGCAAAGGGCGGACGTAATTTGGCATAGGGTTGGCGGTTCCAATGGAGCCGTATCGACGTTGGGGCATTGGCATGGTGTGTTGATTAGCTGGTGCTGGAGGTCGAAAAGCGGTCGGGCGAGGAGGGAGAGCATGTAGGGATGGGCGGCGCTCTTCGATTGGGAGTTGGCGTGGCGATACCGGTTCTGTGTTCAGACCCATGTTTGAAAAGTAAGGCTGTTTTCCGGAAAGGAGTGACTCGTGTGGGTCCTCGTAGCTTCGAATCATCTCCAGTTGCTGTACAATGTCTCTCTCCAAGTTGGAAGCTTGCACAAGTCAGTAAGAAGGCCAGTCAGCTGGTAATCCGAGCTTACCGTCACGTCTCACTGAGTTGTCTGGATCTGGAATCATTGACATGACTAAATGCGACATATCAAGGCTCCACTGTAGGTGATTAGTAGATTATTCTCGAGAGTATCAAGCTCGCTTACCTGATGACACTTTACCAGGCTATCGTTCAATGCCTGACATTTCGCGCTGAGGGCTGTGTTACTCTCCTCTGTCCGCATGAGTCTAGAGTGCAGGTCATAAAGGTTATGCTCGAGGCTCTGCAGTCGAGCCTCTCCCGGATCGAGAACCTGCTCAGCGGGAGTGCCAGGCTGAGACATACTGGGCTTGTGGGACGCGGAGAACGAGTCTCGATGTATCAGGGCATGTCTTGATGCACGTCTCTTGATTTCACGCAATCCTGCCAAATCCCCTCTCTTAAAATTTCCGTTCCCATGTTTGAACTCCCAGAGCGTAGATTCGGGAGAGCCGGTGTGGAACACGTCGCTCACTATGCTGAACATCAGTGGAGGCTCATTTCGGCTGTCGCTCTAGAGGATCTGTACCTTTATGAAATCCGTACATGTTAAGCTGTCGTACGAAAGAGGAAACATTTGTATGCTTGAAATATTGGCTATTACGCGTTAGCCATGGTTCAATAAAGCATATGGACCAAGACTCACGAGAGAACTTTGGAGAAGTCGGCCGATGGCGACATGACGAAGCTCTCGTTGTTGTTGGACCAGGCTATCAGATTTGAGATGCTCGGATCCTCCAGCATGCTATTAACTGGTTAGACGGACTTCCCAATAACGGATGCTTGAACGTCTCACTTATATAATTTGTGTATGAAAGCGGTCTGTACCACTTTCGGCTGCTGGGAAGACGTAGCTGCTGCGGCACTCAATCCATTCCCAGCCGGTCCATTCTGACCATGTGCAGCCTCCCCATATACCCCGTTGATGCTTCCTGTGTGGTCCATCTCTGGACTACTATGCATTGGCGGGCCCATCGTAGCAGAACCAGGGGGAGTCATATCCATTGGGTCTCCGAGCGCACGCTCGCCTGGTCTAGTGGAGGAGGGCAGTATAGGTATGTTTCGGTGGCCCCCATTGTGCTGAGGGTCTCCAGAGAATGGACTCCCACCCATAGCCCCCGCTCTGCAGAGCAGGTGGCGAAGGCTTTCTCTTTCTCCTTATGTATGTCCGCTAATTCCTAATTGTAATTGATATTGGTATTTATCTCGCCGCAATAGACATGAACAGTCTCAGAGCTGGTGGGCAGCCAGGGACATCAGGACAGTGAGGAACACGAAGACGGGGTTGAAATTTGGAAACTGGGATCCTCCTCTTGCGTGTGAGACAAAGCGGTGCTCCAAGGAATATCCCGGGAGAGTCTGGCGCAGAACTGATCGCCGAAGTGTAAAGGGAGCTGTTGACAGCGCTAGCCCCCGGATCGCCCTCTTTCTGCTCGCAATATCCGCTCAGGAGGGGGCCAATAGTAGCCAGAGGAGTCTCAAGGGTGTCTTGCGTCTGACCAATTCCGCTGTCAGTCAAAAGAATAGAGCCTCAGGAAGATCCAGCAATGCGCTTTATTTGGACATCTGCAGTAGTCCGTACCTGAACCAGGGGTCCGGGCTCCCCACTGACACGACAAGCTTCTCGGTTCGCTGATGCCGCAATGCTCAATTAGATCCTCATATCACGTACATGAGCTTCCTATGCCTGACAGCTCGTGGTGATCCAAGCTCAGGAGATCGTCGTTGGGCACCAGCGGCGGCTGATCGTCTCATTTATACGCTAGAATTATGTCGCCCGACCGAACACGCAGGCTCGCGGAGCTATCGCCTCCAAATCGAAGTACATGGGATGATACAATGACTGATCGTTGGGAAGGTGATTCAGGAACGTCGTCGTCGTTGGCAAAACCAATGTCGGGGAAAAGCTGTCAATGGCAGCTGCGACCCAACCGCGAGCCCACAAGGCGAGCAGGGATCAGCATCCCGCTAGAACATCAATCTTGTGGCATGTACCTTACATTACTTTACTTAATTCGTTAAACTACTTTACATAGTATTCTATGAAGTGACTTCTGTTATTTTACCATTCGCGTCAATCTCAGTCAGCGAATTTTGTCGCTTAGAAGGGTCACCCCCATTGGTCCATACCCCCAAATGGTCCAGCCTTATCACCCGGAGCTTACACTTCCGAACTCCGGGTCTTAAGCTCTAGGGTACGTACTCTGGGGCCTATATACCAAGTTCCAATAACAATAATGGGACGGGTTCCTAGCAAGACTTCACGATAAAGATTGATTAATTTAAGGATTACTATAAGTTTATAAGCGAAAGTAAACTATCAAAGTCTATAATTCGAGAGGGAATAAGCGTGGACCATTAAGGACGACAATCCTTTTAGAGACAGCTTCAATGGCTTTTCTGATTTTCCGTCAAGGCTGTCACCCAGACGAATTCGAGAAATCAGAAAAAGTACAGAACATACTGCACGTGCCGAAATTCTCATAGCAAACAGTACCATGGTCTATTCACTCTACACCGATCTTTTGCCTTAGTACCTCAGACGTGTTATTAGTCTAGCAAGCTGGTCGCTAAGCCCCTTCGGATTAGCGATACTGACTCCGTAGCCGAATAGTAATACGTTTAAGCGTAAACTTTTGTTCCTTTACTTATAAATTCCTTATTTATAAACAGTATATTAATAACATAAGTATTATTTACTACTAGGTACGTACGAAGTAAGGTATATATATCTAGAATCCTAATTAACGCGAAATAAGCTAATTTTATAAATATATAGGCTATCCCGCCCTATCTTACTTTATAACCGCTTCTACTAAAATAGCTATAATACTTAGTTTACCTATATTAAGTATCCTAATTATTAGATATACCTACTCTAGTACCTTAGATAACCTATCTAATATACTAAGACTAAAAAATTAGAGTAAGGATATTACTATTATCGCTAGCTAGCTACTAGGATTTTATTAGGCTATAGTATATATACGCCTTATATACTACTATATAGCCTGCTTAATAGACCTTCCTTATAAATACGGGATAATATTAGTATAATATTAGGTTATATCTTAGCGGATATATATTATCTAAGTACTCCCCTATATTTCTTAAGTTCCTTAGAGATTAGTTTTAATATATATACTACCTAAGATATTAATATATTATACCTTATATTAAGTTATATTACTTAATTCTATATTTTTTATATTTTTAAGTTATTAGCTTAAAGCTAGTAATACTTAGCCTTATAATTCTAATCTTTCTATCTTTCTTAAGGAAAAGGCTTAAAGTTATTATAATATTAACTTCTCTTTATAATTTATATATTAACCTTAATAATAATATAAAAGAAATTCTTTAAGATAATATCCCTAATAAATATTATTAAAATAATATATTATAATTTAATATAACTACTTTAAATATTAATATTAAATATTAAAGGCGTCTTATTAATATTAAAAGAGAAAGTTATTACTTAAAAAAAGAAGATAAATTAGCTACTTTAATAACTTATATTAATTAACTTTAAAATACTTAAGCTATTAAAGTCTTAATAATAAGTATAACTACTATTTTATTAATATTATATATATATATATTCTTTACCTTAAAAAGATATATACTAATAAGGATATATTTAAGAGGAAGTATATTTATTAATTTTATAAAGTTAAGGTTAAATTTATTAAACTTATTAAATACTTTATTATATTAAAGTCTTATATAATCTATTATATAAACTCCTTAAAAGGAGATTTTAAAATATAATAATATTCTTATTAATAAGCTTATAATCTTAATAAAATTATTTTTAAATTCTTTAAATAATTCCTTTTAAATTTAATTATAAATCTAGCTAGCTACTATTTCCTTATTTATAAAAAATAAGAGGTAGTATATTAATAAATTAATTAAAAGGTTTTAAATTTTAAATCTTATTTAAAGGAGTTAAAGTTTAATTTATTATTATTTTATAAGGAGTATAAAGCCTAGTTTTTGCTTATAAAGTTTAAAATAAAATTAAAAAATAAGATTTTAAATATTAATAATATTCTTAAGGGATATAAAGAAATCTTTATTAAAGCTATTATACTTAAGAATATAATAGAGTATAATTATTATAATAATAGCTTAAACTTATAAGGAAAGTTTTTAAATAATTTTAAATTAAAGTTATAAAGTAGTAAAAAACTTTAAAAGAATATATTTTAAAGTTTAAAGGCTTAAATTTTAATAATAATAAATAATTATAATTTAAAGGAAATAAGTTAAAATAGAAGATTAAAGATATTAAGGATAATATAATAATATATTATTATTATTATAAAAAAGGTTATATTTAACTTAATTACTTTAATTATAATAAATTATAAATTTATATAAGCTCTATTAATATAATATTAATAAAAAAAGATTAAGCCTTATAACTATCTTAAAAATAAGATAAAAAATTTTAATTAATAAAAATAATATCTTCTATTATAATAAAGGATTAAGTAAATCTTTAAGATAATTAATATTAAATAATAA
>JAABUK010003790.1_pt1 | contig 25184 bp, 8 predicted proteins | sample 5559141 | NCBI WGS metagenome assembly JAABUK01 (sample SAMN10711869, study PRJNA513367) | rock metagenome | isolation source: Antarctica rocks | place: Antarctica: Victoria Land, Pudding Butte nord | collected 2016-01-03 | reverse complement strand
ACTTTAATTCTATTATTAATATACCTAATACTTCTCTATTAATACTATTTAAGATTATAGAGATACGCCTTTATTTATACTATTATATAATATATTATAAGGAGTATTTATAGTTAATAATAGTTATAATTACTTATAAAATTTAAAATTTATTATATTTATTACTAGCGTTAGGTATTAATATTAAGGAAAAGTAATATATTTTAGAATTAAAATAAATCCCTTAATTTTTATTTCCGCCTAATACTTCTTATATATATTATTAAAATCTAGTTAAGTACGTATAATTTATAATATAATAGCGTGTAGTATATATATCTTATTATTAATAATTATAATAATAGCTAGAACTAATAATCTTTGTAGATAAATATAAGGTAGTAAAGGTAAAGTAATTAGTAAAGTTTAACTTAATAGATTATAATATAAAGGCTCTTATTTTATTTATATAATACTTTACTAACTTTTATAAATATTAAAGATAAAGAAGATAATTTTAATAAAGTCCTCCTCTATTACCTTAATACTTATAATAGTAATAATAAGACTAATATTATATAGGGCTTAATATGTAGTATAAGGGGCTACTACCTAGGTATTTAAGTAAAGCGTAAGGCTATTAAAGAATTAAGTAAGAATATATATATAAAGTATTTATAAATATACCTAAAGTCTTTTATACTAGGTAAAAAGGTAGTAGAAATAAAAAAGAAGGCGAATATTATAATAATTAACTATATTATTAGGAAGTATAAGAAGTCCTTATTATATCTTAATAAATCTATATAAGAGAGGGAAGGATAGCTCCTTTATCTTTAATAATTTATTATAAATTAATAGTAAGACTTTCTAATTTATAATTATTATTCTAGGTATTTAATATTTTTATAAGACTATTATCAAAGTTTATATTAAAGTAATTATAAGGTATTATAATATATAAGCTATTACGCGTATTATTATTTATATTAATAATAATAATAGGGACTTAATATAAGAAGATATTAATAATAAAGAGGCTAAGTTAAGTAATTTATATTTAACTAATTCCTATCTAATTTATATATTAATTATATAGAACTGATTTTCTAAGCTACGTAGGAGTAAGACGCGCTTTATAACTAGATAAAATATAATATTACTTAATATTAGCCTACTAATTAATAAATAATATAAAAGTCTAGCTAACTATAATAGGAATATATAATAAATCTTAAAATAAGTTTATTTATTTATGCTTAGCTAGTCTAGTATAAGTTAATATATAACCTATTATATAAGTTAAATTAGCTAGATTAATACTTAAACCTAGGATATTATCCTAACTATTATATTAATAACTTATATCTATTACTTATTAAGGTATATTAATTCTATAATTCTAATTATTATTTTAATTATTATTATATATATTATTAACTTAAGTAGAATAGTTTAATCTATAATAAGCCCCTCCCTCTATTATATATATACTTTAGTTATAAAGAAAAGACTATTTAATATAATATAGCTAGCTATCTTTAAGATTAATATTTTAATATTATAAATAATACGCGCTTAATCTTTCTTCCTAGGCTCGATTCTTAATAGCTTAATGATTATAATCTAATAACTAATAGTTTTAAGCCTAATATAAATATAATTAATATTACTTAAGTGTATCTTCTAATTATTTAGGATTTTAAATAGGTACCTTAAGAGTTTAACTACCTTATACCTTTTATTAATAAATTATACCTCTTATTATAAGATATAGCCTATTTCCCTATATAAATAGCTACGTTTATAGATATAATTAATTAATAATTTCTCTTCCTATAATATTTTCTAATTATATTATATTTATCTAGTTTAAATAAGGGTTCCTTCTTCTACCTATTTAAAGGTCTATCTTCGCGTTAAGAAATATTATAAGTATACTTAATAAGGCTATTAATATTAAGGCCTTTATAATTATTAAATTCATATTAATAGATATTATCTTTAATAGGATAGGATAATTTACTTATTAATCAATAATAAGAGCTTAATAATAATATAATAGTAGGTTTCTATTTATCTTATTAATAATTAAGCTTATTAAAACCTTTTAAATCTAGGAGTCTTTATATCTTGAAATAACTTAAGGTTATTAATCTTATTTATTACCTACTTATAAGCTTCTTACCTTTACTTATAAAGAATCTATAAGTATTATCTTTTAAGATTTATAATAAATAATTAATAATATTAGTAGTTTTTAAATAGGGAAAAGGTTAGAGTAACTTATTACTCTAATAAATAATACCTAATAATAATTTAAAATAAGAGGAGAAAGAGATACTATTAATTAAATATTTCTTTATAACTTTAAAGTCTATTAATATTATAAGTAATATTAAATAGCTATTTACTTTAATAAATAATATTGTAATATTTAATACTATCTTTAAAGGAGTAGGAAGATAATAAGCTTATACTTTAATATTATTAATATATTTATAATAGACCTCTCTCTCTTAAGTATTCCTAATAAGATTTTTAGCGCTTATATTAGTAGAGCTTAATATAAATAATATACCTCTAATTAAATTAATTATTAAATTAATTAAGTTATACTTTATTATTCCCTTATTCTTCTTCTCTTTAATATATTCTTTAAGGTCCTTATAATTAGCCTTCTCATTATTATTATTAATATATATAGATATAATCTACCTTTATACTCTTTATATTTATAGTTATTATTCTAGTTATTAATAGTACTTATTTAGAAAAGAAAAAAAGGTACTATAATTTTAATAATATAATATAAGTATTATTTAAGAGATTTATATTTAAGATTATTTAGAGACTTATTTTATTTTATAGCTTTCTAAATAAGTTTATATCTTTTACCTATATAATAATCCTCTTTATATAGAATATATATAATTAGGCTACTAATAATTTATTATATTAAATATTTATATTAAGATTATTAATAACTTTAGCCTTTATAACTTCCTAAAGTATACTTAAATTAGAGGCTTATATTTATATTAACTATATAAGCTTTTATGGAAGATTTATTATAACCTCTCTTACTAGACAATTAAATAATAATTATAATATTACTAGGTCTATTATTTTTTATAAATAATAAATTTCTAATAATACTTATATTATAATATTATATTAATAATATTAAATTATATCTATGTATTTAATATACTTCTAGGTTTCTATTATTATATTATAGTTAATTATATTCTTTACTTTCTTCTTACTTAACTTCTAATAGTCTTTTTACTACCTACTAGCTTCTAAGGATACTAACGTTTTAATAAGGTTTACTTATCTAGTAGTAATAGATTATATAAATTATTTAATAGATATTTAATATTAATAATAATATTATTAAGGTCTATAAATATAGTTATAAGGACTATTAAGCTATTAATAGTTATTAACTCTAGATTTTAAGGTCTAATATAAGATCTTAACTCTAATAATATATAGTAGGTTTTATAAGTATTAGATCTTATAACCTCTTAAGATCTAACTTTATTATTAAGAGCTAGAAGAATAGTAGTATAACTATTAATAAGAAATATAGGGAGTATATTATATATAAGTAATAATAGATATAAAGGAGAGAAGGAGTATAAGGGAATTTAGGAGATTAATATTAGTTAAAAAATTAGTCAAAAACTTAATTTAAATATTTATTTAAAAGTAGGAATTATAATACTTTACTAATTAGGATAATAATTATAATTGTAATTAAAAAGGTTAATATATAGTTAATTAAATAATTTATAAGCCCCTAATTTAATCCTACTTTATTATTAATTAAGATTAGTAGTAGAGTAATAGATATAAATATTATAATATAATAAGAGCTTAAAATTTATAACTTAAATTCTTAACTCTAACCTTATACTTATAGTATTAATTATAATATATTATCTTACTCTCTAATTGATAATACTTTACCTTCTTCTATTATTAAGAGTTTTATAAATACTCTAATTATAAGTTTAATAAAGAAGGGTAAAAATAAACCCTACTATATCTTTTAATATAAGTAGAAGGATAAGTAGTTAGATTAATAAATAAAGATAGTATAAGCTATTAAGAATAAAATAAAATCTAGTTATAATTACTATAATACTTATTAAGATAGGATAAAGAAGTCTAATAAATAGGAGTATTTTTATAAATATATCCTTATCTCTAATAGAGCTTTATAATTTATTTATTACTATTATAATAAGGTTATTATTTATCCTTTTATAAGTTATAATATTAATAGTATAGGTATCTACCTCTTATTTAAAGGATATATTAAGAAATTAGGTCTTATTTCTTTATAATAGATATTAATTATTAATAATTATTAAGATAAGGTATATTAATAGTATAAATCCCTAGGCTTTTAATAAGTAGAATAATAATGAGAATTAATATACTACCTTCTATCCTAGAAGAAATAGGATAAGGATATAAGATTAATATTAAGTAAGTAGAAATTTATACGTGAAGACTTTCCTAAGTAATTTTATTATTAGGTTATAATTATAGGTATACTATTTAATAATATTAATAATCCTAAGATATTATAACTCTTTTACAACTTTAATCCTACTCTTTAATTAAACTTAATATCTACTATTAAGAACTACCTAATAATAAAGGTTAAAGAGATTAAATAAAGTCTTTTATTAAACTTATTAATAGATAGTATTAAAGTCTTTTTATTATTTAATTATTAATTAGCCTTAAATTATTAATTATATATAATAATTATAACTTTCTTTATTAATAAGGATTAAATATAATATAAGAAACTCTTAAACTTTAAATATCTTCAAGGTTAATATATTAGCTTATAACTTATAATAATTATAAATTTAATTATTAGGTAATATAAGATTAAAAATTAACTTCTTATCTTTATTATTAATAATATAAGTAATAATACTTTACTATATAATAGACTTATTAACTCCCCTCTTATAAGCCCTTTTAATAATTTTATTAATTAAAGAGAGAATAATCTTAAGTATCCTCTAATATATATTTTATATATAATATATATTATTCAATTAGCCTTAAAAGAGTTACTTAAAAAAGTTTATATTAATCTAACTAATAAAGAGTTTTAAAGAAATTAGGTTAATAATAATAAATAATAAAATATTTAAATAGTAAAGAAGGGCTTATTAATAATCTTAGTTAAGGTATAATCTTTATAATTATTATTTTAATTATCTTCTAGCTAATTAATTAAAGATATAAAAAATTATAATATTTATTAATATAAGTAATTAATAAAAGGAGCCCCTTTTTAAAATATAAAAGAATTAATTATAAAAGGATAATATAATAATAGTCCTAGATAATAATATACTTATCCTAGATAAGAGGTATAAGTAAAGACGCCCTCTTTAGTTCTCTTAAGATATTAAAACGCGCTAGGACTTAACTTATTATATATTAGTATAAGTATATCTACTTTATATAGATATAAAATATTACTTTAATAAGAAATTAGGTAGCTTCCTTAGGCTTATTAATAATAAATAGTTATAAGTTAAATATCTAATTTAACTTACTAGGCCTTTTTATATATTTATATTATTAATACGTAGAGGGAAGGAGGTTATAATATATAATATCTTTATTATTTATAATAGACTCTTTAATTATATAGAGTTAGAAGTTAGATAATTAAGGTATAAGTAGGTTATATATAAAGTTAAGCTTCTTAAAGCCCTTAAAATAGTTTATTAGAAGCTTTTTATATATTATAATTAAATATAATTAGGTTTAAGATTTCTTTATTTAAATTACAAGGATATAATATTTAAGGATAAGAATTAGGCTATTAAAACTAATTAATAGCTATAAGTAGTAGTCTATTAATAAGCGCTTAAAAGAACCTTTTAAAACTATTAAAATTATAAAGAGAATAGTTAAGATTAGAGGATTATATTAATAAGGGGTTATATTACCTTTAACCTTAATAATACCTTAAAAGCTCTATTAGAGGATTTAAATAATATTATAAAGGATTAACTAGAATAGTATAAGGCTTATAATAAGTTTTTTAGTTATTATTATTAATATTATTAATTCTCTAATATTCTTATAATACCTTTTACTTACTTAAAATAAGGATCTATTCTTAAGTAATAGAAGGCTTTAAAGTCCTAATACCTATTAATTATTTATATAGCGCGTAATATCCTTACTATTATATATAAGTAATACTTCTCTATAATAAAGAGGTATTATATAAGTTATATATATTATATACCTCCTACTTTTTATACCTTAATAATAGTCCTTTATACTAAGAATTAGTAGAACCTATTTAAATAGGCGGGACTTAATCTAAAGGCCGACTTTAGTATATCTAATTAGGTAAAAAGGGCTGATAGTATTTTATATAATATATAAGTAAAGGAAGGTTATCTTAATAATAATTATATTAATAATAGAGACAAAGATAATAAGGATAATCTAATAGATAGGTAATAAGCCTTATAATATACCTTAAGAAATAGTATTAATACTTAATTTAATAGCTAAGAGGGCGTCTTTATAATTAATAAAAGTCTACTAATAATAATATAGGTATGTTAAAGAGATAGAGGTAAGACTAATAATTACTATTTATAAGGATTTAAGTAATATTATCTAATAGGATTAATATATTAATACTCTCTATAAATATTATAAAGTAGAATAGGAGGGATAAGTAATAGTAGCTAGTAATAAGAAGGTTTAAGAATATATTAGCTCTATTCTATTAATAGTAGAATTTCTTATAAATTATATTATAAAGATAAAAAAATTTAATATATAAGTAAACTCTAGAAAAACTTTATAATTATTGATTTAATTAATAGGCTTATTATAAAGAGTAGATTATTATATAGATTAATCCTATATAATTTATAATTAAATAAATAGGATATCCTATTAATAGATCCTATAAATATCCTATCTTACTAAATTATCCTATCTTATACCCGTCCTATACTATTATAAAGATATAGGATTAGAACCTTATTTCCTATACTATACTATAGTCTTATACCGTCCTACGTAGGATATCCTATAGGATATCCTATATCTTTCCGGCTAGTATTAAAGAGAATAATTTATTAGCCTTATTCTTTATAAGTATATAATATATTATTATCCTAATTTAATAAATATCTAGTCTATTAAGTTCTTATATTATTTACTTATATAATACTTATAAGGTAGAAGCGGATCTCTTCTTCTAATCCCTTCTTATTACTCCTAACCTCTACTTCCTAGCTAAGTAAGTTATAAATTTAAAAGAAGGTAGTAATTTATTAAAAAAGTCTTATTCTAATTCCTAATAAATCTTAGTTTTCTTTAATATTTCCTATTATTTATATAAGGGGATATACCTAGTTATAAGAGGTTATAATAAAATATATAACTTATCCTTCCTCTTAATAATAATTATATATAAGGTAGGATAAGTGATTAGTTTAAAAAAGAGCTCTCTTTATATTATATTAATAAATACCCTATATTTCTTAAATTATAATATTCTAATAATTACTTTATAAAGGCTAAGATTTATTATTAGTATATAATATATAATATTATAATATCTAGATAGTATTAATATTAAATAAATTATATAAGTAATAGGGGTCTTAGCTAGTTTACTATTATAATTATAAATAGGTTTTAATTTAACTAATAAAAGAGGTTCTATTCTTAATTAATTATATATAAAATTAACTTCTCTTATATTAATATATATATAAATACTCTTATATTAAGTAAGTCCTTTATCTTATAAGTCTTCTATCTAGGTATTAAGAGTTTTTAATAAAGGATATCTAATTAAGTTTATTAATCTTAGAGCTCTTATTAATAAATAATATTAAGTATATCTCTTTAAGATTTTATAAGAGTTTAACTATTTCCTAATTTATTATTATTATTCTTATTATCTTCCTCCTTACTAGAGGTAATTATATCTTAAGGGGGGTAATAATTAATTGATAACTTATTAATCTTTATTATTATTAGTTCTCTTTTAGCTATTGTTATAAATTTATTAGGATATTCTATTAAAATATAACCTAGTTTATAATAGATAAAATAATTACTAGTATTTATATCTTATTATTAAGTAAAGATATTACTCTTTAATAATAATAAAATTAAGGGTCTAGATATATTATATAAAATAACTAGATTATTAACTTATATAAATTTAGCCTTATACTTAGAAACTAGTATCTCCTTATCTTTAACTACTTTAAAGTCTACTTTATCTAGCTTATAATTATATTATATTTAATTATCTTCATAGGAATAATATAAATATATCTTATAAAAGCTAGTAAAGTCTTAATAAATAATTTAATATAAATACTTAAAAACTTTTTAGTTTAATAAGGATATAAGCGTTTCTTTATTCTAGTTTAAACTAGCTAATAGCCTAGTAAATTAAGATTAAAAGATATTAAATATATTTATATCTTATATTAATAATTAAAATTAAGTCTTATTATAAGTAGTATAAAATAGATTATTATAATATCTTATAAGATAGTCTAAAACGTTTATAAAGGATAAATATAATATTTTAATACCCTTAAGTAATTATATTTATAAATAAGACTCTATAGGACTTATAATATAAGTCTAAATATATATTAATTCTAATATAATAATAGGGTAATAATTTATATTAACTATTAACTTATTATATATCTTAGAGACCTAGTTATCCTAAGTAGGATTAATTTTATTAATAAATATAGGAGGGTTTAAAAACTTTATTAATAGTCTCTTCTTAAATAACTCTAAGTTAATACTGTTTAGGATAATTAATTAGGAGGAGACTAGCGTAATTATATAATTTACTTAAGTGATAGGAATAGTATTATAATTACTACCCAATAATTATTTTATCTTAATCGAATTAAGTATTATTAATAATTATACCTTTTCTATTTATATTAATAATAATTACTCTTAAAGTATATAGATTAGGATATCCTAGGAATTAATATAAGTAATATTTATAATAATTTCTAACTTATACTTATTATTATTTATCTTCTAATCTTGAATATACTTAAGAGACTTATCTTACTCCGCCCTTAATAGATTTAAGATATTTAATACCTCTTAGGGGTTATACTTAACTTAATATTATAATTATATAATAAAATAGATATCTAGAGGATTAATAGTATTATCCTTATCTAATAAAGTATCCTTTAATAGTATAAATTAATAATAGTCTTTAATTTTCCTTAAAAGATTATTAATATTACTACTTAAACTTAAAGATATAATAATTAGAGTTATTATAATATAAGGCTAATAATCTAGTATATAAAGATATATAATAGAATTTAGGCTAAGATCTCTATTCTTATAATAGATAAAATTAGTATTACTAAAATAAGTATTACTTTTAAAGAAAAATTTCGTAGTATTTAAAAATACTTTATTTAATAACTATTAATTAGTATTATTCTTTATCTATTTAATATAATTTATTTATAAAAGGGTATTTTAATATTACTCTTTCTACTAGTATTATTTATAAAAGGAGTAGATATTATACTATTATATTAAATAGTTTTTTATAAGTAGGATATTAGATTTCCTATATACTTATTTTACTTTATAAATATAAGTTCTTTTCTAATAATCTTACTTATAATATAAGTAACTAGCGTATTTCTTTATTATTAATTTATATATAATATAAGTTAGTCTTAATTCCTTATTAATATTATTAGTAAGATTTATACTTACTTAGAATATATACTATTAATTAGATATTTTACCTTACTAGTTAATAAGGATAAGTTAGAATAAGCTAGTTATAATACTAAAACTAGCTTAAAAATAAGTTATAAGGATATATAAATTAAGATAACTAGCTAAAGAGTATAAGATATATATAAGATATAGCTATTAAATACTAATAACCGTATATACCAAAACCTTATACTAGCCGTCTTAGACCTAGTATAATAATACTATATAATAATACTTAGGTATAATACTTAGGTATAATACTTAGGTATAATACTTAGATATATTAGATATAATCCTAATAGCTAATAATTTATTAATATTTATTATATTAAATATTTATATTAAGATAAAATATATTATTAAGATTATTAATAACTTTAGCCTTTATAACTTCTTGAAGTATACTTAAAGCGGAGGCTTATATTTATATTAATTATATAAGCTTTTATAAAAGATTTATTATAATCTCTCTTACTAAATAATTAAATAATAATTATAATATTACTAGGTCTATTATTTTTTATATATAATAGATTTCTAGTAATACTCGTACTATAATATTATATTATATTTATATATCTAATATACTTCTAGGTTTCTATTATTATATTATAGTTAGTTATATCCTTTACTTCCTTCTTATTTAACTTTTAATAGCTTTTTTACTACCTATTAACTTCTAAGGATATTAATATTTTAATAAAGTTCGCTTATCTAATAATAATAGATTATATAAATTATTTAATAGATATTTAATATTTATAATAATACTATTAAGGGTTATAAATATAATTATAAGGATTATTAAATTATTAACAATTAATAATTCTAGATTTTAAAGTTTATTATAAGATCCTAGCTCTAATAATATATAATAGGTCTTATAAGTATTAAATCTTATAACCTCTTAGGATCTAACTTTATTATTAGGAGTTAGAAGAATAGTAGTATAGCTATTAATAAGAAATATAAGGAGTATATTATATATAAGTAATAATAGATATAAAGGAGAGAAGGAGTATAAGGGATTTTAGGAGATTAATATTAATTGTAAAATTAATTAAAACCTTAATTTAAATATTAATTTAAAAGTAAGGATTATAATACTTTACTAGCTAGGATAATAATTAAAATTATAATTAGAAAGGTTAATATATAATTAATTAAATTATTTATAAGCCCCTAATTTAATCCTACTTTACTATTACTTAGGATTAGTAGTAAAGTAGTAAATATAGATATTATTATATAATAAGAGCTTAAAATTTATAACTTAAATTCTTAATTCTAACCTTATATTTAAAGTAGTAGTTATAATATATTATCTTATTCTTTAATTAAGAATACTTTATCCTCTTTTATTATTAAGAGTTTTATGAATACTCTAATTATAAATTTAATAAAGAAGGGTAAAAATAAATCCTATTATATCTTTTAATATAAGTAGAAGGATAAGTAGCTAAATTAATAAATAAAGATAGCGTAGGTTATTAAGAATAAAATAAAATCTAGTTATAATTATTATAATATTTATTAAGATAGGATAAAGAAGTCTAATTAATAGGAATATTTTTATAAATATACCTTTATTTCTAGTAGAGCTTTATAACTTATCTACTATTATTATAATAAGGTTATTATTTACCCTTTTATAAGTTATAATATTAATAGTATAAGTATCTACCTCTTATTTAAAGGATATATTAAGAAATTAAGTCTTATTTCTTTATAATAGATATTAATTATTAATAATTATTAAGATAAGGTATATTAGTAATATAAATCCCTAAACTTTTAATAAGTAGAATAATAATTAGAATTAATATATTACCTTCTATCTTAAAGGAAATAGAATAAGTATATAAGATTAATATTAAGTAAGTAGAAACTTATACGCGAAGATTTCCTTAAATAATTTTATTACTAAATTATAATTGTAATTATATTATTTAATATTATTAATAACCTTAGGATATTATAACTCTTTTACTATATTAATCCTACTCTTTAATTAGATTTAATATCTATTATTAAGAAGAACCACCTAATAACAAAGGTCAAATAAATTAAATAGAGTATTCTATTAGACTTACTTATAAATAGTATTAAAGTCTCTTTCTTACTTAATTATTAATTATATATAATAATTATAGCTTTCTTTATTAATAAGAATTAAATATAATATAAGAAACTCTTAGGCTTTAAATATCTTAAAGGTTAGTATAATAGCTTATAAATAATAATTATAAATCTAATTATTAGGTAGTATAAGATTAAAGATTAGCTTCTTATCCTTATTAATAATAATATAAGTAATAATACTTTATTATATAATAGGCTTATTAACTTCCTTCTTATAAGTCCTTTTAATTTTTTATTAATTAAGGAGAGAATAATCTTAAGTACCTTTTAATATATATTTTATATATTTTACATATTATCTAATTAGCCTTAAAAGAGTTATTTAGAAAAGTTTATATTAATCTAACTAATAAGGAATTTTAAAGAAATTAGGTTGATAATAATAAATAATAAAATATTTAAATAATAAAGAAGGGCTTATTAATAATCCTAATTAAGGTAAGACCTTTATAATTATTATTCTAATTATCTCTTAACTAATTAATTAAAGGTATAAAAAATTATAATATTTATTAATATAAATAATTAATAAAAGGAGCCTTTTTTAAAAATATAAAAGGGCTAATTATAAAAGGATAATATAATAGTAGTCTTAAATAATAGTATACTTATACTAGATAAAGGGTATAAGTAAAGATATCCTTTTAAGCTCTTTTAAGATATTAAAACGCGCTAGGACTTAACTTATTATATATTAAAATAAGTATATCTACTTTATATAAATATAAAATACTACTTTAATAAAAAACTAGGTAACTTCCTTAAGCTTATTGATAATAAATAATTATAAGTTAGATATCTAATTTAACTTATTAGGCCTTTTTATATATTTATATTATTAATAAGTAGAGGGAAGGAGGTTATAATATATAATATCTTTACTATTTATAATAAGCTCTTTAATTGTATAGAGTTAGAAGTTAAATAACTAAGGTATAAATAGGTTATATAAAAAATTAAGCTTCTTAAAGCCCTTAAAGCGGCTTATTAAAAGCTTTTTATATATTATAATTAAATATAGTTAAGTTTAAGATTTCTTTATAACTAAGTAATACTTCTTTATTTAAACTATAAAGATATAATATTTAAGGGTAGGAATTAGGTTATTAAAACTAGTTAATTGTTATAAATAAAAGTTTATTAATAAGTACTTAAAAGAACCTTTTCAAATTATTAAAAAAATTAAAAAAATAGCTAAGATTAAAGGATTATATTAGTAAGGGGTTATACTACCTTTAACCTTAATAATACCTTAAAAGCTCTATTAAAGGATTTAAATAATATTATAAAGGATTAGTTAAAATAATATAAGGCTTATAATAAGTTTTTTAATTATTATTATTATTACTATTAATTCTCTAATATTCTTATAATACCTTTTATTTATTTAAAATAAGGGTTTATTCTTAAGTAATAGAAGGCTTTAAAGCCTTAATATCTATTAATTACTTATATAACGCGTAATATCCTTACTATTATAATAGGAGCTATTATATATAAGTAATACTTCTTTATAATAAAGAGGTATTATATAAGTTATATATATTATATACCTCCTACTTTTTATACCTTAATAATAGTCTTTTATACTAAGAATTAATAGAACTTATTTAAATAGGCGGGACTTAATTTAAAGGCTAAATTTAGTATATCTAATTAGGTAAAAAGAGCTAATAATATTTTATATTATATATAAGTAAAGGAAGGTTATCTTAATAGTAGTTATATTAATAATAAAGATAAGGATAATAAAAGTAATCTAATAAGTAGGTTATAAATATTATAATATACTTTAAGAAATAGTATTATTACTTAATCTAATAGTTAAGAGGGCGCCTTTATAATTAATAGGAGTCTACTAGTAATAATATAAGTGTATTAAAGAAGTAGAGGTAGGACTAATAATTACTATTTATAAGGGTTTAAGTAATACTATTTAGTAAGACTAGTATATTAATACTCTCTATAATTATTATAAAGTAGAATAGGAGGGATAAATAATAATAATTAATAATAGGAAGGTTTAAGAATATACTAGCTTTATTCTACTAATAATGAAATTTCTTATAAACTATATTATAGAGATAAAAAAAATTAAAATATAAGTAAACTCTAGAAAAACTTTATAATTATTAATCTAATTAATAGGATTATTATAAAGATTAGATTATTATATACATTAATCCTATCTAATTTATAATTAAGTAAATAGAATATCCTATAAATATCTTATCTTATTAATAGATCTTATAAATATTTTATCTTATAAAATTATCCTATCCTATACCCGTCCTATACTATTATAAAGATATAGGATTAGGACCTTATTTACCTATATTATACCACGGTCTTATACTATCTTATATTGGATATCCCGTAGGATATCCCGTAGGATATCCTATATCTTTCCGGCTAGTAGGTCTACTTAAGAAACTTTAAAAATAGATGTTATATATAGTAGACTAGTAATAGACTAGTAGTATTTTATATAATACCTATATAGTATAGACTTTTAGCTATAATATAATATACTTTTTATAAAATTTAGTCTTTCCTTTCTCTTTAAAGTACTTATTATATTTTATATCTAGAAGTAGCGACGGGTACCCGTTCCGTAGCGTAGACTCACTCAAGTGATTATCTAAAGTTTAGCTAAAAGTCTACTCTTAAACGTGCCGCCCTTATACTATGTAGTTAACCTGGAGGGGCTTAGCGACTAGCTTGCTAGCCAATGCCACGTCTAAGGTACTAAGGCAACCACATCGAATATATTTGTATCCCTTCCTCCCTCACTTTGAAAATTATGACATCTTGAAACAAACTCCCTGATTTTTAATCCCATCTTTGGACTGCTATCACTCTGAAACACTTGATGCACAAGATTATCGATAAATTTCCAGACTCCCACACAAGACTGTTCGATATCTATACTACTGGAAATGCCTCTGTCCATCTCCAAATGCGACCTCACGGACGGTCCCAGCATCGCAGCCATCCAGCTCTCCTCCATCACCTCAATAATGAAATATCAGTAAGTACGTATCCATTCACAACCTCCTCACATGCCCTAAATCATCAGGTTCGGATCCGCATCCACCGATGCCCTTCACGAGTTTGTAACACATCAGCACGCTACAGTTCTCGCACCGATACCGTGGGGACGGACAGAAAAGGTGTATTTCAAGGTCATCCACAACGATAGTCACGACGGCAGTGGAGGAGGAAAGATGATCGCTTGGGCTGACTGGGAAGTGCCACGAGACGAATCCCAGCCGAAATCCAGCGGTGCACTCCCTGGTAGGCCACCGCAAGGCGTAAATCAGGAATTCTCCAACATGATAGTCTGTGCTATTGAGGTTATGCGCACTAGGGTATTGAAGGGCAGGAAGTGCTACAGTAAGTAGGGTGGTCAAGGAGAAGCGGATATCGTTACCTCTAAGCTGACTCAAGCTTTCCTCTTTTTAGTGCTCAACCAGCTCGTGACCCTGCCTGACCACCAGCGTCGAGGTGCGGGTAGTATGCTGTTGACTTTGCCATTCGAGGAGGCTGATAGGGAAGGTATGGCATGCTATCTTGATACTGAGATGATGGGAAGGCGATAGCGTTGTATGAAAAGCATGGGTATGTGAAGGCGGATAAGTGCGAGGTGCCTTTAGGGGTTTGTGGGCTTGAAGGTGTTTATACGCATGTTGCTATGGTTCGAGAGCCGAAGACTGCGGTGAAGGAAAAGAATTAGGGGATTAACCTGAGAATTTGGAGAACAAAAGTTCTGCCTACGTGGAACGGGAAACATGAAGACTCAAGGATAATTTGACGGACAGAAGTAGCATGCATGGGAATCGAAAGAAAGAGCGAGCCCCCGTTTCATCAGGCTCTAATGTGGAGCAGGACGCTGACTATTGCTGTCCCCCCGGCCCAGATCATCGCCGACGTATGTATTGGAGCTACCGCCGAGATGGTATCTTGGTCGCATGGCAATAGGAGGAACATAGATGCTTTAGTATTCTATCATGGACCGCGGAAGGGATCCGCAGTGCCAAGACAAGCTTGCTTAGCGGCAGCCTAGCCCATTAGCAAAATTCAAGAAACATACCATCAGCTTCCACCTCCGCCTCTACCCCTACACTTCAAGCTTCGTGCGGTATCTGTTACTGTTCTTGCTATCATGCGGGTCACAATCTGGCCGTTCGTTAGTTCTCCCCATCGAAGGAGAATTTCGGAGGCTTCCATGAGTGTCAGCCTTGTCATGCCCACTCCGCCAGGTCGACATGACGTTCTCCAACGCTCAACCGCCGAGTAGGGAAGAGCCCTTGGGATATTGAAGGAACGAGACGTCACGGATCACACTTGTACGACTGGCAATTACACGCTCAGATGAACCTATCAAGAATTACCCGGGTCACGACAGTCTCTTGAAAGCACCAATTGACACTAGCAGTTGATGAGAGACTGCCCCAGTGAAATGTCTAGTCTTCGGCTCAATTGTGTCGCTCTTCAGATACGCAAGAGAGTTCCACGGCTGTGACGATGTCTAGACCTCTCACAGATCTCTGCAGATGAGCTAATGGTTCCTCAAGTCCCAGGTGGTGAACCAAACGCGTCCTCCGATCTCTGTTCAGGTCATTGCATAAAGCAAAGCTCATCCAGTCCAAGGCGGACGCGCCTCTCCAGTACCACCTCTTCTCACCTTCCCGAATACCCACACAGCACCCTCGGCGAAAGCGGAAAGCGGGGCATTTTCGATCAGGTAGGTTGGGAACAAACCGGAAGAGGGGAAAACGGTGGACGGCCGCTATTGGTGCACAGTCTGCCCGATCCTACACTCATATCAAAAGTGCGACGACTGGAAGAAGCACCAGAAGGAGCGTGAGACAAAGTTCGTCTGCAGGATGGAAATCACAGCCTATGCTATAAGAGGCTCTGATACCTACTTGTCCTGTGGCATTAGCAAGCTAGATCGGAGACATCTCCAATACAACATCCACCCGTGTTAGAAGGCCAAGCTTGGGTGACATCCTCCTTTAAGAGAAGGTACTATATGATAGCACACCTGAAGCTACAGCATGAAATGCTAGACAGCAAAGACAACAAAGCTTTAGCCGAACAGTCTCGGCCGGACTTCCTTCAAGCACGCATGGTCCCGCTGTTTCTGTATTTCTCCATTCTTGTCGCTTGCAGATCGGCTCAAATATGTTGACCTTGAACCTTGTGAAAAGAAGCAACACGTCAGGGAGCGGAGCACTACCAATTTTGTGCAGGGTCTTCTCCAGACTAAAGTACATGACGTCGGGAAAAAACTCTTCGCTTCCCTAGGATATGATGGGTCAGTGTTCGGTTGGAGCAACAAAAGCGTCCTACACGTTACAATTTAGATTTGAGATAGGCTCAATCGCTGAGACTGCACAAGTCCTTGCACAGGCTGCGTATGACAGTACGAACCTTGGCTCGGCAGCATTCGGGTATAGCATCCCGATCGGCATATTTTATGTGGACTATGAATTGTTTTCGCCTTGTGTTTGGTAGCTCAACCTGGTTAAGATCTGAACTGGGTCACATGATAGTCGCACCATGGTCTTGTCCTAATTTACAGTTGCATTATTTGGCCTCGGTCAAAATATTATGTACTGTCCGCACGGGACAAATATACAAAAGACAACCTCCAATCTACGATGCCGAACATCAAAGCCAAATTGTGGGTCATCCTCGTCGTACCTTTGCTGTGCGAACGGGCATCACTTGACAAGGATTAACATTTGTCGGTCGTTTACCGCTTGTACCCTAAGATAAGCAATTCAGATCATTCGGTATCGCCTTGCAGGGGTCTCAATCCTTGGTGATTCGATCTAGAGTAATAAGTCAATTGCGAATAACTATACGGAGTAGGAGCTTTCGCTGATGACGATTAACGACTGCAGATCCTCTCCTTAGCAGTCCTGTATGTGATAGGGATGCTCTACTTCAAGCCCCTACCCAGAGTCTAGTGCTCTTGGTGGCTGAAAAACCAACATGTATCAGCCTAGGCCGTCTCTGCTATTGGACCACAGGCGGTAAACCACATGGCTCATCCTTGATTAGAGGCTCGTATGACACCTTGGCCAACCGACCGAACGGCAGCGGGGATCGAGGTTGGGGGGGATCGCAACACAACGTGGCATACAGGGATGTTCCGTTTCGACCAAACAGCGGGCTCGGGTTGTTGGTTCCTGGCCGCCGCTATCAAAGATTGAGGCTGCCGGTGGATAAAAACTATCACCCTCGAGCGGTCAACATGTCAGCACCCTACCAACTCTTGTAGTCAAAATTCTAAGATCGTCCTACTCATGGCGCACTTTATGGAGGCAAGTCTCAGTCCACTTGAGATTGGGAGAGAGGCTGTATGTTACCACACTGTGACCGGATTCTGAGTCTACAGCCTTACTTTCCAGCCCCCATCGACGTCCGGCATTAAAGTTGTCCGGGCCGGTCAGGGTTTAAGATTGACAGTGCATTAGTGCCTGCCATGCCTGTGACATGGCCAATCCAAAAAGGCTAAATCTTGTCGTTAGATGCTCATCTCCCATATTTCCCACACCTTGGTCTTCTGGCGTCCATTTGGGACGCCAAAGCACAACCATGATAGTATATATCGACAGGACGTGCCGCGTTCTGTTCTGCAGCCCTCGAGAGTACCCAGGTGGCGACAATGGGCTCCGATGGCTTGGAGCTTGTGTCTTCGACCCCACAAACTTTCCGAAACAACGCTCCCCTGGCTAACTTCCATGACGACGGCTCGCTCCTGGCTCTACGGCCTTTAGAGCTAAGCGCCGAAAAAAACAAAGCCATAGTCTCGAAACATGATTCCAGATGTCACGCTTTCCCCTCACCGTCTCAACAAGCGGCCGCTACGATTCTGCAAGACTTTGACTATGCAAAGATTTTTAATTGCCTATCGGTCCTACGATCTCTTAGTCGCAACTACCAAGAACAGACACATCCAGAGGGTCTCTCCATACAGCAAATCACTGCACTGTCGACTTTGAAAGACTGCCAGAATGAAGACGTTGTTGCCTGTTTAGAAGCTTGTCGCCGTGGTAAACGCTCAAAACTTTACTACTTATTGTGGTGGGGACTGACAAAGCCTTCCAGAGAGTGCAGAGAGGTTCCAACTTTCACACGAGCCTGCCAACGATAATCTCCAGCTAGGCACAGCAGCCTTCTCCCCAGAGTTCTGGCCGGGCTCCTCAGCCTCATTGGCCGGATTGTCCGCCTGCAATCCTTGTCCGGCTTCCTTCTACGATGGCGCCAATGCTACTGACAACACTCCAAGAAGCTCGTTGAGCCACGCCAACTCCTTTGTTGACCTTTCGAGAGAGAACTCACGCCTGGAAGGAGTTGGTTCAACCTCAGGGACAGGTCATCAGCATTGGTGTACTGTCTGCGAGAAACCATCACCAATCTCCACCTGCGATGGTTGGAAGCGACACGAAAAGGAGAAGCATGAAAGAGGCTACATGTGTATGCCGAACGGCCCAGTGGAGGCCACTGACTCAGGCCCACGTTGCGCTTTCTGCGGCCTGCTCAACCCAAGTCACGGACACCTAGAAATACACGATGCAGGGCTGTGTCGCGACAAACCGGACAAAGATCGAAAGTACACGAGAAAGTTGGGGCTTATCAATCACTTAAAAGCTCATGGGATGTACGAGGCCTCCGCACTTGCTGACAGATGGAGAGTCTGGCTCAGGAAAAGGTTCTGCGCGTGTGGATTTTGCATCTCCATCTTTTCTACAAATGGAGATCGGCTCAACCATATCGACAACCACCATTATAGGCACCACGAACACATTGATGATTGGGACCACAACATAGTCATCAGGGGCCTTCTACTTCAGCCTGAACTTCTGGCCTCCTGGAAGAAAATTTGTCCATGGGATCCGGACCCTCGAAACGCAAAACTCATATGGGATCCCCATGTTATCTCATCACTCCAACAGAGACTCGAGTTGAGCGAAGAGCCTGCCTACCAGCTTGCAAGTGATGCGCTCCGTCAAAGCAGCGCCGAGTCCTCGCAAGATATTCCACCAATGTCTTTGCCCCTGGGAAGTTTTCTGAACCAGCAGACAGACAGTGCTGAGATTATGCCAGCCGGACGGGAAAATTATACATTAGGGCCTGCCCCAGCATCTTACCCGGCCTTCAATACACACGATACGGATGGGGCTTCATTGCCCTTCCAAGCACGCAATCCTCCGTGGGACGTCGCGAGGTGCAATACGGTTGATCCTGCTCAGATGGACGCCCACCCGCCTCAGAGTTTGGTTGAGTTTCCGGATTCGGCAATGGCTGATAGCTATCACTCCAGCGCTACGGCGCACTCAACTTGGCACCAGGACGGAGTCACGAACTATCATTTCACAGTTCAACCTTTACCAGATTCCTCGGAGATCAAGGCGGCGACTAGACCTCATTATGGGAATACGCGGGGCCAAAGTGATCTGGCTATCCCTGAAATCTCGCAAGGTGATTCTACTCAATTCACAAACAGCTTCGATCCATCGAGAATCCCACAACAGACTTTCGACTGCACTGCAGAGCCCGAAGGGAACCAGCCGTCAGGCCGACCAGAATTGTCGCCTTCCTCTCGCAATTACTCCACCCATTCCTTCAGCACAGTCACCACGGCGACTGGTTCCGCGAAGGCCCCTTCAATCGTCGGCAATGTGAAAAGAAGGTTTTCGCGCATGAAGAGGGGTATCGACGTCGACGACATCATGCTTCATATGCAAGATGATGAACGTTCGCGAAGTGCACTGCCGACTGATCGACGCTCAAAGTGAGAGGCACAACCGCCAACAAAACAAGATAGAGCTGGCGAGACAAGGAGCGAAGTTGGTAGAATCAAGGGACGGACGGGATTGGGCAGGCTGGAATGGCAAAATGAGGATAAAAAAGTAGGACTGGAAAGAGCGGTTTTAGACTTCATGTTCCATTCAGGAAAAGCCTTTATCAGTCGCGACTTTACGCAGAATTCTGTATGTTAGATGATAGCCTTTCGATTCTACCGCCTTATATAGAGTTTCTTCTCGTCGCTGCATTATAGATCGATACCCTTTGGCAAATATGGATAGTATCCCCAAATGAAACGATTCCCTTCTCCATGTACCCTTCATGTCTAAGATCAAATGGCATGATATGCTTACCGTTTGATTTGCTTGACATAAGGTTCTAGAATCTTAGATTATAGAGATAATGTCTCAAATGGAGTTAGCGGCGGGCTTTGAAAGAAGAGATCCGATTGGCTAGCATGCATTATATCATCAGTGTCTTGGCAGTTTTCAGCTCTTCAATCTCACCCACCTCATCCACCTTGTGAATTCTTTCATATATATATATGTTTTCGAATGCTAGCTTCTTGGATTGCTAGGACTCTTCCCAAAGAGTTTTCTGGCCTACTGTGATCCCCACGAGGTATCCACCAAAATCTTTAGAATACCTTCTCCAGCCTTGTATCGGAATCGTGCCTCCTGCGACGATTCAATCTAGCATCAGCAGCCCAGTGGATAGCATGAAGTTTCGAATACATGTCGCGGAAGAAAAACTACGTTGTTCCTGTCATTTAAGGGTTTGGTGTACCATAATCATACGCACTGGGCTCTGGGAGTCGCTATTGTAATCTATTTTTGGATCGGCGTCTCGCCCTCACGTCTGCCTAAAATCAGCCGGAAGCCTCATGTCTCTCGACTCTCAACACCAAATCGTCTCCATAGCGCTCACTTCTGAGGTCTATCAGCGGCAGTAGACGGAGAATGTCTCCTTTGGTCGCCCATTGAGACATTCATGCCCTTCATTGCAGCGGTCAACCTCGCCTAGGTCGATGGATACGCGTGGTTTGGTCAGACGCTCAGTGATCCTCCTTTTCGCAAAGCCATCTCTATTTCGTCTGTGCACAGTGCATGGGGCTCTATCCGCTCCGGCCTTGTAATTCGATATGGACCCTTTGAGCGCCCTGGGTGTTGCCGCCAGCGTCATCTCGGTCGTTGGGATGACAGCGAGCTGCCTGAAGCTCTGTAGCAAGATCATGGGTCTTGGTCCTTCCCAACATACCTCCGATGACTTGAAATCAATCTCGGACATGCTCTATCAGTTCAATGGGTCCATCAAGAACCTACAAACGCATCTCGAATTATGCGAGGAGGACCAAGCAAGATTGTCCGCCTTGAAAGAGCTTAAGACGCCTCTAGCAGATTGTGAAGTTGCGTTGAAAGTACTACAAGATCACCTGAAAGGCCCCCGTCTAGGAAGGTACCTTGTGGGGGCCGGGTTTGATTCGAAAATCAAGAGAAGTTTGAACGCTCTAGAACATAGCAGGGCTCTATTCGTAGAGACTCTCCGTGCCGACCAGCAAACCATTGTTAGCGCCGTCGAAAGATATGTTCGCAACAATGGGGAGGATCTTCGAGAGCTCAAAAAGCTGGTTCAACATAGCAGCAGCGGCATCCTCGATCTAAAGGAACAAGGCCAACGGAACCACGAAGAGGAGATAGGGCTCTACAAAAAGATGCAACGAGTCCAAGAGGACATTTTCTCTCACGGTAAAAGCTGGATAGACCAAGGGAATGAGCGGAGACAAAAGAGTGAAGATAATGAGCTCATCAGATGGCTATCAGCCCTTGACTCTGAGGTAAAGCAGAACGACACACTGAGTCAAAGGTACCCACACACTGGTGGTTGGATATTTGAAGCGTCTGACTTCAAAGATTGGGTAGCAGGTCCTCCCAGATCTTTGTGGTGCCCCGGTATGCCTGGTGCTGGTAAGACGGTAGTCGCCGCCGTCGTTGTGGACCATCTCAGAAAGACTCTCAACACGTCCGAAACCCCTGTTGCATGCATTTACTGTAATTACAAGCAACAAGAGAGTCAGACTACCCTCGCCATTCTGGAAAGCATCCTTCAGCAACTACTACTGGTCTAACCGACCATCCCGGAAATGATTAGGGACTTCCATCACCAGCACACGCTGAAGAGTACCCGGCCAAGTCTGAAAGATGTATCAGCTATGCTGTCGTCGCAAGTTCGTACGTTCAAGAAGTTATTTGTGGTCGTTGAAGCGCTAGATGAATTGTCCGTCAGTAACCCAACAAGAGAGTCGCTACTGGATGAGCTCCGTGCATTGCAACCTTACGTACATCTCTTCGTAACCTTGCGACCTTCAGTGGGCGCTCTCAACGTCTCTGAAGACGCTCTAGTAATTGAAATACGCGCGGACGAGCTTGATGTTTCGACTTACTGCGCAGCACGGCTTCGGGAAGAACGTCGCCTGGCGACTTGGGTGAGAACAGATTTAAATCTACAGGAGGAGATAACGAGAACTCTAGTGAGCAACGCACAGGGCATGTAAGTGTTTTTCAATTGCCCCAATAGGTCTCCATGGACTAAACCCCCCAGGTTTCTCCTTGCAAAGTTTCACATGGATACGCTCGCCAAAGAATACAACAAAAAGAGCATGCGCAAGATCTTGCGCAATCTCCCCAAAGATCTCCCTAGGATCTACGAGGATGCCATCCAGAGAGTACACGAGCAGGACAGTTCATCTGCCAGACTAGCTTGGCGCGTCTTATCATGGTTATCTTATGCCTTCGAACCTTTGACCGTCCGTCAACTTCAGCATGCTCTTGCTGTGGAACTCGGCGACACCACATTCGACGATGAAGCCATGACAGACCCGGAGGACCTTGTATCTGTCTGTGCTGGGCTGGTGACTATCGACGACGAAAGCCAGATCATTCGCCTAATCCACTATACCACCCAAGAATACTTTGAGCAGGTTCGTGATAAGCTCTTTCCCGGAGCGCAAGTAGATATTGCGGGGGTTTGTCTCACTTACCTCATGCTCGATGATGTTGGCGAGCAGTGTGACGCAATGGATGCAGACGGCTTCAATGAACACTTCGAACGGGGTGCAGACAAATTGCATCAGCGATATCCCTTCCTTTCATATGCCATGGAATACTGGGCCCCTCACGTACGGGGAGACCGAGAAATCATGTTCGAAGTATTAATACAAGATTTCATCGCTAAGCAGGCAACGACAGGGGAAAGGTACTCACTCATCCGGAAACTCTTCCGCAATCTTTTGTTTTTTCGTGATCGTGTCTCAAGGTCATCGATTGCTGCGTTCTTTGGCTTGACACGTACCCTTGAGGCAGAAATCAAGAAAGGAATCGACGTGAACGACGTAAGTGACGAGAATATAACAGCGCTATTTTGCGCAGTCGAGGGGGAGCATGAGGACACTGTACTTCTTTTATTGCAAGCTGGGGCCGATGCCCAAGCTGGAATGTCGGCAATTGGCCCAGCGATAAAGTGTGGTAACCTCCGTCTAGCAAAGCTGCTGATCGATTCAGGAGGCGACATCAACATCAGAAACTCCTACGATAGATTTCCGGCCTTGCACACCGCGTGCGAAGAAGGAAACGAGCGTGTAGTGCGATTTATGCTTGATCATGGAGCGGACGTCGACTCCCTCGAATACATCTCCAACAAATTCCTGGAGAGGATCTCAATGAAGTCTTTCGATCGCATCATACAAATTCTGGTCGATCACGGAGCCACGGGGTAACATAACGAATCCCAATCCACAATCCAGTGCATAAAGCATGACTCACCCGAATCTATATAGTCCGAGTACCATTGGATAAGTTTCATGCGGCGGTCTTAGTATTAGCGGGAGAAAACTTATATAATTAACCTAGATTATATATTAAAAATCTATACTCTCTTTATAATTACTTATTAACTACGTTAGTAATTAGGTAATTATAAAATTATAAATATCTTAATTATCTAATCTTATTAACTTTATAATATCTTTTAAATTATATATTATACCTTTATATAAAAAGGCTACCTTTAAGTAGCCTACCTTGGAAACATATTTATAATAGTAGAGTTATTTAATTAATAACCTTATATACCTAGTTAATATACTCTTAAGGTAGTAGAGAATACTCTTCCTCTTTAAATAACTACTCTTATATTATTATTATTAAGGAAAGTTAGCTTTAAGATTTATACTTTAATATAAATAAAATAAAAGTAAGAGTATAAATCTTATATATTAATATTTATATAAATATCTTTATTTATATTTTAGGAGTAACTTATATTAATATTTAATAAAGAGGAGGAGTTAAATATTAAGTTAATATTAAAGTATATATAATTTAGTAAAGTCTTCTTTAAAAAGAAGGAGTATATTT
>JAABUK010003789.1_pt1 | contig 25186 bp, 25 predicted proteins | sample 5559141 | NCBI WGS metagenome assembly JAABUK01 (sample SAMN10711869, study PRJNA513367) | rock metagenome | isolation source: Antarctica rocks | place: Antarctica: Victoria Land, Pudding Butte nord | collected 2016-01-03 | reverse complement strand
CGTGCCGGGCGTGAGGGCCTCGACATCGTTGGTGACCTGGCCCTGGAGGACGCCGCGGGCAGCGGAGCCGGTGAGGGCGAGCTTGCCCGACTCCGAGCGGTCGAGCAGGCCGCAGGCGCCGACGAGTATCTCGTTCTGACTTGAAAGAACTTCAGGCATGCCGTAAGTTGGGTTCATGGAAGCGGTCTCATCTGCTGTCGAAGACTACGCCAAGGCGATCTACGCGCTCGAGCGCCACGCCGGCGGCGCGGTCTCCAACAACGCCCTCGCCGAGCGCCTCGGCGTGACCGCCGCCTCGGCGTCGGGGATGACGAAGAAGCTCGGCGAGCTCGGGCTGGTCTCCCACGTGCCCTACCGGGGCGTGCGGCTCACGGGCGAGGGCCGCCGCGTCGCGCTCGAGGTCCTGCGCCACCACCGGCTGCTCGAGCTCTACCTCGCCGAGACCCTCGAGGTCCCGTGGGATCGCGTTCACGACGAGGCTGAGATCCTCGAGCATCACATCTCCGAGGAGCTCGAGGAGGCGATCTCCGCGAAGCTCGGCGACCCGACCCACGACCCCCACGGCGACCCGATCCCGACGCGCGACCTGGAGATCGAGGAGCCGCGCACGCGGACGCTCGACGCGCTCGAGCCCGGGGAGACGGCGTGCTTCGTGCGCATCACGGACTCGGACCCCGAGATGCTCCGCTACCTCGGCGAGCGCGGGATCTTCCCGGGGGACACCTTCTCGGTGGAGGACCGCCAGCCCTTCGGCGGCCCGCTCTTCGTGCGCTTCGGTGACAAGGTGCACGTGCTCGGCGGCGCGCTCGCCCAGGCGATGCAGGTGGTCTCATGAGCGCGGTCGACGCACCGGTCGCGCCCCCGCCCCCGCCTCCCACCCCGCTGGAGCGCCTGCGCGCCCGCGGGCGGGTGCGCGGTGTCCTGCCCCTGCTCGGCCCGGCCTTCGTGGCGGCGATCGCCTACGTCGACCCCGGCAACTTCGCCACGAACGTCGCGGGCGGCGCGAGATACGGCTACGCCCTGCTCTGGGTCGTCCTCGCGGCGAACCTCATGGCGATGCTCATCCAGCACCTGTCGGCCAAGATCGGGGTGGCGACGGGCCAGAACCTCCCCGAGCTCTGCCGTGAGCACTTCCCCCGCCCCGTCACCGTCGGGCTGTGGATCCAGGCCGAGCTCATGGCGATGGCCACCGACCTGGCCGAGTTCATCGGCGCGGCCATCGCGCTCAACCTGCTCTTCGACATCCCGCTCTTCCCGGCCGGGCTCATCACGGCGGTCGTCGCCTTCGGGCTGCTCGCCCTCCAGGCCCGCGGGCACCGGCGCTTCGAGCTCGCGATCGCCGGCCTGCTGGGGGTCATCCTGCTCGGCTTCCTCTACGACACCCTCCAGATCGGCGGGAACGCGGGCGAGATCGCCGCCGGGTTCATCCCGGGCTTCTCGGGCACGGGCGCGGTCCTGCTGGCCACCGGCATCATCGGGGCCACCGTCATGCCCCACGTCGTCTACCTCCATTCGGCGCTGACCGCCGGGCGGATCCCCGCCCACGACGACGCCGAGCGCCGTCACATCGCGCGCTTCCTGCGGGTCGACGTGATCATCGCCCTGACCGTCGCCGGGGTCATCAACCTCGCAATGCTCGCCGCTGCGGGAACCCTCCTCTTCGGGACGGGCGCGAGTGGCGTCGACACCATCGAGGGCGCTCACGCCGCGTTCGGATCGCTGGCCGGGAAGGGGACGGCGCTCGCCTTCGCCCTCGCCCTGCTGGCGTCGGGAGCCGCGGCCTCCAGCGTCGGCACGTACGCCGGGCAGGTCGTCATGCAGGGCTTCATCGCGCGGACGATCCCCCTGGTCCTGCGCCGGATGGTGACGATGGCGCCCGCGCTCACCGTGCTCGCGGTCGGCCTGGAGCCCAGCCGCACGCTCGTCATCTCGCAGGTCGTCCTGTCCTTCGGAATCCCCTTCGCCCTCGTTCCGCTCGTCCTGCTCACGCGGCGCCGGGACGTCATGGGCTCGCTGGTCAACGGCCGGGGCACCACCCTCGTGGCGTTCGCCGTCGCCGGGCTCATCATCGCCCTGAACCTCTTCCTGCTCGTCGACACCTTCGTCGGCTAGCGTGGGCGGCCGATGGCCCTCGCCGACGACTTCCAGGCCGTGCTCGACTCGCTGCCCGACGACTGGACGGACCTCGAGCTCGACGTGCGCATCTTCGACGAGACGCGGTACGTCGACGCGGCGGTGTACCTGGTGACGTGCAACTCCCAGCCCTACTCGCGCCACGACTGGCACTGGCGGATCCCCGTCGCCCATCGCTTCGGCCACGCGGCGTCGGCCCCGGCGACCCACGCCGCCCTGCGGCTCCTCGACGAGGCGCGGATCGACGGGGAGCTCGCGGTGCGCGAGGTGCGCTCGGGCCGGGTCGAGGTGACCCAGATGTGGGGCCGCCCCGAGTCCGCGCGCCGCGAGTTCCGGCGCCTGCGCGCGCAGTAGTGGCGCGCGTCGTCGCCTGGGTGCCTGACCTGCTCTTCGGGTCCAACGTGCTCGGGATGCTCCGGGCGGCGGGACACGAGGCGGTGCTCGCCAGCTCGACGGAGGCGCTCGAGCGGGAGGGGCCGGGATCCGCTGCGGTGATCGTCGACCTGACCGCCGACGCGGACGAGCGGCTCGCCGCGGTGGCCGGGCTCGACCTCGCCGGCGCGAAGACCCTCGCCTTCTACTCACACGTCGAGGCCGACGTGCGCACGAAGGCGGAGGCCGCCGGGCTCGACCGTGTGGTCCCGCGCTCCCGGATGGCTCGCGAGGGCCCTCAGTTGGTGGCCGCGCTCCTCGCTGGATAGCGCGTGGGGGGTCAGGGAAGGGTGGCGAGGGCGGCGGCGCGGGCGGCGCGGGCGGCCGGGGTGTCGCGCTCGGACTCGATCGCGGCGCGGAACAGGCGGCGGGCGGGCTCGGGGTAGGCGGCGGGAAGCTCGCCCCCGGCGATCGCGCTCGCGCGCGGCGCGGGGGGCGGCCCCTGGCCGAGGCGTGTGCGCAGGCGGCGGATCGGGCTCGCGGTCGGCGAGGGCGCCCCGCGCAGCGTGGCGCGGGCGGTGACGAGGACCCGCGCCTCCCGCCCGGCGGCGGGAAGGGCGGCCAGCGCCTCGTCGAGCTCGCGCCCCAGCGCCTCCGCCGCCACCTCGACCGACGGGGGCGCCGCCGGCTGCTCTTCATCGGACTCCCGCCACGTCACCCGCCACTTCCCCGCGGAGAACGCGGCCTCCGGGACCAGCGTCCTCCAAGCCCCTTCCCTCCGCACGGCTGCGCGCTCCGGGCCGGCGACGCGGAGGAGGTCGACACCGCCCAGGAGGGTGACGAGCTCCGGCGCGTGGCGGTCGAACTTCAACGCGCACGCCCGCCGCGCCTGGCGCTCGGTCAGCGCCCCCACGAGAAACGCGTTTCCCGCGGCCACGAGCAGCTCCGCGCGATCGACGTTCACAGCGAGAACGCGAACGCGCGCGCGACGTCGGGCGGCGAGGGCACGATTCCGAACTTCGCCTCCCAGCGCGCCCACGCCTGCAGGCGCCTGCGGTCGAACACGCCGGCCCGGTCGTGCGCGTCGAAGAACGCGGGGGTGACCGCGTCGAGCTCGGCGGCCAGCAGCGTCCGATCCAGCCCCCGCGTCCCCTGCTCGAGGTCGGCCAGCGAGGACTCCGGGTCGGTGAGGACCTGCTCGTAGCCGCGCCGCAGCGCGCGCACCGTGCCGCGGACCGCCTCGGGACGCTCGCGCAGGGTCCGCCGCGTGGCGCAGAGCACGAGCTCGGGGTAGGGCGGCGCACCGAAGTCGTCGACCCGGAAGACCCGGAACCCCGGGCGGCGGCGGTGCACGACGACCCCCTCCACGTTCCAGAACGCGGTGGCCCCGTCCACCCGCCCGGCCAGCAGGGCGCCGACCGCCCCGAAGCCGATCTGGGTGATCCGCACCCGTGCCGGATCGCCGCCCGCGCCCCGCACGATCGAGCGCAGCACGGCTTCGTCGCTCGGCAGGCCGGTCACCCCGACCCGCCGGCCGGCCAGCGCCCGCGGCGAGCGCACCCCCGGGGCGGCGATCACCGCGGCCAGCGGCCGCTGGACGAGGGGCATCACCCCCACGACGTCCACGCCGCGCCGGCGCGCGAGCGCGAGGTCATGGATATCGAGGACGGCGAGGTCGACCCGGCCCGCGGCCAGCAGCCGGACGGCATCCGTGCTCTGCCCGGGCACCCGGATGTGCAGGCGGACGCCCTCGCCGCCGTCGAAGCCCCAGGCGCGCGCGGTGTAGATGCCGGCGTGGACCGCGTTCGGGGTGAAGTCGAGCAGGAGCCCGACGTCCTCGCTCCCGGACACGGACGTCTGGGCGCCGCACCCGCCCGCCACGAGCACGATCACCGCGAGGAGGAGGGCCGCCACACGCCGTCGCATCCGCGGCGAGGGTACGGTGGTCAGGAGAGACCTGCACGACGACGAGGGCGAGCGCATGAGCACCGACGACCACCGCACCCTGACCAACCGCCAGGGCCATCCCGTCCACGACAACCAGAATCAGCGCACGGTGGGAGCCCGCGGCCCCGCGACGCTCGAGAACTACCAGTTCCTGGAGAAGATCTCCCACTTCGACCGCGAGCGCATCCCCGAGCGCGTCGTCCATGCCCGCGGGTTCACGTCCTACGGAGAGTTCGAGGCCTACGGCGCCTGGGGGGACGAGCCCATCGCGAGGTTCACGCGGGCGGAGCTGCTCGCCGAGCGGGGGAGGAAGACGCGCGTCGCGGTGCGCTTCTCGACCGTCGCCGGTGGCCGCGACTCCTCGGAGGCCGCGCGCGACCCCCGCGGGTTCGCGGTGAAGTTCTACACCGACGACGGCAACTGGGACCTCGTCGGCAACAACCTCGGCGTCTTCTTCATCCGGGACGCCATCAAGTTCCCCGACTTCATCCACTCCCAGAAGCCGGACCCCGTCACCTTCCGCCAGGAGCCGTGGCGCCAGCTCGACTTCATCTCCCAGACGCCCGAGTCGCTGCACATGGCGATGCTCCTGTACTCACCGCGGGGGATCCCCGCCTCCTACCGCTACATGCAGGGCTTCGGGGTCAACACCTACAAGTGGGTCGCCGAAGGCGGGGAGACCGTGCTCGTCAAGTACCACTGGATCCCGAAGCAGGGCGTCCGGAGCTGGACCTCCGCCGACGCCGCCGCCGTGCAGGCCGAGGACCTCGGTCCCCACTCCAAGGACCTCTACGAGGCGATCGAGCGCGGCGAGTACCCCGAGTGGGAGCTCCAGGTCCAGATGATGAGCGACGACGAGCACCCCGAGCTGCCGTTCGACCCGCTCGACGACACGAAGGTCTGGCCCGAGGACCTCTTCCCGCCGCGGGCGGTGGGCCGGATGGTCCTCAACCGCAACGTGGAGAACGTCTTCGCCGAGAACGAGCAGATCGCGTTCGGGACCGGCGTGCTCGTCGACGGGCTGGACTTCTCCGACGACAAGATGCTCGTCGGGCGCACGTTCTCCTACTCCGACACCCAGCGCCACCGGGTCGGCCCGAACTACCTCCAGCTCCCGGTCAACCAGGCCCAGGCGGCACGGGCGGGCGTCGCCACGAACCAGCGCGACGGCCAGATGACCTACGCGGTCGACGCGACGGGGGAGAGCCCGCACGTCAACTACGAGCCCTCGGTGCAGGGCGGCCTGCAGGAGGCCGAGGGCGCGGCGCGAGACGAGGTGGGCCCGGTCCTCCAGGGGCGCCTCACCCGGGCGCCCATCCCGCGGACCGACGACTACACCCAGCCCGGCGAGCGTTACCTCCTCTCCGAGGACTGGGAGAAGGACGAGCTCGTCGCCAACCTCGCCGACGCGCTCGGCCAGTGCCCGCGCCACATCCAGGAGCGGATGATGTGGCACCTGTACATGATCGAGGACGAGCTCGGACACGCCGTCTCCGAGGCCGTGGGTATCACCGCCGACGACGTCCGCCACCTGCCCCCGCTCGAGACGCAGCGCCTCACCGACGACGAGCAGCAGCGGCGCGCCAACCTGGGCCGCAACGGGCGGCGCACCGTCGGCGACGTCATGACGCACTGCGTGCCCAACGAGCGCGACGTGCGGGCCGACGAGCCCGCCGGGGTGACGGGCTGACCCGCCCGGCGGCGCCCGGCCGCCGCCGCTAGCCTCCGGCGCGATGCGCCGCGTGACGTTCTCCCGCAACGTGACGCTGTCGCTCTCGCGGACGTGCCGGTGCTACTGCTCCTACTGCGCGTTCGCGACCCACCAGCCGCACCTACACGCCCCCGACGAGGTCATCGCGCTGCTCGACCGGGCGGCGGCGCGCCGGGTCAAGGAGCTCCTCGTCCTCACCGGCGAGGGGCCCGACGAGCATCCCGGCGTGCGCGCGCGGCTCGACGAGCTGGGCTTCGCGGACTTCACCACCTACGTGGTCTGGGCGTGCGAGCGCGCGCTCGAGCGCGGTCTGCTCCCGCACACGAACCTCGGGGTCCTGGACGGCAACGACCTCATCAGGCTCCGCGAGGTCACGGCCTCCCAGGGGCTCATGCTCGAGTCCACGCGCATCGACCTCGACGCCCACCGCGGCTCGCCCACGAAGCAGCCCGCCGCCCGGCTGGCGACGATCCGCGCCGCCGGCGAGCTGCGCATCCCGTTCACGAGCGGGATCCTCGTGGGCATCGGGGAGACCTCGGAGGACCGGCTGATGGCGCTCGACGCGCTCGCCGCCGTCCACGATCGATATGGGCACCTCCAGGAGGTCATCCTCCAGAACTTCGTCCCCCACCGCCGCTTCCACGGTGAGGAGGTCGCCGACGTGGCGGACGCCGCTTCCGCGCGGTTCTGGCGCACGGGGGTGTCCGACGGGCCGGACCTGCCGCTCCCGGCCTGGGCCACGCCGGTGACCATCGCGGACATGGAGGACCTCGTGCGCGCCGCGCGCGAGCGCCTGCCCGGCGTCGGGATCCAGATCCCCCCGAACCTCTCGGACTTCTGGCCCGAGCTCGTGCGCGCCGGCGCGACGGACCTCGGCGGCCTGAGCGCCAACGGCGACCACATCTCCCCCGAGCACCCCTTCCCGAGCCCGACGCAGGTCCGGCGCCGGCTCGAGCCCGAGGGTGTCGCCCTCACCGAGCGCCTGTGCGTCTACCCGCAGTACCTCGCGCCGGAGTGGATGGCCCAGGGGGTGCTCGACGTCGTCCGCGAGCGGTTCTGGTCGTTCATCCCCCGCCGCGGGAGCGGGCGACGCGAGGAGCGGGCGGTGCGCCGCGATCTCGTGCCGGCCGCGATCGCCCGCGGCCGCGCGGGCGCCGCGCTCACCCCGGAGGAGCTCACCGCGCTCTTCGCGGAGGACCGGCCCGAGGCGATCGAGGACCTGCGCCAGGCCGCCGACGAGCTCCGCGCCGAGCTCGCGGGCGACGAGGTCACGTTCGTCGTCAATCGCAACGTCAACGTCTCGAACGTCTGCATCGTCGGTTGCGCGTTCTGCGGCTTCGGGCAGGGCAAGCGCTCGCCCGGCGCCTACACCCACGACGAGGACGAGCTGCGTCACCGGGTCAGAGAGGCGGTGGCCTACGGCGCGACCGAGGTGTGCATGCAGTCGGGCATCCACCCCGACTGGGGCCTCGGGCACTACGAGCGCTGGCTGCGGGTCGTCCACTCCGAGGCGCCGGAGCTCCACCTCCACGCCTACTCGCCCATGGAGGTCGACCACATGTGCACGGCGTCGGGGCTGGGCGTGAGCGAGGTCTTCGCCCGGCTGCGCACCGCCGGCCTGGGCTCCGTTCCCGGCACCGCGGCCGAGGTGCTCCACGACGGGGTCCGCGAGCGGATCTCCCCCAACAAGCTTCCCGCGGGGCGCTGGGTGGAGATCGTCACCGCCGCGCACGAGAGCGGCCTGCGCTCCACGGCGACCGTGATGTTCGGTCACGTGGAGGAGCCGTGGGAGCTCGCCGAGCACATGCGCGTCATCCGCGCGTTGCAGGAGCGCACGGGCGGGATCACCGAGTTCGTGCCGCTCTCCTTCATCCCGTTCCAGACGCTGCTGGGGCGCACGCACGGGATCGCCGAGATCTCCTCCGAGGAGAACCTCAAGCACACCGCGGTGTTCCGCCTCGCCCTGGGCCGGACGGTGCCGAGCCTCCAGGCGAGCTGGGTGAAGATGGGCCTCGACGCCGCGACGGAGGCGCTGCGCTGGGGGGTCAACGACCTCGGGGGGACCCTCATGGAGGAGAGCATCTCCCGGCTGGCGGGCGCCCGGCACGGCGTGCGGCTCGACCCCCACGACCTGGTGGCCGCGGCCCACCGCGCCGGGCGCCCGGCGGCGGAGCGCACGACGCTCTACGACCGCCGGCGCGCCTATCCGCTGCCCGCCGCCGCGGCGGCGTGATCGACACCGACCGCCCGGTCGTCCCCCTCGAGCAGGCGCTCGACCTCGCCGTCTCCCTGCTCGGGGAGATCGCGAGCGGCGCGCCAAAGCAGGAGTACTACGGCCGGCTGTGCTCCGCGGTGTGCCGCTTCAGCCGCATGGACCGGGCGGGCATCTGGCTCTACGACGCCGGCCGTCACGAGGTGTCCCTCGTCGGTGCCCATGGCCTCGACGCCGAGGAGCTCGGCGCCTACGACCTGACGGTCGAGACGACCCCGATCGCCCGCCGCGCGCTCGAGGAGGACCGCGTGATCGAGTCCTCGGAGAACCTTGACCAGGAGGTGCCGGTCGGCCTGGCGGGTGCCCTCGGGCTCACGACGCTGACCTGCACGCCGCTCTCCGCCGCGGGGCAGTGGTACGGGGTGCTGGTGGCCGACCGCAACGGCGCCAAGTTCGCGCTCACCGACACCGAGCGCCACCTCCTGCACCTGAGCGGGAAGGTGCTCGGCCTCGCCGCGTCCACACGGATCGCCGTGCGCCAGACCGAGCGCGCCCGCCGGCTCTCCGACCGTCTGAACCTCTCGCGAGAGCTCCACGAGCGCGTCCTCCAGCGGCTGTTCGGGGTCTCGCTCGTGCTCGGCAGCGGGGGAGAGCTGAGCGCGGACGCCCGGCAGCGCTGCGCCGAGGAGATCGCCGAGGCCACGACCGAGCTGCGCACGACCCTCCAGCGCCCGCCCCAGCCGCCGCGCGCCACGGGGCGCACCCTGCGCGAGGAGCTCGACCGGCTGCCCTCCCACCGGCCCCCGCTTCCCGTCTCGGTGACGTGGGCCGACGGCGCCGACGTACCCCCGCACGCCGAGGCGCTGGCCCAGACCGTGCTGGCCGAGGCGCTGCGCAACGTCCGCAAGCACGCCGCGCCGACGCGGGTCGAGGTCGAGGTGGGGGCCCGGGACGGCGCCTGGTTCATCGAGGTCCGCAACGACGGCGCGCGGGAGGGGACCCGGGGGGCGGCGATGGGCCTGCGCCTCGCCGCCTTCGACGCGCTCGAGCACGGCGGGGTGGTGGAGTTCGGTCCCCATCGGAGGGGGGAGTGGCGGGTGCGCCTCGTCCTGCCCGGGGCGCCGTGAGCCTGCGCGTCCTCGTGGTCGACGATCACGACGTCGTCCACTGGGGCCTGCGCACCCTCCTCGGCGAGCAGCCGTGGGTGGAGCGCTGCCTCGCGGCGCACGACGGGGCCGAGGCGCTCGCCCTCACCGAACGCTGGAGGCCGGACGTCGCCCTCGTCGACCTCTTCGTCGGTCACGAGTCGGGCGCGGAGATCTGCGAGCAGATCCGCGCGCTCTCCCCGCGCACCCGGGTGCTGTTCATCTCCGGAGCGGGTCGCCTCTCCGCGGTCGCCGCGCGCGCGGCGGGCGCCAGCGGCTTCGTGGGCAAGGAGCGGGGCGCGGGCGTGCTCGTGGCCGCCGTGCGGGCGGTGGGGGAGGGCGGGACGCTGTTCGCCGCACCCGAGGAGGGCCCCGCGCCGCCGTTGTCCGAGCGCGAGCAGGAGGTCCTCGAGGGGATCGCCCAGGGCCGGACGAACCGGGAGATCGCCGCCGCCCTGCACCTCTCGCACCACACCGTCAAGGAGCACACGAGCACGCTCTACCGGAAGCTCGGGGCGCGCAACCGCGCCGAGGCGGTCCAGCGCGCACAGCGCCTGGGAATGAGCTGACCACCGGACCCCCCATCCGGGGGGTTGACGCGCCATCCGGTGTGCCGCCCATGCGCACGGGCGGTAGAGGTGGTAGACGATGTCCGACCTCGCCGTCCTCTTCCCCGGCCAGGGCTCCCAGGAGCCCACCATGCGTGAGCGCGTCGAGCGCGTGCGGCCCGACCTCCTGCAGGCGGTGGGGGAGGAGTGCTTCGCCCGGACCGGCGAGGGGACGGAGTGGGCCCAGCCGGCGATCTTCGCCGCCTCCCTGGCCGCGTGGGCGGAACGCGACGACCTCGAGCCCCCGGGCTGGGCCGCCGGTCACTCCCTGGGGGAGATCACCGCGCTCGTGGTCGCGGGCGCGGTGTCCGAGCCCTCGGCCCTCGACCTCGTCGTCCTGCGCGGGCAGCTCATGGGCCAAGCGCGCGAGGGCGGGATGCTCGCGGTGATGGGGCCGGGCGCGGCGGAGCTCGCGCCGGCGCTCGCCGAGGCCCACGGCCTCGTGGTGGCCAACGACAACTCGCCGGAGCAGGTCGTCCTGTCGGGTCCCCGTGACGCGTTGCCGACCGCCGCCGTGGCGGTCAGGGAGACCGGGCTGCGGGCCACGGACCTCCCGGTCGCCGGGGCCTTCCATTCCCCGCTCATGGCCCCGGCCGTCGCTCCCTTCCGTGCGGCGCTCGACCGGGTGTCGTTCTCCCCGCCGCGCTTTCCCGTGATCTCGGGGGTGAGCGCGGCGCCGGTCGAGGATCCGCGCTGGAACCTCGCCGAGGGGATGGTGCGCCCGGTGCGCTGGCGCGAGGTGCTGCTCGCCCTCCACGCCGCGGGCGCACGCACCTTCGCCGAGGTGGGTCCCGGCCGGGTGCTCACCGGGCTCGTGAAGCGCACGCTTCCGCGGGAGGCCATCCGTGTCTGAGGCGCTCACCGTCGCATCCCTGGTCCCCGCGGGCTCCCTCACCACGGTCGGGGCCGCCCCCCTCGCGGTGGGTGTCGCCCTGCCCGATCGCGTGGTGTCCACCGAGGAGGTCGCCGCGGGCGCGGGCGTCGACCCGGAGTGGATGCTCTCGCGCACGGGCATCCGCGAGCGCCGCCACGCGCGGCCCGACGAGCGCCTCTCCGACCTCGCCACCGCCGCGGGGCGCCAGGCGCTGGAGCGGGCCGGGGTCTCGCCCGCGGACCTCGATCTCGTCCTCGTGGGCACCGTCGCCGCGGACGAGATCACCCCGAACGCCGCGCCCCTGGTCGCCCACGCGCTCGGCGCCACCCGCGCCGGGGCGTGGGACGTGGGCGCGGCCTGCTCCGCCTTCCTCGCCGCCCTGAGCACCGGCACGGCCGCCATCGAGTCCGGCCGGGCCGAGCACGTCCTCGTGATCGGGGTGGACTTCCTCTCGCGCTGGACGGACTGGAAGGACCGCGCCACCGCCGCGCTGTTCTCCGACGGGGCGGGGGCGATCGTCCTCGGCGCCACGGAGGGGACCGACCGCGTGGGTCCGGTCCTCCTGCGCGCCGACGGCGCCCACGCCGAGAAGCTCATCGGGCGGCGGGAGGAGGGGGTCCTGCGCATGGACGGCCCCGAGGTGTTCAAGCATGCGGTGGCGCGGATGGGCGAGGTGCTCCTCGAGGCCGTGGCCCAGGCCGGCTGCCAACCTGACGACATCGATCTCTGGGTCCTCCACCAGGCCAACGCGCGGATCCTCCGGGCGGTCGCCACGAAGCTCGACCTGTCGCCCGACCGCGTCGTCGAGTCCATCGCGACCCTCGGTAACAACTCCGCGGCGACCCTGCCCCTCGCGCTCGACGCGGCACGCGCGGACGGCCGGTTGCAGACCGGCAGCACGGTGGCCCTGGCGGCCTTCGGAGCCGGCTTCACGTGGGGTGGGGCGGTCCTGAGATGGGGTTGAGCCATGAGGGGTGCGCGCTCGTGACGGGCGGGAGCCGGGGGATCGGCGCGGCGGTCGCGCGCGCGCTGGCCGCCGAGGGCTGGCCCGTCGGCGTCGGGTACCGGACCCAGGCCGCCCCCGCGGAGGCGCTCGCCGACGAGCTCGGCGGCGTCGCGCTCGGCGGCGACGTGCGCGATCCTGAGCAGCTCGAGGCGGCGTTCGCCGCCCTGGAGGAGCGCTTCGGCCCCATCCTCGTCCTCGTCAACAACGCCGGGGTGAGCGCCGACAACCTCGCGCCCGCCCTCACCGACGACGAGTGGACGACCGTCGTGGACACGAACCTCACCGCCGCCTTCCGCGCCACGCGACGCGCGCTGCGGCCCATGCTCCGCGCCCGGTTCGGGCGCATCGTGAACATGGCGTCGATCGTCGGACAACGCGCGAACCCGGGGCAGGCCAACTACGCCGCGGCCAAGGCCGGGCTCGTCGGCTTCACGAAGACGGTGGCCGCCGAGGTCGCCCGGCGCGGCGTTACCGTGAACGCCGTCGCCCCCGGCCTCGTGGCCACCGACATGACCGAAGGCCTCGATGGCTCGCTCGCGGATCTCGTGCCCGCACGCCGGATGGGCACCCCCGAGGAGGTGGCGGCATGCGTCGCCTTCCTCGTCTCCGAGGGTGCGAGCTATGTCACCGGGTCGGTCCTCACCGTCGATGGCGGCCTGTCCGCCTGATCAAGGAGTGAAGCGAATGAGCACATCAGTCACCGCCGAAACTGTCGAGAAGCGGGTGGTCGGGGCCATCGAGTCCTTCGGCCCCGAGGGCAAGGTCACGCGCGAGGCCTCGTTCGAGGCACTCGACGTCGACTCGCTCGACCTCGTCGAGCTCGCCCAGATCGCCGAGGAGGACTACGGCGTGGAGATCAAGTCCGAGGACATGAAGGAGCTCTCCACCGTCGGGGACGTCATCGACCTCATCGTCGCGCGCGCGGCCTGATGCGCCGCAGGGTCGTCGTCACCGGGGTCGGGGCGGTCACGCCGCTCGGGATCGGGGCCGACGCCCTCATCGACCGCTGGGCGGCCGGGGAGGTCGGGATCGTCGACGGGGAGGGGACGTGCCGGGAGTTCGAGCCCGGCGAGCACCTCGCCAAGAAGGAGATCCGGCGCTCTGACCGCTTCGCCCAGCTCGCCCTCGCGGCGGGCAGCGAGGCCGTCGCGTCCGCGGGCTGGGCGGAGGAGGTCCCCTACCCGTCCGAGCGGATCGGCTGCGTGGTGGCGAGCGGGATCGGCGGCTTGGCGGTCTTCGAGGACCAGGCGGCCGTGCTCGTGGCGCGCGGGCCCAAGCCGCTCTCGCCGCTGGGGATCCCCATGCTCATGGGCAACGCCGCCGCGGCGGGCATCGCGATGCGCCACGGCCTGCGCGGGCCCGTCTACGCGACGGTCTCCGCCTGCGCGGCGGGAGCGCAGGCACTCGGCGACGCCGCGCGGATGATCCGCTACGGGGACGCCGACGCCGTCGTGGCGGGAGGAGCGGAGGCGACGCTCACGCCCTTCGCCCGCGGCTCCTTCGCCGCGATGCAGGCGCTCTCGACCTCGGGGATCTCCCGGCCCTTCGACGCCCGTCGCGACGGCTTCGTCATGGGGGAGGGGGCGGGCATCCTCGTCCTCGAGGAGGCCGAGGCGGCCCGCGCCCGTGGCGCCCGGATCCTCGGCGAGCTCGTGGGCTTCGCGTCCACGGCGGACGCCTTCCACCTCACGGCCCCCGAGCCCGAGGGGGAGGCGGCGGCACGCGCGATCACGCTCGCGCTCAAGGACGCCGACGCGACCCCCGCCGACGTCGCCTACGTCAACGCCCACGGGACCTCGACCCCGCTCAACGACGCGGCGGAGACCGTCGCCCTGAAGCGCGCGCTCGGGGAGGACGCGCACCGCGTCCCGATCTCCTCGACGAAGTCGGCGATCGGGCACCTGCTCGGCGCCTCCGGGGCCGTCGAGGCGGTGGCCACCCTGCTCGCCATGCGGCGCGGGGTGATCCCGCCGACGCTCGGCCTCGAAGAACCGGACCCGGAGCTGGACCTCGACTACGTGCCCGAGCGGGCGCGCGTGCTGGAGAACCCCAACGGCAAGGCTCCCCTCGCGCTCTCGAACTCCTTCGGGTTCGGGGGGCACAACGTCGTGCTCGCGTTCCGGGGCGCGCGCTGATGGCCGTCGCCGCCATTCCTCGCTCCGCCCCCGCCACGACTCCGCGCGAGCGGATCGAACTGCTCTGCGACCCGGGCTCCTTCGCGCCGATCCGCTCGGCCGCCGAGGGCCCGGCCGGGCGCTCCGGCGACGGGGTCGTCGCCGGCCTTTGCCGCATCGACGGCCGCCCGGTGGTCACCTACGCCCAGGACCCGGGATGGCTCGGCGGGTCTCTCGGCGTCGCGCACGCCAACACCCTCGTGCGCGCCCTCGAGCTCGCCGCCCGCGCCGAGGCGCCCGTCGTGGGCTGGGTCGCCTCCGGGGGCGCGCGGATCGGGGAGGGCACCGCGGCACTCGACGGCTACGCGCGCGTCTTCCGGGCCACCGTCGCCCTGACCGGCCGCGTGCCGCAGATCGCGCTCGTGTGCGGAACGAGCGCCGGGGGCGCGTGCTACGGACCCGCCCTCGGCGATTGGGTCGTGATGACCGAGGATGCCCGGATGTTCCTCACGGGCCCCGGGGTCGTCCGCGAGGTCCTCGGCGAGGACGTCGACCCGGCGACCCTCGGCGGCCCGCGCGTGCAGGGGGCCAACGGCGTCGCGCACCTCCTCGCCGACGACGCGCCCGGCGCCGCGGCGGTCGCCCGCGATCTCCTGGGCCGCCTCGCGCCCGACCCGATCCCGCCCCGCGCCCCCCTCCTCGAGGATCCGTCGGCCGCGGTCCCCGCCGATCCCCGGCGCGTCTACGACGTGCGCGACGCGCTCGCCGGCATCGCCGACCGGGACTCCCTGCTCGAGTGGTGCCCGCGCTGGGCCCGGAGCCTCATGTGCGGCTGGGTCCGGCTCGAGGGTCGCTCGGTGGGCGTCATCGCCAACCAGCCCCGCTACCGCGGGGGGGTGCTCGACGCCGAGACCGCGCAGAAGGGCGCCGGCTTCGTGACCCGCTGCAACGCCGCGGGGGTGCCGCTGCTCGTCCTCGTCGACACCCCCGGCTTCATGCCGGGGCCGCGCGAGGAGGCGGCGGGCGTGATCCGCCTCGGCGCGGGCCTCCTGCGCGCCTTCGCGGAGGCCACGGTGCCCAAGGTGACCGTCGTGCTGCGCAAGGCCTACGGCGGGGCCTTCATCACCATGAACTCCCGGGGCCTCGGGGCCGACCTCGCCCTCGCCTGGCCCAGCGCGCAGATCGGCGTCATGGGCCCGAAGGCGGCCGTCGACGTGATCTTCCGGCGCGAGTCGGAGGAGGTCCGGGCCGAGCGTACCCTCGAGTACGCCGCCGAGCACCTCAGCGCCGACGCCGCGGGGCGTGGCGGCTGGGTCGATGAGGTGGTGGAGCCGGGGGAGACCCGCGCGCGCCTGGCCCTCGCGTTTGACATGCTCGCGCGGTGAGGGGATCGCGGACCGGGACGGTGGGCGCGGGATGAGCCTCGCGGGGAAGCGCATCGTCGTCACCGGGGTCATCACGCGGGACTCGATCGCCCACGCCGCCGCCGCCGCCCTCCAGGAGGCCGGGGCGGAGGTCGTGCTCACCTCCTTCGGGCGCGTGGCCCGATTGACGGCCAGGGCGGCGGAGTCGCTGCCCAGCCCGCCCGACGTGCTCGAGCTCGACGCCTCCAAGCCGGACGACTTCACCGCGCTGGCGGCGACGCTGCGCGAGCGCTGGGACGGGGTCGATGGAGCGCTGCACGCGATCGCCTTCGCGCCGGAGGACGCCCTGGGCGGGCGCTTCCTCTCCACCCCGCCCGAGAGCGCCGAGCACGCCTTCCGGGTCTCGGCGTGGTCGCTTGCCGCGCTCGCCGCCGCGCTCGGCCCGCTCATGCCGCGCGGGGGCAGCATCGTCGGGCTCGACTTCGACGGCCAGCGCGCCTGGCCCGTCTACGACTGGATGGGGGTGGCCAAGGCCGCGCTCGAGTCCGTGGCGCGCTACTGCGCGCGCGACCTCGGCCCGCGCGGGATCCGCGTGAACCTCGTGGCCGCCGGGCCGCTGAAGACGCTTGCCGCGGGCTCCATCCCCGGGGTCTCCGAGCTCGCCTCCCGCTGGGAGGAGATGGCCCCCCTGGGCTGGGACCTCGGCGACCCCACGCCCGTCGCCGACGCGATCGCCTTCTTCCTCTCCGACGCCTCCCGGGGCATCACCGGTGAGATCCTCCACGTGGACGGCGGCTTCCACGCGATGGGCGCGCCCTCCGGCTAGTCGAGCGGAACAGATCCTCCCGAGCCGGTCGGACGAGTGCGCGCGCGCCGGGACCGTCCTCGGGGCCCACGTGCCCGCCCAGGCCCCGCACCACGACGACCGGAAGGCGCTCGTCCTTTCCGCGCACGAGATCGGCCGCCGCGGCGACCTGGTCGGCCACCGCGATCCACGTCGCGCGCAGCTCCCGCCCGTGCGCATCGGTCCGTCCGCGCCAGTCCTCGAGCGGGCGCAGGCCCGCGCAGCCCAGCGCGACATCGCACTGCCCGTGACGCCACGCCCGCCCGAAGGAGTCGGTCACGAGGACGGCCGGGGCGACTCCCAGACGTGCCCGCAGGCCGTCCCGGAGCGCACGGGCGGAGGCGTCCGGGTCCTCGGGGAGGAGTACGAGCGCACCCTCCGGCGCGTTCGAGGCGTCGACGCCGGCGTTGGCGCACACGAAGCCGTGGGGCGTCACGCAGATGAGCACGCCGCGCTCGGCCCGCAGCACCTCGGCGCTCTCGTCGAGGATGACCTGGACCGCGCCCGGCTCCTTGCCCAGGGTCCCGGCGAGCTCCCGTGCCCGCGGGCCCGGCTGCACGTCGGCGAGAAGGCGGACGCGGCCCTCCGCCTTGGAGACCGCCTTGTGCGCGACGACCACGACGTCGGGCGCACCGATCGACTTGCCCGCGCCGGCGATGAGGGCGGCCAGGTCCGCGCCGGCGGTGATCTCGGGCAGGCCGTCGACCGCGACCGCCTCGAGCCGGCCCACGCTGCCGTCAGCCCGCGGGGCCGGCGGCGCGCGCGAGCTGGTTGAGCAATCCGCGGGTGTGGGCGGCGCCGCCGCGGGTGGTGTCGAGGTGCTCGCGCAGGGCGGCGAGGTCATCGAGGGTGTCGACGTCGAGGCCGAGGGAGGGGAGGGGGACGACCTCGTGGCTCACCTGGGTGGAGCGCGCGCGCTCGACGTGGCGGTTGAGCGAGTCGGGACCGAATGCGGGCGCCAGGGCGTCGGGGGGGGTGAGCAGCAGGGCGTTCGTGCCCGTGCCGTGGCGGTCGGGGACGATGATGGCGTCGGGCACGGCACCCGGCGCCCGGCCGAGGAACCGGGCAAGCTCGAGGGGATCGAGCGCGGGGCAATCGGCGGGGACGAGCAGCGCCCGGCGAGCCCCGCGGTCGCGGGCGCGGCGCACGCCGACGTCGGCGGCGAAGCTCTGACCGCGCTCGACCTTGTCCTCCACGACATCGGCGCCGTGACCGCCGGCCACCTGCTGCGCGGTGATGTCGCCGGTCACCACGATGATCCCGTCGAGGCCCTCGGTCCGGCGCAGGGCGGTGAGGACGTCGGTGAACATCGCCTCGGCGAGCGCCCGCCGCGGACCGCCGGGGAGGCCGTCTCCGAGGCGCTGCTTGGAGCGCTCGAAGGACTTGACGGGCAGGACGGCGAGGGTGGCCACGGACCGGGCGAGCGTACTTATGAGAGCTCGGAGGCCAGTGCGAGCGCCTCGGCCGCGACGCGCCGGCGCCCCTCCGGGCCGTCCATCAGCACGTCGGCGACGCGGGTGGGGAGCCCGGGGGCCGGCTCGTCGGCGACGAGGCCGCCGATGACCCCCGCGTACTCCGCGGCGATCCCCCCCGAGGAGAGCGGCCGCCCGGCCCAGGCCAGGCACGCCTCCGTCGGGCCCTTGACGGCGCGGCCGCGTACGAGCGGCGAGACCGCGACGACGGGCGCGGAAGCAGCGGCCAGCGCCTCGCGCAGCCCGGGCACGGCGAGGATCGGGCCGATGGAGATGACCGGGTTCGACGGACCGATGACGATCGCCCGGGCGGAGGCGATCGCGTCGGCCACCTCCGCGGTGAGGCGGGCGCGCTCGGCGCCGGGGAACGCGACGTCCTGCACGGGGCCCTCGCCGCGAGCGAGGATCAACCACTCCTGCAGCGGTCGGTCGCGGTCGCGCGCACGCACCCGGGTGCGGACGGGCTCGTCACAGGGGGGGAGGACCCGCGCGGAGAGGCCGAGGCTCGCCCCCAGCGCCAGCAGGGCGTGGGTGAGCCGCTCGCCGCGCGCGAGGCGGGCGGCCCGGTCCAGGCCGACCGCGAGGTCACGGTCGCCGAGGTTGAACCACACGTCCCCGCCCAGCTCCCGCAGGCCGTCCATGACGTGGAAGGTGTCGCCCTCCAGGCCCCACCCGCGCGCGTCGATGCGGTCCGCGAGCCAGAAGGAGCAGAGGTCGGCGTCGGGGGCGACGTGGGCGCCGTAGAGCTCGACGTCGTCGCCCGGATTGGCCACGACGACGAGGTCGGCGCCCACGAGGTCGAGCAGGCCGCGGGCGAGCTTCGCACCCCCCGTCCCGCCCGCCAGGACTACGACAGGCCCGTGATCCGTATGCCCGCCCTGACCTTGTGGCGGACGTTGATGGAGATCATGAGCGGCGTCAGCCCCTCGACGATCCGCGCCGTCTCCAGCCGGCCCACCTCGACGCCCCGCAGGCCGGGGATGTGCTCGACGAGCTCGACCACGCGCGCCGAGTCCTCCGCGCGGTCGGCGCACACGAGGATGTCCTCGTCGAGCTGGTGGCCGAGGTCGCGCAGGAGGTCGGCGGAGACGGTGTGCAGGGCGGAGACGACGCGGACCCCCTCGGGCACGAGCTCCTGGGCCTGCTCGGCGGCGGAGCCCTGGGGTACGCCGAGCAGGCGGGTCGGGCGACCGCCCACCGCGGCGGCGAGCGGGACGGTGGCGTCGACGAGGAGCTGATCGGGGCGCAGCGCGTCCTTCAGCCCCTCGAGCGTGGAGGCCTGGGAGGCGAACGGGACGCAGAGGACGACGAGGTCGGCCGCGACCACGCACCTCGAGTTCTCCGCGCCGGTCACCCCCTCGCCGATCTCCGCCGCGGCGCTCTGGGCGCGCCCGGCGTCGCGGGAGCCGATGACCACCGGAACCCCCGCACGGGCCAGGCGCAGGGCCAGCCCGGACCCGAGCGCCCCCGTTCCCCCGACGATGCCCACGGGTCCTGGCACGGCGGTGGAGCATAGAGTTCGCCGGAGTGACGAGCTCGGTCCGCATCCGCGAGGTCGGCCCGCGCGACGGCTTCCAGAACGAGCCGGAGATCGTCTCCACCGACGACAAGGTGCGGCTCATCGGGCTCCTGGCCCGGACGGGCCTGAAGCGCCTCGAGGTCACGAGCTTCGTCCGCGCCGACGTGATCCCCCAGCTCGCCGACGGGCCCGAGGTGCTCGCGCGGATCGACGTCCCCGAGGACGTGTCGCTCTCCGTCCTCGTTCCCAACGAGCGCGGGCTCGAGAACGCGCTGGCCCAGCGCGAGCGCTTCGGGGAGATCAACGTCTTCCTCTCGGCGAGCGAGACCCACAACCGCGCCAACGTCAACCGCTCCGTCGAGGAGTCCCTCTGCGGGCTCGAGCGGGTCCTGGCGACCGCGCGGGCAGCCGGGCTGCGCTGCGAGGGCGTCATCTCGGTCGCCTTCGGCTGCCCCTACGAGGGGCGCGTCGCGCCGCAGCGCGTCGCGGAGATCGCGCAGCGGCTCGTGGCCGCCGGGGCGCAGGAGATCGGCTTCGGCGACACCACGGGGATGGCCAACCCGCGGCAGGTGGGCGACGTGTTCGCCCGTTGGCGGGACGCGCTGCCCGGGATCGAGCTAACCGCCCACTTCCACAACACCCGCGGGGCCGGGATGGCCAACGTCCTCGCCGCCCTGGAGGCGGGGGTCGGGTCCTTCGAGTCCTCCTTCGGCGAGCTCGGCGGCTGCCCCGTCCCGCGCGGGGCGACCGGCAACATCGCGACCGAGGACCTGGTCTCCATGCTCGAGGAGATGGGGATCGCCACGGGCGTCGACCTACCCGCCCTCCTGGCCGCCGCCCGCGCCGCGCGGGAGGTCCTCGGCCGTCCGCTCGGCTCGCACGTGCTCACCGCCGGGCCGGTGGAGTGGCACCCCCCAGGGGCCGAGGAAGGCGGCCGCCCAGCCGCCGCGAGCCAGGGCCCGAGGTCGACAAGCCGGCCGACGGCGGTCCTGTCGAGCGTGTCACCGCGGACGGGGTAAGAATGGCCGGTCCGCTGACCACGCCGCGTGAGGAGCACCATGCCTAGACGGATCGAGGTCGACCCGGAGAAGCGCCGCGGCCACCGGACGCTGACCTCGGCGGTGGCGGCGGCGTCGCCGGGCGACGAGATCCACGTCGTCCCCGGCATCTACACCGGACCGGTGGTGCTCGACCGCCCGGTGCGCCTGACGGCCGCGCCCGGGACGGTGACCGTCGAGGCCCGTGACGCCTTCTCGCTGCACCTGCTTCCCGCCGCGGCGGGGAGCACCATCTCGGGGCTGCGCCTCATGGGTCGGGAAGGCAACTCCACGGTGAAGGTGGAGGCGGCAGCCTCACGCTTCGAGGACTGCGTGATCGAGGCCGCGAAGGTCGAGGGGCTCTGGGTGGCCGACCCGGGTCAGGTGGAGCTGGAGAGCTGCCGGGTCTCCTCCGCACTGACCCGCGCCATCATCGTCAGCGGGGCCCTGGCCGTGCTGCGCTCCTGTGAGCTGTCGGCCCCCGCCGGCTCCGGCCTGTGGGTCAGCAACGCCGAGATCTCCCTCGACCACTGCACCTTCGTGGGGGTCGGCCTCAACGGGCTGTACCTGGAGACCGGGGTCCAGGGCTCCGTGCGGCGCTGCACGTTTCGCGATGCCCGTGGCGCCGAGTATCCGTCGATCTTCGTGGGGGCCCAGGGCGACGTCACCGTCGACTCCTGCGAGTTCGACCGCCTCGCTCACGACGCGATCTATTACGGCGCCGCGGCTCGGGGCCGGGTCGAGAACTGCACGTTCCGCTCGCTCGCCGGCAACGGCCTGAAGGTGGTCGACGGCGCCACGGTGGCCGTCCGCGACCTGACCGCCACGGACGTGGAGAAGAGCGTGTTGCTCGTGGAGAGCGGCGGCCGGGTGGACCTCGTCGGCGCCCGGATGGGCGGCCGGATCGGCACCGCCCTGATGCTCCTCAAGGACGCGCAGGTAGACGCCACCGACCTCCAGGTGGCGGGGTGCCTCAACGCCGGCTTCGTCGGGGCGGGGGCCAGGCTCACGCTGTCGCGCACCACCGTCAGCCAGTCCCGTGGCAACGTCTTGAGGCTGTCCGACGGTGGTTCGTGCCGGGCGACCGCGCTCCGGATCGAGAACGGCGAGCTCGACTTCCCACTGGTGTCCGTGTGGCCCAACTCGTCACTGTCGATCGCGTCCAGCACCATCCGGGGCGGTGCCGACGCTGCCATCGCCTACGCCGGCACCAGCCTGGAGCTGTCCGACGTGACCTTCGAGGGGGTGGGTGGCCCCGCCGTCAACGCCTACGGCGAGATGGCCAGCGTGAAGGGCTGCACCGCCTCGAATGTGGGGGTGGGGATCGTGGCCTCCAACGGCTGCCGCCTCTCGGTGACCGACACCGAGGTCGACGGCGGTGATCACGGCGTGGTCGCGCGGGGCAAGGCGATCGTGCGGCTGACCGACACCACGCTGCGCCGGAGCCGGCGGTCGGGGGTCCTCGTCGAGGGGGCCAAGGCGGTGCTGACGTCGACCCGGATCTTGGCCTCGGGCGGCGACGGGATGATGCTCGGCGACGAAGCCGAGGTCGAGCTCCGCGGCGTCGAGGTCCGCGGCAGCGCCGGCGTGGGGCTGCGCAGCACCACGCCGCTCAGCTTCGAAACCGGGGCGGTTGCTCTCCACGACAACGCCAAGGGCGACCTGGAGTGGCCGGGTCGCAGCACCCGGGGCGCCGAGCGCACGGTCGACGAGCTGGTCGAGGAGCTCGAGCTCCTCGTGGGCCTGGACAGCGTCAAGAAGAAGATCCGCAGCCTGTTGAACATCATCCGCCTGCGCCAGCGCGAGGCCGAGCTCGGGCGCAGCTCGGAGTCCATCACCCTCCACGCCGTCTTCACGGGGCCACCCGGTACGGGCAAGACCACGGTGGCGCGCCTGTACGGCGAGCTGCTCCACGCCATGGGCTTCCTGGACAGCGGTCGCTTCTTCGAGGTCACCCGGGCCGACCTCGTGGTCGGCTACATCGGCCAGACCGCCACCAACGTGCGCCAGAAGTTCACCGACGCCATCGGCGGGGTCCTCTTCATCGACGAGGCCTACGCGCTGGCCCAGGCCGGCGGCAGCCACGCCGACTTCGGCGAGGAGGCCATCAACGAGCTGGTGCCCCTGATGGAGAACCACCGCCGGGACATCGCCGTGATCGCCGCCGGCTACACCGACGAGATGGAGGCGTTCCTCGACAAGAACCCGGGGCTGCGGGGCCGTTTCGCCGCCACCATCGAGTTCCCGAGCTACCGCAACGAGGAACTGATGGAGATCCTCCTGAGGTCTCTGGCCCGCCAGGAGCGCACGGCCACCCCCGAGGCGCTGGCGGCGGCGGCGGAGCACTTCGCCACCCTCCCGAGGGATCGTGACTTCGCCAACGCGCGCGAGGTGCGCCGGCTGCTCGACGCGGTGGTCGAGGCCATCGCCAACCGGGTGGCCGAATCCGGCGACTTCTCCGAGGAGGCGCTCGCGACCGTCGTGGAAGCCGACGTCCGCCTCGCCGTCGCCGAGCTCCCGGACTGAGGGACGGCCACACCACGGCGCCCTCGGCGACCGCACTCCCTCACCCACCCGCCTCCGAGAGGTCACCGGGCCCGACCGCTAGCGCGCGCGGCCTCGCGGCGCGAGAAGGCCTGCCTGCATCGCCAGCTCGGCCAGACGCGCGCGCTTCTGATTCTGCGGTAGGTCTTCGACGCCGAACTTTGCGAACAGCGTGCGCATGTGGGTCTTGATCGCCTCCGTCGACAGGACGAGCTCGGCGGCGATCGCGGGGTTGGTGGCGGGGACCGCAGGACCTGGAGCGTCCTGCAAGGGGCGACAGAGCGCGACCAGCACCCTGTGCTGCGTCGCCGTGAGGTCCGGCACGGCGACCATGTCCCCGGCGGGCCTCGTCGACGCCCCGGATGCGACCGACAGCCGCCGGTAGGTCATCGAGGAGCTCCCGAAGCGCACGACCTCGCCGTCGTGGAGCCGTCGGCGGCCGGCGACGCGCTCGCCGCCTACGAAGGTCCCGTTGCGCGACAGCCCGTCGTCGACGACCGCCCAGCCTTCGGGGACGCGCACGAGCTCGGCGTGGCAGCGCGATGCCTGCTCGTCCCACTCGACGCGCAGGTCACAGGCCGCGCCGCGTCCGACCCAGAGCCGCTCGTCGTGGGGCTCGAGCACGAACACCCGCTGGCGGTCTTCGCCGTCGCGGGCCACCAGGATGGGCAGGGCGGCTCGCTGGGCCTCGATCACCGCCTTCAGCTCGAGCGCACGCGAGGCGCCGCTGTGGGACTCGATCACCCTCACGGGCAGCCTTCCCTCCTGCCATGGGCAGCGGGTGGGGCTTCCTGCGTGTGCAACCGGGTCATGGGGGGGTGATCTTGATGACGTCCTTCGCTCCGCCGACCCAGGCCACGCCGCCGCTCGCCGCCACGGCGCCGTTGGTTGGGCCGACCTTGATCGGCTTGCCGATGACGCGACCGGAGCGCTCGTCGATACGGGTCACGCTCTCGTCCTTGGTACTCGGGACCCATACCACGCCCTGGTCGAGCGCGATGCCCGTGGGGGCGCGCCCGACCTTGATCGGCTTGCCGATCCGCTTCCCGGTGGAGATGTCGATGCGCAGGACCACACCCGGCAGGACAGTGCCGACGGGGAGCTTGCTGGGAAACAGCGCCGACACGGAGAAGACGACCCACGCGACCTGGCCGTCGATCGCCAGCTCGGCCGGCACGCCGTCCTGGTTGAGCTTGAACCCGGCCACGTGCTCGAGCTGGGCGCTGTAGCGGTCGACGATGGGCGGAAACGCCGTCGTCGCCAGCACGCCGGCCCCGCCGGCGGCGAGATCCGTTGCGTAACCATGGTTCTCCACGGTCCTGCCGATGCGGCGGTGAGTCTTCTTGTCCACGCGCAGGAGGCTTGCGCCGTCCCTGCGCTGTGAGAGGATGACCACCTCGTCGGGGAGCACAGCCAGGTAGGCGGGCTCGCGCTGGACTCGGAAGGGGCGCCCGACGCGCCCGCCGCCGGTGTCGATCTCCGAGACGGTCTGGTCGCCGCGGTTGACGACCCAGAGCCGCCGGTCGAGGGGGTCCACCGCGATGTCCGCGGGCGCCCTGCCGACCTTCACCCGGCCCTCGATCTGTCCGGAGATCTTTCCCACCCTCACGACCGCGCGGGCCGACCGGTCGAGCACGTAGGCGCCGGTTGCGTCCGCGGCGATGTTGCCGGGAACGGCCCGCCGGCCGAGGCTGATGTGCTCGACCCTCGGCCTGTCGGTGGCGACCCTCCGCGCCCCGCGGCCGGGGTCGCGACGGTTGGTGAGCGCGACTGCTGCCAGCGCGGCGGCCACCAGCAGCACGGCGCCCGTGCCGGCCACCACGGGGCGGCGCAGGCGCCGGCGATCACGCGGCGCGCCGCCGCCGTCGGTCCTCTGGTCGCCGGCGCCGTCGGGTGCTGCGGGAGCCGCCGCGCCGGTGGCCACGCTGTGTCCCGGCTCGGTGAGCGCCTCACCGCCGGCGGCGGCGATCGCCGCGCGGGCCAGGTCGCCGGCGGACGGGTAGCGCCGCGCCGGATCCTTGGCCATGGCGCGCGCGATGACGCGGTCGACCTCGGCGGGCAGCCCGGGGCGGAGCTCGCACGCCGACGGCGGCGCGTCGTGCAGGTGCGCCCACAGCTTCGCCGCGTCTGACTCGCGGACATAGGCAACGCGCCCGGTAAGGAAGCGTGCCTTATTGAGTTGAGGGTTTGATGGTGTAGTTCCATTCGCCGTGGAACTGGTCGCGGTGGAGGTTGACGGCGGCGAGTTCGGCGTCGGTGATTTCGATGCCTTGGGGGTAGTCGC
>JAABUK010003788.1_pt1 | contig 25195 bp, 34 predicted proteins | sample 5559141 | NCBI WGS metagenome assembly JAABUK01 (sample SAMN10711869, study PRJNA513367) | rock metagenome | isolation source: Antarctica rocks | place: Antarctica: Victoria Land, Pudding Butte nord | collected 2016-01-03 | reverse complement strand
GGCTACAAGCATGTTGCTCATTATGCATCTCATGCATCCTCAGGGAAGCCAAGAAGGGTGGCTCTGAATGCAACAAGCGCAGTGACTACACTGGACATGTTGCAGGTCGGTTGATCCTGGCACAAATCGCTGTTGCAGGAGAACAAAAACAGAGTGACTACCAATGACTGCATTGTCCGAAGCCACTGTATGAGTTGTCAATGCTGTACGGGCAAACGTCAGAGAAATGAGTCTCATGTGTTTTCAGATGAAAAATGTACGGGCCTTCTTCTTGTTTTGCAGGTCTGAAAAGTCCAACGTATTGATTTTGGATGCCATAACAAAGTCATTCACTGTGAGCCCGCCTGCAACAGCAACACAGAAGTGTCAAATGGCATACCCTGATGCTTGCAGCACTGACATGATGTGTATGCGTGCAAGCCTGCCAGGCTTTTGTATGAACTGCTGAGCTGTAAGCTGTACATTGACTGTGGGCAGAGGGGCTTTGTACCTGGTTCAAGTGTAGAGATGGTGGTGCTCACCTACAGAGTGTGTGTGCAAGTCAGCCGCAACTGTGTTATACCCCTCAAGGTGCAGATCTGGGTGATGGCCCTCTGCCTCTGCTATCTGTCCAATCCTTTCAAAGCATTCCAGACCTGCCTTGAAGTTCTTTACTTTCCACTGCTGCCTCAAGCAACGATGACCATCGGCACTTGTGGTGATCTGCCAGCCAGGCGTCTGGTTTCGATAAGAATTGATTTCGGCATCTGACAGCGCTTCCACCTTGCCAGCTTCACAAGGGACACACTTCTTGCTAGCAAGCCCAACATGCTTCTTCATGCCTTCAGGGACCCTGCAGATCCAGCAGCCTTGGCGCCACTGTTTTTGCAAGACTTTGAGGGCAGTCAAAGTAGCTTCTGCTGTGCCTACATAATGACGTGAGCTGTATCAGCGTTGCCAAGAGGTTTCTTTCCAAAGCCCGAGCCAACCTCCCCGGCGGTCGGATCCCTAGCGCCAAACTCCTGCGGACAGAGTACCATTCAAAGTAGCAGGAACAAAATTTGTTGTTTTGCTTGCACGGTGTTGTATTGCTCACCCCGTCCTCTCGAGCCTGCACAACAAACTGCCGTTTACTACGGCTACAGCCACATGGCTGCTGACTTCGGCTTATTTGTGCGGTGTTGCCACAGTGCCACGCGCGAAGGCTTGGCAGCAGCCTTGACGTTGGGACGGTGTAGACTTGAGCCAGCGGCATGTGATCAGCCTAGATCACTAAACCACAGTCAAAATACTGTGTCTGGCAGTCAATATATTCGGTGCCACCCTCAACACAAGCTCCCACTCGCTGACAGGCGGCTCAGCAACCCTTGTTGTGCGGTATCGCTCGAAGCAAACGATTGCTGCAGTGCCAAACAGTAGGAAGTCCAGCTGGAAAATAGGGTTCGCAGTCATAGATAACCCTAATAGCAAAAAGTTTGCAACCTTCAGAATTTGCAACCAGCAAGGCACAGAAAACAGTATGGCTACCATGAACCTCTCCCGGTGTACATTCCGTCGACCGTGCATCGCGCCCAGAGCTGCAATTTGCAGCTCCCAATGTCGAATTACCCGGCCTGCGTCGTTGCAATCCCAGTTAACACCAAGCTGCACCAGTCTAAGGAGTGTTACGTCTAGCTTTGCTGGTAAGGACATCAAGCCATTTTAATAACTGTACGTTGATCCTGTCAACACTTTGTTCTTAGTATGCTGTCAAACGTCTGTTGCAGGCTGCACCATAAACACTGCTCAGAGAGGCCCAGTGCGAGCTAGGTTCAGCTTTTTAGTACAAGCTAAGAACCATGGCTCTATGGCTTGCACATTGCAGGGCAGCAGAAAGTAAGTGCAGTGAGGCTTGCAGTCCTGCGTACGTTATGCATGCCTCTAAAACATATGCTGTATCGTGTTCAGGCGCAGAACTAGAACATCTGGCTTCAGAGCTAGGCGTCTTACTGTGGGTGGCAGAAAAGTAATTCAGAACAGAAGGAAAAAGGGCAGACATACAATTTGCCCAGCAAACAATGCGAACAAGAAATGAATTGACCCTGACTGACAAGGGACACATCAGCATTCAATTGCTTCCGGCACATAAAATCTTGCGGCGCAAAAAATGGATTGCTCGACACAATCATTATGCATTTTGACTTGCCCGCATGCAGTGCTTCAGCTTATCCGCATGCTGTGCTTCAGCTTATCTATTCAATACAATTTTGTGGCTACATACCTGGGATGTTGCTTTCAAACTGACAGTCAAATCATGCAGTTCTTAATTGTTTATAATTCGTTAGCTTGTACACAAAGCAGTCTGTTAGCACATGCTTCAAGCAGTCATTCCGCAGGGTACATGGAGTACAATGCCCATCAGGGGACCCTATTGAACTTCAGAAGCTCAAAGCTTAGCTATGGACTTTAGGACAAGTGGGGGGTCAAAAGCATTATATAACACATCCTCTAATACATGAACAGGAATGATCTCCAGGCTGCTCCTGATGTTGTCCGGCACATCTGCTTTGACGTCGCGCCAATTGCGCTTGGGAACCAACACACGCTTGATCCCTGCACAAACATTCATGCATGGTTGCAAGAGTCGTCAAACACCACACAAGTGCACCGTACCAACAATAGTCAATTTGCTACCTGCATCAACACAATCACGAGGAGAGGAAGCCAGAAGTGCTAGTAAAGACTGTGTGACAGACAGACATGTAGCTGATGAGGTGCTATCTACTGCTTGATGGCCCTTGCATCCATCTTCCGTTTAGATGAAGCAGAATCGCCACAAAATATCTTGACATCATTGCGCATCACCAGGCATGGCAACACACTGTTGCAGTGCTGCTTCATGGCATACCTGCATGATGTGCAGCCAGCAGCTTCTCTTTGAGGCCACCGATGGGCAGCACCAGACCCCGCAGCGTCAGCTCCCCTGTCATTGCTGTGTCACCCCTTACACACCTGCACCACCCAACAGCTTCAGCCGCTCACACTGTGGTACACATCATGTCAGCTTCAGACGCTTACACTGTGGTGCACATCATGTCAGCTTCAGACGCTCACACTGTGGTGCACATCATGTCTCCGAAGTGCAGCACACCTATACTGCGATCCATGCAGTGCAACTGCAAAAGGATCATATCACAAGGGACTCTATATAATCAAAGTCATTTGTACAATGCATTTCTCTTGACAAGATGATCTGCCCAAGCCCTCATGACATGTCATCACATTGTGCAGAAGTCAACAATGGGACTAGCTCAATTATCTGGAAGCCACATGCGTTCTGTTTGAGTGACATACCTGCCCAGGAACAGCGACACCATGGCAGTTGCAAGGGTTATGCCTGCAGAGGGGCCATCTTTGGAGACAGCCCCGGCCGGCAGGTGGACATGCACATCCCACTGCGCAGCTGCTGTACTCACACCTCCCAAACTTGCGTTGCCATGAGCAGAGACGGCATGCAAGCTGCTTGTATCTGCTTCAGCTTCCTCAGCGTCATGGGACAGAGCAGAGAGGCTCATGGGTGCAGACTGAGACGTATGCCAGCTCCTGTGGCCTTGACCAGCATGAGTGTCGTCAGCTGACAAGCAGTTGGCCTGATTTTGGTCAGACGCCTGTACTTGGGTCTGCCAAGATGCCTGGTGCCTGTCTGACAGCAGGCCCTGCTGAGCTGGCCCTGCTGCCACATCACCACTGCCTGAAAGCAAGTTGGCTGGGTGATGTAAGCCTGACTCTTGGGCAACGTCTTGAGATGTACATGCCTCAGCTGTCGCATCATCACCATCACCAGCTACTCTCAATTGTGCTTGATCAGGCACAGTTGTGGAAGATGGCCTGGACTGGCTGGTAGCTGCTGCTGCAGCTGCTACCTGATGAGTGTGGGATCGGATCCAAGAGAAAGCGAGATGTGCCGATTCCTGTAGCACCTCACCTACTTGGCCGGTCAAGACCAGCTTGCCGGGCCGTTGAGGCTGACCAGTGCTGGTGCAGCAGCACTCCACGTATTGAACTTGGCCTCCAACGGCTGTCCAAACCAGTCCAGCAGCACTACCTGCAACCATGCCCACGCTGATGTGAGATGCACACCAAAACAACAGGATGCTTATGACAGGGCTTGTCACAAACAGTGTTCCAAAATTGCTATAGTCGTCTTGCAGCTGGCATGACAGCATGTTATGCCAACTGTGAGCATCTGGTGTGCATAGAACACACATGCCAAGCATAAGCACTAACAACAAGTACTGCAAGCTAATGCGGAGACTGCCACGTCATGATTGTCAGTGCCAGTGAGCACCTGAGCACAGCCACACATGCAAATTTTCACTGTATCCAGCATGCAGAAGCACCAAGCAAAAGCCACCTGGAGATACAAGGCTGTCTGCAGAATCTGTCTCATTGTACTTCCTTGGCCCCAGTACCTCCTCAATCAGCTCTGCTGTGACTGTCAGGCATGGCACCTCTGTGTGCCCTGACCTGCTCATGTCAGCATTCACACCCCCATATGGATTGCTCAAGGGCTCCTTGCCATCAGAGGAGCCAGCTGTTCTGCTGGAGCTCTGTCTCATGTGGGGTATACGCTTTGAGCTGTGCGCCTGCTGTTGATGAGCACCAGAGCAGGCATACTCAGCAGCAGCATGCATTACTTCAGGGGCAGCAGGACGCCTGCCATCATGTTGTGTCTGCTGTCCAGTCTGGGACTGCCTCTGAACTGCCTTGGAGTGATGCAACTGACGCTGTCTGCCTGACGGGTGCTGTCTTGGTGGGGTGAAGGCGCCCTTGAGACCACCCCACAGACTACCCCAAAAGAACCCACCAGATGTAGCTGTCGTGGGGGATGCCAGCTCCTGCTCCATTGCACTCCTGACAGGCTCGACGGAAGTATGCAAAGGCTGCTGGTGACTGGTCCCACTTGGCTGCTTCCCTCCATGTTGCGCTGCATGCTGATGCTGATGGTCATTCGGCACAGAGGGTGCCTGATCAGGCAGGTCATGGTTGGTGTCATCGGGATGTGAGCTGGTTGCAGACTGCTCATGAAGGCTGTCTTGCTCAGACACAATCTTGACAGTAACATGGCGGCAGATGGCAGCCAGATTGCGGGACAGGCTCCTCACGCCAGCCTGCATGCACCAAATTTGCTCGCTACATTCTATTCACAGTAGCCCTGCCTTACACCTGCACAAGGCTACTGTGCCTTATGACAAGCCTTGTCGTAAATCTAGACAAGGATTGTCAATTTGCATAGGGCAACACATCACAGTCCTTGTGCTGGGCAGCTGGATTGATTCATGGATACAGGACATCAGTGACAAATTATCATTAATTATAGAGCCTGCTGTGCAAGCTGGAGCAAGTGCAAAACACATTAGCTCAAGCTAGGGTCAAATGCCATGCAGTCATCATATTGAAAAGTTGCAGGCAGGCAGGCAGGCAGTTGCAAAGCCGACCTCACGAGTGTAGCCATCAGCAACAAGCGTGATGGCCTCTGCAGGGAAGTGGAGCTGGTCTGAGCTCAGGCCATGCTCACCAAGCAGACCTGGAATCAGGTGTCTCTGCAGGTCAGCAACAATTTTCAGGCTCCACTTGGAAAAAGAAAAACACAAAGCTTGTTGTTCTGTAGGTTTACGTCATCATATGGACAGAATGGGATATGTTGATCTTGATTGCGTTGCTGCTTGACAGTTTGTAAGCTGTGGGAATCTTTGCAGTATGTATGCTGAACTTATGCACGTAAGGAGTCGCTGGGAGTACCTGTGCTATGTGACGCTTCTCATCTAGTGTGTAACCGGACAGCTGAATGATCTCAAGCCTGTCCAGAAGCGGGGCCGACATGTTCTGCAGCTGGTTTGCAGTTGCCACAAACACCACCTGAACAGCCAGATGGTATCAGCAACAGGCTCAAAGGAAACAGTTTGCTAATGACAAGCCGACTGCAAGACACAAACATAGCTTCATAGCACATACGCAGTCAGAGGCGATGCCCATGTGTTGCAGACCCATCATGCTCATCAGGCAAGCTGGGAGATGATCACACCTGGCTGAGATCAAAAGGTACGCTGAGGTAGGTGTCAACAAAGGCTTGGTTCTGGTTGGGGTCCAGCACCTCCAGCAGGGCTGAGGCGGGGTCCCCCCTCAGGCTGTCATGCCCCATCTTGTCTACTTCATCCAGCAGAAGCACAGGGTCACGTACACCGCTGCGCCGTACAGCCTGCAGCATGCGGCACTCAACTTTTTGCAATGGGGATGCAGCTGCCCAACAGCAGCTGCTGCTTCCTGGGCCGTTGGTGAATCTTGCATTGCCTGGCAGTGTAAGATGCAGTAGTCAATCACCATGCGTTCTGTTGTGGGCTTGCTGCATGCATGCAGCACCTGTGAAGCATAGCTGTCTACTGTGATGTTTTGCAGTCTCAGTGCCAAGCACTCAGCATGACAACACAAGAGAAAGCCAGCTTTGCAGCACAGTTGATCCCTGGTATGCAACCTCACTCAGCAGCAACGCAGTGAATCTCACAGACCAAATGAGCACAGGGCCATCATCCAGTCCACCTAAAGCAGCAGCAGGTGGTCTGACCTGAATGATCCTGCCTGGCATGGCTCCAATGTAAGTGCGTCTGTGACCCCTGATCTCTGCTTCGTCCCTGACCCCACCTACAGAGACACGCTGGAAGGGGCGCAGCAGGACCTTAGAGATGGAGCTGGCCAGGCTGGTCTTGCCTGTTCCAGGAGGACCCACAAAGCACAGAATAGGAGCACGTGCATCAGCCCCTCTCAAGCGCCGCACCGCCAGGTATTGCACAATGCGGTCCTTCACCTGCAGCAAGAAAAGAGAAATGCTACGCTGTTTGACAGCTACTGGTTGTGTCACCCAACAGATGCAGCACATGAAGCTGACCAGTTTGAGTTTGTTCATTCGTCTTGCTCAGAATGAGTGCTGCAGAAAAGACTCCAACACCGGTGACCCCTTTGTCTTTCACATATGTTGCCTGTGACAAAATGGCACCCAAGACGGCTGCATTGTGGTGGAGAAGAAGTGTGCACTATACTGACATATGGTCATGAAACAATGCAGCAGATGACAGTGCCTTCTGTGACTTGATAACCACAAGTAAGGTGCAGATCATTCAAGGACCAGGTTGCCACCTTGTCCAGACCATAGTGGTCTTTGTCCAGCAGGTCGCGAGCTTCATGCAATGACAGCTGTGCAGCATGTCTTGGAAACTCTGTTGGCTCTGAAGTTGCCTGAGCCATGGGCTCGCCGTCAGAAAGATCCCCCCTGCTTGTATTGGTCTGCATGGAGTCTGCATCTGATGCCTCCTCTGCATAGCAACACAGCAACTCCTGTTGGAACCAACTGCACTTTTGTCGGTGGTCTCTTCATGTAGAAGCAAATGAGGGCTGTACATCTTGATATAACGTCTGTCCGTACACAAGGGCAAGATGCTTCCACACAGTCATATGTCTTGCTGTGTCAGTCAAACGTGCATGTTTCTGGGAGCATTTGTGGATTGTTTACTTGAAGCTGCATCATGACTGCTCATGTTCATCAGACCGTTGCCCACTTGGCAATGATCCTACCTGTCGAGCTTGCCTTTGCATCCTGTGGTGCTTCTGGAATGGAGGGAGCCTGGGTTTCACCAGAGAAGGTGTTCCAGGGCAGATCCGCCAGAGTCTCAAGATATGCTCGCGACATGGCATATCCAGGATGATGCTCGTTACTCTTCTTCAATCTTCTGTATTCCCTGCTTGCCACCTGAAACATTAAATAAGATTCCGATTGTACACGTAGCATTGTGCTGACACAAACACAAGAGCCATTATTTCCTTCACAGGGGAGGGCCTTAGCCTCGGCAGACATTTAGTTTGTGCCGGCAATCATTGGGGTATGCCATGTACAACAGGCCTGTCACAACTCAATATAAACGAATGTGCTGACACGTCATGCCAATGGCAACCAAGCTTTGTTTACTGCAGGGTTGGAGGTGCAGCCCCATCTGGAGTGCCCTTAGATCAATACAGGCTACTTGCTGACAACATTCAAGAGAGAGACTGCAGTGAATGGGAAGCCAAAGTGAGAGTGCACTATTCAGCAAGTCAGCGACCTTTCCAACAGAGAGGAGTTTCAAGCAGCAAGCAGAAGTTTTGGTTTCACCTTGAGCACCTCAGCTGGTGGCTTTGCAGCTTTGATTCTCTGCATGAGGACAGACAGCTCCTCCTCTTCCTCCTCCTCAGGATCGCTGCCGCCCCTCTTGAGCGCACCTGCGGATGACATGTCCTACAACATGTCCTACTGCTCTTTGTGGAGTGAACCAATGGATCACACAGTCTCTGGCTCATGCAATATTTTCTTTCATAAGCTGTGTTGCAGGCAAGTGCCTTGACTATTGTAAAGCATAGCATGTACACTGCCGAGGCAGGCAACCAGGAGACACTCATGAGCTTGTCTGTGACTATGTGAGTGTGACTGAGTTGATCCCTGTACAGGGTCACTTTGCATGGTCAATAAATTCTTCACAGCACATGTAGTCATCTCAGGGCAGCCCGTGCTGCCGCACAGCTATGCAACAACACTCAGAGCATGATCAGCGGAGCAGGAGAGATCTTCTCATGACGCCTGCATTTGTCCACCAAATGATACCCACCTTTGAGTGAGGGGGGTGGCAGGAGCTGGAGTCTTGGTGGGATTGTCAGCTGCTGTGGCGAGTCATCACCAGACTGCTTGGACCTGCCCCTGAAGCTGTCCAAGGTCTGCACAGGAATCGGAAAGATGTTTCTAGCGGCTTGCGCCATGCCAATTTACACTTTTGCTGAGTTACGACTGCAAGTGAAGAGTAGATGAGCTGGATGCCTATGCTTTTCAAATAGTCGGCTATTCTGCAAACCATCTTGAGCAACTCTAAGTAAGTGATCTTGCTGTCTGTGTCCAGGTCATTGCCTTCCCAGTACATAGCAATTTTGTCTCCATTGCCGGCTTTGACGTGTCTGTCCAAGCAGTTGTATGCAATGTTGGTCTCTGCACCTTTGAACCACTGAATAGATACTGGGCCCTTGTCCATATGATAGTTGTACCTTCAGCAAAAGCAGCACTGCCATGATGATAGTGTGCATGTAGTGTGGATGTCAGCTCACCTGCTGCAACAGTCCAACGACCAGTCTCATTCTTTCATTGTGGTCAACAGCTTCCAACACCAACTGCTTGAAGGCTGTGTCACGCATGAGCATGGAAGCAAGCACGTCTGCAGCTGCTGGGGGCGACAACTTCTGCAGCAGCTCTGCTAGTCGCCCGGTTGCTGGTGATCCTGCACCAGATTGCACCACATGATGACATCTGTGCAAACCCATCATGTACCATGGCGAGTACCAGGATCTGGACGGAAGGTGTAGGCAGAATTCCTAGCAGGACTGCACAAACAAAGCTTGCAAAGTGCCCATAAATGCAACTTCATGTGTGCAATGCCACCCACACCTTCAACAGGCACATTTATCAGCTGTACAGCTATACCGCACAGCACTCATGTGATCTAAACATGCTTTTGAGACCAGCAAAACTGCTGCATGACATGCTCTGCTGTGTAAGCACACAGCTTCTCCAAAAGTGGGTGTCAGAAGGCGTGCCTACGGACTGGTTGAGGAACCCAGCTAGCCTTCCAGTCCCAGCATGCAGCGCATGAGCCAGCTCCTGTCCTTCTTTGTCTAACTCATTATCCTTCAGCCTGTATACAGCATGATGTGGCAAGGTTGTGCCTCGGACACAGTTGACATTGCACTGCAATGCACAGATACGAGATGTACGCATTTAGCACAGTGTTGACAGGGATGGGCAATAGCACATAGCTATGGTGATTGTATGAGTGCAGCAGTTCTGTGACATGCGGCATGTCGCTGCTGCTTAGCACAGAGCTGCCCCACGGTAAATCAGCAGTATTGCAGTTCCCCTCAGGGAGCACCTGATGTCTTTGGAAGGTCCAGCTTGCTCCACAGTCACAAGCAAGAATTTTTGCCGCCCCTCTCTGGGTGCATCCTCCAGGTAAACTCGGCACCAGCCTTCAAGTGTCACCACCCAGGCACCAGTCTGCAGCAAGCAGCAGAAGTAGGCCCGAAAGATCTCCTGCCTTGAAGCAACATGGGCAAAGGTTGCTGACCTGTGTATTTCTAGACACTTGCAGCACCCGTGCAGCTGTAGCAACATTTTTCAATTTTGCACTGTCTGTATCCTCTGTATCGTCTATGTGCTTGCTTGTATCAGCCTCGAGCACAGGTACTGCTGCGACCAGGACTTGTTCACCCTGCTGCGCCAAGAGATATTCCAGCAAGGGTCCGCTGCATGGCAGCAGAAGATTCGCTCAGCAAGCTAACGAGCGAACGCCCCTGATCTTCCGACGACATCGCCCATATCTTGCAGCCCACCTGACAGGCCCGCTTCGTTTAAAATGTACGCGGGCGAAAGCTCCAGGAAGAAGCACTTGATTATACAACGGAAGGAAAGGCAGTTCCGTGGGGAGTCGTCCTTTGCTTTGCGCCATGCAGTTAGTACCTCAAAGCCTTTTCGTGGTATGCGCGTCGGGCATGGGTTGTCTCAATATTCCGCTCCGACGGTGACCATTGAGAGCAGTCACAGAGCTACGCGCTCGCGCTGCGTCAGTCGAGCAAAATTAAGTCACGAACCAGGTCATCATGCTACACAGTTGGCATTGCGCACGTGCCACGTGACAGAAGGCAAGTTCCTATCGAGCATCAGCTGTTCAACTGGACGCAAGCTACAGCCTGCAAGTTCAAATATCTGCCGCTTATGCAGCCTGGTCCGTGCGTCGATACCTGAGTATGCTCCTTGTCAGGCCACTACTGAACGGAACCGTCCCCTTCCGAGCCTCTACCTCAAAACATCAGCAGCAACAGAAGCACCAGTACAGAGCACCTTTTGTCAGAGGCTGTGTGCGTCTGCCTCTGCGTTTCTGTTGCGCTCTCGAGTATCTGCAAGTGTCACACTACAGTCACAGAAGCCGGCGGCAACAGTTCTCTCGCGTTTGGGCTGCAAAAGCTGACACTGGTAAAGCAGAATCTGCAGACAGCTCAGGCAGCAAGGATAAACAGAGACCAGACAAATTTGAAAGAGCTGATCACAAAGCAGACAGTAAGACAGAAGCCAAAACAGATAGCAAATCAGATAGCAAATCAGACAAAAGTAAAAGCAGCAAGACCGAAAAGACAGAAAAGGCCGACCAGCCAAAGTCTGATGTATCAGCAACCGCCTCTCAGGGCCTCAAGCCTGTGCATTTGGCCACCTTCTTCATCATACTGGGCACTGGCCTGATGTTCCTGGCTGTACTGCTATGGTTCACAGCTGACATCAGGTTTCAGCAGGCTTGCACCAAAGTCCTCAGAAGACTGTTCAAAACAGTGGCTTTGAGGCAGGTCATGGGCATTTTAGGAGCCATGACATTTGTGCGCTTGGGCTTGGAACCCATGGTGAAGATGCTCAGGCGGCTGTTTCGTGCACCAGGCACCTGGGAGAAATCTTCTGAGTTTTACATCCTGCGAGAGGTAGGCCAGGCTTGGCCCTGCACACCTTGCCAGTGTGCCTGTACGCTTACCATTGAGCACAACAGATTCACATTGCTGTAATAAAGAGCACAGAGGCCGTTGTAGCATCAGCAGGTTGGCAGAGCACTAGATGCGTACCACAGCAATGGTCTTTGCAGTCAGTTTGCACTGTAAATTTTCTTGTGTGTTTGCAGGTGTACAGACCTTTGGAGTTCCTGTTCACAATTGCAGCATTCACCACACTTGCAGAGAATTTTCTGCCACAGCTCATTGCACTTCCCAAGGTGGGCTTTTGTCTTCTGACACATATCATCAAATCACATACTGAACATGACATGACCTGAAGTGTGGTATTTGCATAGTACACCTTTCTGTTTACCATGTTTAGCACTATTGTCTCCCCCAAAGCCACAGTACAAAAAGCATCACTCAGACCGCCTTTTCAAGTCAATATCATGCTGTGATGCTGGTGGTTTACGGTGCAGGGCATGATTCAAAACTTTGTGAGGTCAACACTGTCACTCACCTTTGTGATAGCTGCTGCTCGCGTGGTGTTCAACATCAAGGCGCGAATGGCAAGGGAAACCAGCTGGCAGCTGGAACTGAAAGGGGACTTGACCAAGCAGCGCAGAGTGGAGGCTGTTGACAAGCTCTTGAGTGTCATGACACTGCTGGTGTCCCTTGTCTTTGGCCTACAGGCCATAGGTCTAGACGGTGAGCTTCTGATCAGCATCAATCTTTGGCCCTTTAGCAAGCCTTACCTTGTGACCATCATCTGCACTTGGTGACCCACAGCAAAGCTGTGATCATCTCAAACCTTTACTGGACGGTTTGTGCTGAAGAGGCTGACAGCATGATACTGAAGGCAAGCAGAACAACTTCATCCACCTGCATCCACGGCAAGTTCACCTGCACACAAACTGCACAGCCTGCAACACTACCCCAGATTGCAGTGTGAGACCAGCTGGCTTTTCATTTATGCTTGATGCAGTCCTGATCCTGGCAGAAAGCTATGCGGTTTGATAAGAATCAGGGCCTAAAGCGGGCTAGTGGCATTGTTGTTTTAGCTGTGTGTTGATTCAACATGCCCAACAACACGTGCTGTTCAGCCTTTGCATGCACTGCAGTGAACAGCGTGCTGGCTATTGGTGGAGTGGGTGGTCTGGCAGTTGGTCTGGCAGGCAGAGAGATCTTGGAGAACTTATTCACAGGCTTGATTATTCTGTCCAGCAGCCCATTTGAAGTTGGGGATGAAGTGCTGTTCACTCCACCCACAGGCAATGTGAGCACCTACTCTGGGCCACCGCAGCATTGGGCTGCTCGCTCTCTGCATGCAGTCATGACTCTGCGCATAAACGTGCCTTTCTGGGTCAAAGACTGACATTCCCTCTTGTCTGTCGGTGTTGGACCAACAAGTTTGTTGCTTGGCCTCCATTGAGCTATCATAAGCCTGGTGCACTGCTGCTGTATGTGCTCTATGAGTCTCAGAAGAGCATTGTTTGCTGCTGGGCTGCTCAGCAAAACCTGTACTGCAGTGCCTGTGGTCTGACATGGGTGATGGAGTTCATTGCTTGTGGTGATGCAGACAGTGGAGGGTATTGTTGTGGACGTGGGCTGGTACCGGACCACCATCAGGAGCTTTGAGCGAGAGATCTTCAATATCCCAAACTCTGTCTTCTCTCGCAATGTGGTGCTCAACATCACTCGTAAAGGGAAGGAGTGGCGTTTCTATGAGTTCATAGGTAGGCCGTGCACCAAGCATGCAGCAGCCTCCCTGCCCACTGCAAAACACAGCTTCTGACGCCTCACTTGCACTGCACAAGCAACGCATTGCTGCCTGATGAAGCTTGCTTTTGCAACTGTACAGCGTGCCTGTTGTGCTGTACCAAAGTTTTCAAAGAACAGACGCTTACAGCCATAGTTCTTGATGCCTACATAGCATACTGAAGTTGTCACTTTAGTGTTCACCCATGACCTGCAGGCTTGAGGGTTGATGACATTGTGAGGTCAGGTGCAGTGGTGGCCGACATGCGCAAAATCATACGGCAGGATCCTCGCATCATCCAAAAGCTGCACAGACGTGTGTTTCTGGACAAGATCACGCGAGACCAAGTGTCCATCTACATCTCCTGCTATGTGGAGGCACCCAACCGTGATGCCTTCATGGCTGTCAAGCAGGACCTGCTGCTGGCTTTCACTGACTGCGTAGAGCGCAATGGGGCCAGGCTGGCTCGCAACAGGCTGCAGGTCAGTCCAACCTATTCTAGCTGTCATCTGATGGTCATGGACTGGCAACATGCTTGCTTGCTTTGCTCAAAGTCACACAACTGTTACAATGAAGCTGTGCCCCTCACTGCTTTAGCTGTTGCCTCATGTTGCGGTTTGCATCTTTGAAGAGACTGCGTCGGCCAATTGGCGCATACAGTGTGTATGGGCTATGTTGCTTGCAGCTGAGACAGCTTTGTGCGCAATTACTCACGTGGTCGTCCAGGAACAAATTGCCAACTGTGCTTGTTGTTGTAGATTGAGGTGCAAGCAACTACCAGCTCGCTTCCCAAGAGCCCCAAGGAGCCAGAGACCAGTGAAGAGGCAACACAAACTGAAGCCAAGGCGCTTACAGATGGCACCCAACAAGGCGCTGCAACTTTCCACGATGTGTCACCAGACTCACCATCAGGCAATGGTATGCAAGGGAGTGGCAAGGAAGGTAGTGGTGCTTCTGGCAGCAGTGCTTCCGAAAACATGTCTGGCAGACAAGGAGACAGCCAGGGGGGAGCAAGCACAAGTGACAGCAGCAGCAGCAGTCGCAGTAGCAGCAGCAGCAGCAAGAAAGTGGGCAAGTCAGCTGGTAAAGCACGTGCTGCTGATGCTAAAATTGCAAGCAGCAGTGCTGCCAGTGGTGGCTCCAGTAATCAAAGTGGCACGATTGGTGGCCATGGGACTCAAGAAGAGTACCAAGAAGCAAGGCTGAGGTTTATGAACTCTGCAACAGGAGTGATTGTATCAGCTGATAGCATTTCACTAGACGAAGGTCAAATTGGAAGTTTGGTCACTGCCAGTTTTGATGAGCTTTAGGAGGCCATGTTGTGATTGCCCTTCAGCTTCTGTACACTGCAGAGAGGTTGCTTCAGCAGCAGACCCCATCTGCATCATTTTCAGCAACCTGTATATCTAGTGTCCCGTACTGTCAACTTACACGCATTCTTTAATGTCTTGGAAGGCAAAGGCCGGTGGCATGCAATGTCTGATATTGTTTAGAGCGTCATTTATCACCAGCTCATCAAAGTACTGTTGTCATGCACCTTTCCAAGGAATGACCCCTGTCTAAACAATCTGCCGTGAGTGCTACAGAGGAGTGTGCAATTCTTTTGACCCTTTGCAAAAGCTTTGATCTCTGTCAGCTGCCCAAATACTTCTCCATGCAAGCTTTGCTGTCTGGTGGCACCTTTCCAGAAGACATTAGCTCTTTAACTTCCTGCATGTTTTGCAGCAAACTTGAAATGATTGCGCGCATAGGAGAGACATGGCTGCTATAATCAGAGCTGTGGACGTCTCCAGGAAATGGATTTAATAGTTGCTAGGGAACAAGAGCTGTCCCTTTCCCATGGATATATGTAAGATTACCTTGACACTCATAAAGTCTCCGCTTTCAACTTCTTCAGGATCCAGTCTAAAGGTGCCATCATATGTGCAACTGAACAGGCGTCCCCACACCCTGCTGATGTCATCAGCATGGTAGAAGTCAAAACACTTCTGCAGCTGCACATTTCTCACGCCCATCTCCTCCTCAATTTCGCGCTCAGCATTTTCTTCATATGATTCATCTGCCCCTGCACAGCAAAGCGCAGTCAAGCAAGGATGTGGTGCTTGTGATGCCTTGGTAACAAGATCAACCGCAGCCAGGGGCATACCTCACCTACTACACCCCCAGGTGCAGGGTCGTAAAATGAGGGGTAAGTCTCTTTGAAGGACACCCTTTTTTGGACATACAGTTTACCCTAAAAGCATGTTCCACGGTGTCACAATGTAGCCTGCATCAGACTTCACCGGGCTGCTACTATACCTGAGAGTTGGATATGGCAACAAAGCTACACCTGTGGATCAGGTTCTCAGCTCGCATCTGTCCACGGTTGCTGCTTCCAATAAGGGTGTTGTTTTCGTCGACAATAGCGACTTCCTCTGTTGGTCGCTGGACCTCGTTCGTCGTGACTAGACCACTGAATCGAATGCATACAGGTAAGCCACTCCCTATAGATTCCGCAGGACGAGTGCAGCCAAACTACAACGTCACCGTGACATCTTCGAGTTTGCTCCGAGCTTCGTTGCCGTCCCCACCCGCCCGGTGCAAGGGTTGCGATGTAACAGTAAACCTCGCATGCGAATAGCATGCTGCATGACTTCACCTGCGATCCTCCGCGCGGCCTTTGTCAAGCTCAACAGAGCTCTGAAACCAAACCAGGACATCGATGATGATGCGTCACCATTACTAATGGTCCATTAGGCGTCACATCATAATGCAGCGAAAGCTGGATGGACTGCTGCTTGGTGATGTGCAGCACGGAGATGCTTTACATTATGCAATGTGACAGTGTACATTGCAAATGGTTTTGCATGTTCTTCCAATTGGTGTCAGCCTAGCTAGGTCTGCAGTTAAACAACCGCTGCTATGAGTACTATACTGCAGGATGGTATCCGAGTTGTGCTTCTCCCCATCTGGTTCCGGGAACAAGAACACCTGTCTCCGTAGACAGCTGCGCCTGCTGTGATGTCTGGTCCCTTTTTTTGCTGTCCGGTTTGTGGCGGTGGCCGCTAGCATCATAAGCTTTATTTAGCACCCTGGTGCTTTGCTCAATCGTCGAGGACAATGTCCGAGTCATAAAAAGCCAAATCGAGTGCAGACTGCGGCATTCGTTTGCATTGATAGACGTGCTAAAGTCTCAGCTGCCATCAGCTGTACATACCGTAAATCTCAGACCTTGAACCTCTCAGAATTGCTTGATCTGTATGCATCTTGACCACTCTCGGTGACCGGTTGGCCATGGTGCTTGGAGACTTCTCATGCAGGATACTGCTGTAAGTGTGTATCGCCAGATTTGGTCTTGCCAGATGTGAACTGTTACACCAACAGAAGCTGATCCAACTTCTTGCCTGTTTGCTGCAGTAACCTCTGTGGCTATGTCTGGCCAGCCTATCAATGTTTTAAAGCCGTTGAGCAAGGACAGAACGATGCAGTGAGGGACTGGTGTATATACTGGTGCGAATACCAACAACTAGAGCTGCTGTGTGCCCTGCCTTACGTCTAAGCTGATCTCCTGAGTGGCAGCGTTCTGCACAGGTTCATGCTTGCGCTATTCACAACTGCGGAACGTCTTCTAGACATTTTTGCCTGGTGGTAAGAGACTTTGAGCAATTCAGCTTACTGCTGTCATGTGCAGCTTATGACCTGCAGCTGTGGTACAGGCTCCCTATGTACTATACTGCCAAAGTGGCGTTTGTGATATACCTTTGGCATCCCAAAACTCAAGGCGCCATCTCCTTGTATACACATACTGTACAACCCCTGCTGCGTCAGAATGAAGCTCTGATAGATCAGTATTTTGAAGGTGGAAAGGCTTGGGCATTTGATGCTCTTGCATCTAATTTCAAATGGTAAAGTCATATCCAGCTGTTGATACATGCAGACTGAGATGCTGTTGGCCTTGCAGCAGACTGTGACAGCTTCAACAGACATGTCCATGCTTATTTGCGTTTTTTGCCGTTCACTGACAGCAGCACTCATTTGCAGGCTTGTGTCCTCCTTGCAGTCCAAGGCAACTATGGCAATTGTACAGTTGCAACAGCTCAAGGTGATACAATCTTTGCTGTTGCTGTGTAAGTTTTAGCTGTGACTCAAGACTTCTGTTTTCAGCTGAGCAATTTCCCCAAACTATGCATAAGTAAGGGCCTGAAAAAAGTGTGATGTAGGGTCAAGGCGGTGAGGCTGCGCAATCAGTGGATCGAGGATGGCCATCTGCGCAACAGGCAGTGCAAGCAGCTGTCAATGCATTGAAGCCACAAAATCCATCCTCATCCGCCAAAGCAGAATAGCACTTCTGATGTGGCAACATGTGCTTTGAACAATTTGATTGCCTCACCATATTCCATCATGTGTGTGTACCGGATACGCTTGGCCATGATGCCCATGTATGGTAGTCTTGCTGTTCTAGGAAAAAGGTATCTAGTGTCGGCACCATGCCCAACACAGCTTTGTGACAAGCATGCATCAATGGATGTCCCTTGATCAATCAATGTCACTATGATATGATATGACATGCATGCGTATATACTACATATATGCTAATGCATCCATATGGTTGATAACAACAATGTCAACTGACTAGTGGTTTGCTGCTCATCCTGCTTTCAAAGAAATATGCGTGACATAGAGCCATAAGTTTAGCCACACTGTCCCCCAAGCCCTAGCTAGACCACATTGTGATAATGATGCAACGGTTGCCCTCGAGTGCCTTCTAAGGTATATTGCTCTGCACGAGGCACCATGGGACATTGCATCGCATGCGCGTCTTTGATAGACCATGAGCGCAGACAAGCTTAAGTTGCGGCTCATAGACCATACGAGAGCAGATACGAGAGGTGCCTCACACAAGGCTGCGTTTGGAGTGCGAGCGTCAGCGACATAACTGTCTGTGCGATACCATTGGGCAATCTTGCGCAGTCTTATATGCTGCGGAACGATAGCTCTTGCTTGCTGGTATCTTGGCGAGGCCCAACGGCGGCAGAGTGCGAAATGGGGCTGATCGTCTCTTCAGCCAACGGTGAAGAGCCCACGTGGCGGCTTGCCAATCCAGCGGCGGTATGCGGAAACTAGCGCCGGAATTGCTTTCTGAGAATCAAGCAGCGGTAGCACCACAGGACATTGAGTGTTCTGTTGATAACTTTTGCCATGCGACTAGAGGAGAGACAAGCTTGTGCCATGGCAACATACTGGTGTAGATAGCAGCTGTTGTTCACTCAGAAAACAGCTGCGCTAGAACAGACGAGCTGCAGGACCACTGTTGCCACACTCAGTTGAACAGCTTCAGCTTGCAGTATCACAGCTCTTCAGACTGCGCAGCCTCATTGATCATGGAGGACAATGGTAGGCGTGCTAGCAAACGTGCGCGAAGACCTCCTCCAAGGCTGGACAACGGAGGGGACGAGCACTCAGTACAGCAGGTGTGTCATAGCAACTTGAAGTATACTTGGTTCGTTCTGTATGGGACAAGCCTCCCGTGTTTTATGCCTTTCGCGTTCTGTAAAGACAGTACGATAGCAGTCGTTGTCAGCCGCGCTGTGCAAGGTGTTTTGCGTTCGATTATGGTTCTGGTGTCCGGTCACCATCGCTTAAACATCCCTTTACCGGCAGCATGGATGTATCTATCGTATCACATACTGTTCAGTCTGCTGGGGGATTGAACTCAGCTGACCAACAGACCTCCCTTTGTGGTGTAACAGTGCTGTTTGCCACAAAGCTCACTGGCCTGCAGCCAGCTAAGGAGTAAATGCATGTGCCATTGTGCTTTGAGCTTATGCTCAGTAACCACTAATACGGCATTCACCTGTGGAATGCATGCCACGCAGTGCTGCGCCAGCTGTCGCAGTGCTGCATTGACTTAACAAGCTTCTGCCTTGTCCATTTTGTGTATATCACGCAGGCTCTCAGGAAGTCCCTTATAGATCAGAAGCGCATTATCAACACCATACCAGATGCACCTGTTTTCCATCCAACAGTTGAAGAGTTCTCAAATGTGTTGGAGTACATTGCCAGCATCAAGAAGGCTGGAGAGGCTGCTGGAATTGTGAAGATCGTACCTCCACCAGGCAAGCTTTATGCACATAGTCGACAAAAGAGCGCCTGCAGACATGCTTGTTATGTGACTGTCACTGGCTCACTTTATTTTGTGATTTGACTGATGAGATAGAGTATGCATGTAGGTTGGAAGCCAACCTTTGAGTTGAGGAGTGACAATCAAACATTTCCAACAAAGCGGCAGCTTCTTCACAAGTTGCAAGAAGGCCTTCCATTTCATGAGGTTTGCTTCTTGCGGTCTCAGTCGCTGTGTGTGGCTGACGTCTGAGCTATCTTGTCCGTTCTATAACCTTCCCCACAATGTTGACTGGCTTGTAGGGTGAGGAATACACACAGCAGACATACTGTCAGAAGGCTAACGCATTCAAGCAGCAATGGCTCCAGAGTCATCCTGAAGTCAATGCAGCTTTGCAAGCCGCCATACAGGTATGCACAGTAAGTCTAGTTTTGACCAGTTCTCAAGTACACATTCATCTGAGCCTTGTCCTGTTTTTGCAGGATGAAGGTGCACCTGGTGACAATGGGAATGCAGCTGCCAAGATTTTGGAAGAGCAGTATTGGTACGACTATTTTGTGTTGCGTAGCATGTTGCTCGTCCCAGAACACTGACTGTAACACGTTGTCTGATGTGAGGCTGCTGCTTAGGCGCATTGTTGAGAGGGCTTCACAGGAAGAGGTCACAGTTGATTATGCCAATGATCTGGACACCAAAAGGTATGAGCCTGCCTGTTGGACTGTTTGATATATGCAGCAAGTGCTATGGGACGACTCTCAGCCCATCGTCCAAGCAATCTTCTGCTCTTTCTCTTACTGACATAAGGAGTGTTGTCCAGGTATGGCACAGGCTTTACTGAGCCTGCAACAGCCATCCGCCCATGGGACCTGAATAATCTTTACCAGCAGCCACATTCTCTGCTGGCCATGTTGGATGAAGTTGTGGAGGGAGTCAGCTATCCCTGGTTGTACTTTGGCATGTTGTTCAGCACCTTTTGCTGGCATAATGAAGACCACTTCCTGTACAGCATCAACTACATGCATGAGGGCGAGGGAAAGACCTGGTATGCCCCTCAACAGTTGCAACTGCTAAGGCACCAATGTCCGATCTACTTCTGATGTGCCACTTGACATTCAACACTTGAGATGCCCACTGTGCTGAATGTGCTCATGGTTGTAATGCGATACAGGTATGGCGTTCCGGGCACAAGTGCAAGGAGGTTTGAAGAGGTTATGCGGACAACTGCTCCTCAGCGCTTTGAGCAGGACCGTGACCTGCTGCACCATCTCACCACTCTCACCCCTCCAACCCTTCTCATGAACAATGGTAAGAACAGCATCTTGGTGTCATTGCAGTATACAAACACAACATTCACAGGTGTAAGCGTGTTTGTGACAGCATTGTATGTGCTCACCCACTCCAGCATTTTGCAGGTGTCAAAGTGGTTCACACTGTTCAGCATGAGGGTGAATTCATTGTCACGTTTCCCAAGGCATATCACAGTGGTTTCAGCTTGGGATGGAACGCAGCTGAGGCTGCCAACTTTGCTGTGATGGATTGGCTACCTTATGGCTTTGAAGCAGTGGAGTCATATGCCAAGGTATGCCTTGGTCCACATGCTGTTGCCAGGATGTGTCCTTGCGCATTAAACTTGTCTCAAATGTTCACATGTATGCATCTTTACCTCTCCTGCATGAACATCTCGTATGCATACAGTGCACACACACGGACTCTTCAGCCATGGCCTGACATGCAGCTTTATGTCACATCCATCAGGTTTGGCATGAACTACCTATGCTGATGAAGTCTGGAATGCTCTGCACAAGCAGAATTGCAGGACAGTCTGCCAACAACCCGTCGCTTGCTTTGTAGGGTCCCAGTAGGCGGCCAGCTGTGTTTTCTCACGACAAGCTGGTATGGCGTTGCTGTGAGGAGGTTGTTGCTGCCCTCAACTCTGACAGCAAGCAGACCAATGGCCCAGCTAACACTACTGCCAAGCAGATAGATAGCAAGCAGACCAAGCTTGAGGCTGACGAGCAAGCAGTTCAGAAAGAGATCAAGAGACTGACCGGCAGGTCTGCAAGCAGTAGCATGTCAGAGCCTGTCACAGGCTTCACGCATCAGCACCAGGTTGCAACAGCACAGCAGCCAAGCCAGCGTGACCTGGCTCTGCTAGCACTTGGCTTGAAGCCTGCTGCCAGCTTCCAGCCAGCACCCAAGACAGTCTCTGTGCATGTCAACGCACATGCTGGCCAGCAGACATCAGGGCTTGCATCAGTTGCACACCAGATTGGTCTCAAGCAGGCTGAGCTGAGTGTGCTGTCGCGCGAGCTTGAGCGGCTTGTGACACCAGAGCTGAAGATGCGAGCTGCTCTTAGGACAGCTGGTATCAGGGAGGCAGTTGTCAGTGAGGCTGCCATGACACCTCTAGATGGTGACCTGCCATCATGCCAGTGGTGTGGACATGCGTCCTTTCTGTCATATGTCAAGTGCAGCTGCAGGTATGTTATGCAGCCCATCAAAATTAGCACCATGCTGCTCACCCCTGCTTCACTTTCTTCTGCAAGTTGACCTTCTTGACCTGAGCTTTCCTGCAGTACGGTCCCATTTGACCCTTCTTTCACTTGCAATAGACTTGGCTTACAACAGCGCATGTGCATGCACTCAAGCCCAGTACATTCAAGCCAGATAATTCATGAGCAAGAATCAACATTAGACACAGGCGCCGCTTGTGTGTGGCTTTGTCCTTTCTTCCCTTTGTTGACAGAGGTATGCTGTTGACTGAGGTATGCTGTTGGTGATGCAGGCCAAGTCAGATGCGCTGTTTAGGCCATGCTCACCATGGATGTGTTTGCTACTGGCCCTCCAAGATCCTGTACACTCATGTTCCTGATGCGCAGCTTCTTGCCATGAAAGGCCTACTGCAGTCCCTTGTCAAGCAGGTGGGTGATGCATGGCTACAATACATGTTTTGTGCGCGCAGCCAGCAACCTTACCAGGGTGCAACTTGGCACTCCATACGTTGCATGCTATCATTTGTTGATACTCCATACATTGCATGCTATCATTTGTTTACCCAAGATCCTCAGGTGCAAATGCTATTGGTGAATTTATCTAACACATGTGAAGATTCTAACAGATTACATAGCGATTCTGACGTTTCTGCTGGGTGTGAGTGCAGAGCAGTGGGAGCACCCCCTCAGACACCCTCATGACTGCCATGTCACGCCTGGCCTCAGAGCATAAGGCTGACAGAGCAACCAAGGACAACCCGCACCGCAAGCGCAAGTCAGCCGAGGCTTTCCCAGCCAACAATGGGGTGGGCATTGCCAAGCTCAACCCCAACAGTAAGACTTTGCCGCCACTCAGCATGGGTCAGCAGAACAAGTCAGCTTCAACCGGCCCCAGCGCACATCAGCAGCCTGCTTTCCAAGGTAGCTTGGTGTCAGCAGCTCCGGCACACAACTCTATCCATCGTCAGCACTCTGGTTCACAGCCTCCAATGGGGCAGCTGCAGGATGCTAGAAAGAGAGTCAAGCTTGAGCAGCCATCAGCAGCTGTCAGCAGGCAGACGTCCGGCAGCAAGCAGGCATCTGGCAGCAAGCACACTGCTGCTAGTAGACCGAGGTCTGGGAGCAGGCAGTCCTCTGATGATGGTCAGACGAACACTGAAGGCGTGTCGCAGCTTGTGGGTTCACACCAATCCAGTCAGCAAGCAACAAACCATGACACCGTGACATCTGCTCCTGCACCCCAGCAGCCAGCAAGCGCCCCTGGGTCATCAGTCGCACAGCATGCACAGCACATTCCACAAGAGCAGCAAGTCACTTTTCCTTTCAGGCTGGTGATGCCCAGAGCAGCTCAGCCAGCAGCTGGTGTGAGCTCATCTGTCTTGAATGGTCACAGAGCAGGTTCTCAATTGCCAGCTGAACAGCCAGCAGTTGCCCAGCAAGTGCCACTGCAGGCATCATCACAGCCAGCAGCATTGTCTGCTGCAAGGCAAGATGGTGGCGTACCTGCAGAGGGTGAGAACTGCATGGCTGCCCTTGCTGAGGCTGCTGCTGCCGCTTCAGAAGGCAGTGCAGCAAGCTCTTCAAGCCTTGCAAATTCAGATGATGACCAGGACGCTGCAGCCATTCTACGTGACCTTCAAAACAGTGCTGGACCAGCTCCCCCGACCAGCCCTTCAGAAGGTGACTAGTTTTCCCACAGAGCATGGCATGTCCTGGCTGCACATGACTGCTGTGAGTCCAACACTCCAAATGACATTTGACATGTATTCATAACGCTGCACTTGTGCATCATCCTGGTGCGCTTATGCAATGCAGGCACTGGCCAGCCCTCAAAGGTCAGCCCAGACTCCAGTGCACCTGATAGGAAGCGCTCCAAAGGGGGCTCTGTGAAGCTGCCCTCCCTCACACGGTCTAGACCTTCCTGTGTTGCATGTGGCAGATCAGGCAAGGCTTTGCTGCAGTGCATGTCATGTGACTGCTTCTACCACATGAGGTGTGCAGCACCAGAGACCAGAAGGCAGATGGCTCCTGGTGACCCTTGGTTGTGTGAAAACTGCCTCAGCCGGCAACAGGGATTTTGATGTGTAATTAAAGAGGCAGTAAATTGTCTTCAGATGTAGATTAGGCTGTGGTTGCCATTTGTATGTGTCAGCTGTGTATGGCATGACATCACTAGATTTTTTTTGAGTATCACTGGTGATCTCCCTACAGTGTTTATTGCTTCCTTTGGTCTGGCGAGTGCCACCTGTCATCATGCAGGCCAAGCTGTTTAGTGATTTCAAACGACTGTGATCATGAAGATTAGGAGTAGGTTAACAGCCAATTCCAGGAAAGGATGCTGGACACAACCACTTTGACTCCCTGGCCACTGCCCTGTTGATTGACTCTTGCATTGAAAGTAGCCTGTTTACAGCAAAATTATGGATCTGTTTGGATGGTAATTTGAATACATCTGCATACAACCGGCGAATATGAAGAGCTGCAAAAGGCAACGCAAAGGATGCTGCAGATGCATTATACTACACGTTCGTGAAGCGATGCACATTTGCATGCATGGCCAAGTGAGCACTGCCGCAATCTGTTATGGCGTATAGAAGGGAATGACCTGCATGCAGCATACAAGCTTGGCAGGAGGTTTGCTGCTGCCGTGCACGGCTTGGCCCTCTCAGCGCAGACGACAGCCATGGAGAGCGGGAACGTTGTGCGTGCGATCGCAGCAGGTCCGCACTGGACTAAGCAAAGTGCTGTGTTATAGCCTGTCGATGGCATCTGACTGCATGCAACTTCCGCAGGAATTGCGAAGCTTCAAAAACATGGACCAGGCCTATACAAACTTGGCGCTCAGATTGTTGGACGCATCTGAGTTCACGTATTCAGACCGCAAGTAAGGTGCACATCCATATGCTAGACTTGCACTTGCTTTTCTTCTGCTGTTGTCATGAAAACAATTTTTGAATGCCAGGTACATGGTAGGCATAGCTGGTGTTCCTGGCAGCGGTAAATCTACCACTGCCAGAGAAGTGTGTGCAAAAATAAATACAATGCGGCCAAGGCTGGATAGACACCATGTTGCTGTCGTCGTTGGCATGGATGGTAAGCAATGACATGCATGCTGCTGGTACACACAAATACATTTGCACGTTTTGCTGTGACTGCCATGTCAGTTGCTTGTTTCATGCAGGGTATCACTACACTCGTCAGCAACTAGATCAATTTCCAGATCCTGATGAAGCACATGCTAGACGAGGAGCTTACTGGACATTTGATGGTGCTGCCTTTGTCGAGAAGATG
>JAABUK010003787.1_pt1 | contig 25195 bp, 20 predicted proteins | sample 5559141 | NCBI WGS metagenome assembly JAABUK01 (sample SAMN10711869, study PRJNA513367) | rock metagenome | isolation source: Antarctica rocks | place: Antarctica: Victoria Land, Pudding Butte nord | collected 2016-01-03 | reverse complement strand
AATCGACAACCCCGTCTCGCGTCAAACAAAATCTAGACCGACCTCGCCGCCACTCGCTTATCGGTCGTCCTTTGCCCTGAGTTGACCAGGACGCCACTCGCCGTCACCTACCTGGGCAGTAACCAATTTCTTAACAGCGTTGCCGTCATCCTTAGCCCCAGTCAGCTCAAGTTGACGCTACCGGTACTCTGTCTGGCTGGCCAAGAGAGTTACCGCGAGCAGGCAGACATTCCGGCCAACGGTCGAAGAGAATAGTGCCGCCTCCAATGCTGAGAAAACCAAGTGCGCCGCGGGTGCGGCCGCAGAGTGTCTCCGCGCGAGTGGATGTTTCGTTGCGGCGATTATCGACACGTCATGGAAACTCAAAGCCGTACCCAATTATGCGCCTCCCTCAGCCAGCAATTTTGTCAAACTATGCAGGAGCGCAACGGCCGCACGGATCAGCGGTGGAGATTAGCAGCAACCCCGTTGCAGAAGCCCGTCAGCGCGTCCCCGGCGATGACGCCGCCGGCAAAGACCTCCATGTCGCCCTGCGCCGAAGGGCCGTGTAGGCGCCCATAGATCAGGCGAGCGGCGACGCCCACCAGCACGGCCCAGCCGGCCATGGGGAAGACGATTAGCATGCCGGTCGCGAACAGCACGCCCATCTGCCGCTTCGGACCGCCGACGAGCTGCAGCAGCGCGCCCGGGATTGCCCAGATCAGCAGTTGCCAAGCGGTTCCAGGCGTCGCCCCAGCCTTGATCGTCGCGACATAGACCTTGGCCACTGGGGCGACGAGGTTGGCGGCAAAGTAGCTCGGATATGAAAAATAGACGACGATCCCGGCGACCAAGAAAGCAAACATCGCCGCAAGATACTGCTGGAACCGTCCATCGGCCTCAAACGCCGGATCGGCGCCGTTGCCCCGCAGCATGAACCCGGCCTTGAAGTCGTATCCCATGTCTGCGAAGGCCGGTCCGGTGGCCGCGGAAAACCCGACCAGAAGCGCCAGCGACACGGGCGGGAAACCGGCCAGCATCCCGAGGATCAGCGTGATCAGCGCCACGGCGAAGGCCGGGAACCAGCCGGAGTGCATCGCGGCCAAGCCAACGATCAGCTCGTGTACCAGAGCGGCGAAGGCGGCATAGATGACGAAGGCAATCACCATGCTGACCGAAAGCTCCGCCGTCAGGCCACCGCCGAGCGCGATCATCGCCGCGATGGCGACGTAAGCGACTGCGCCCGCGCCCAATGCCCGGCCGGGGCCGCGGATAACCGCCCCAGCCGTCGCTGCATGGCGCGCCGTCATCGCCAGCCCGACCTGCACCAGCGCCACCAGCCCGGCACCGATCATGATGCCGTGCGGGATAAAGGCGCGGCCGATGTCGCCGCCGGGCAACACGCCCGAGAAAAGCTGCGGCGCGTAGCCGCGGAGCAGCAGGCCCACCCCGAACATCGCCAGCGCCCACACGTTGCCGATGAACGCGACGCCGAACGCCGACATGGGAATGCCAAGGAAACCGGTCCCGGCGATGCCCGCGGCGACGCCGCCGCCCAGCAGCAGCATGCGCCGGCCGCCCTCGTCACCGGCCCGAATCGCCTCCGCCGCGGCAACCCCCGGCGGCCACGCGCCCTCCGCAGGGAACGCACGGGACCCGAACAGCCGGTATAGCATGGTCGCATCCACCAGCATGGCCAACGCGACGCCGCCGAGCAGCGGCAGCACCAGGTCGCCACGGCCCAGCAGGAACGGGATCCCGATCGGCAGCAGCAGGCTGTTGCCGGCGCCGAAGGTGGCAGCGGAAATGGCGCTTTGCGCCAAGTTCTGCACGTGGATGGACCGGTATCGGGTGAACGCCCGCAACGGCACCCGCGCCAGCCCCATGGCGACCAGCGCCCCGACGATGGAGGTGTTCGCCGTGACGCCCAGCGTCACCAGCAGCTGCATGCCGATGATGGCGCCGACGACGCAGAGCACCGTCAGCAGGATCAGCGTCGCCGGCTCGAAGATGCTGGGATGACGGCCGGATCGGCTGGTGGCCGGCAGCGAGGGCGGGGTGGCGATCGTGTCCATGGGCGTCTACTCCGCAGCGTCTGAGAAGGCGGCGCCGTAGACCTCGCGCGCTACGGCTTCGGTGATGCGTCCGTCTTGCAAGTCCTCGGCCACGCTTCGCGCAGCCCGGCGGCGCGGGTCGCCATATCCGGCCCCGCCGGCGAAAACGATCTCGGCGATCTCGTCTGCACGGGTCAGCGTCACCAGCTCGCCCGCACCGCAATCCCGCAGCAGCGTACCGTCGGGCGTGCGCAGGCCGGCGAAGGCGCGGGTGCCAGGCTGCCCGCCGGCGAGGCCCGGCAGCACCGCCTTGGCGCCCTCGGGGAACAGCGCCGCGAGCGTCGGCAGCCCGTCGCCGTGCAGCTTGCGGAACCGCACCCGCTGGCCCAGCCCGCCACGGGTCTGCCCGGCCCCGCCGCTGTCGGGCAGGAACGTTTTCTCCAGCACCAGCACCGGCACCCGCGCCTCGAACACCTCGACCGCGGTGTTGGCGGCCGATGTCGGATAGAGCAGGCCCGACTTGCCGTCACCATGGGTGCTGGCCCCCTGGCCGCCGCCCATGAACAGGTGGTCGGCATAGAACGTGCCCGCGGCATCCCGGCCCGAAACGTTTACCGCAACGGGCAGGCCGGTGGGGGACTGCACCGCGTCGGGGGCCGCTGCAGCCAGGGCGCTGAACACGGCGGGGGCTAGATACCACCCCGTCCGCGTGCGGGCCGCGACGGCGGCCGGCCGCGTGCAGTTCAGGATCGAGCCCTCGGGTGCAATGACCCGGAACGGCCGGTAGCAGCCGGCATTGCCGCGGACATTGGGCGTGAGCATGCATTTCAACGGGTAGGTCGCGTGCGCCGCCGTATAGTTCATCGTCGAGTTGACACCGCCCTGGGCCAGCTGCGCCGGCGCGCCCGTGAAATCCAGCTCAATCGTGTCGCCTGCGACGGTGAGCCGTAGCGGCAGCGTAAGTTCCTCGTTTACCGGGCTGAGCGAAACGCTGCTGGCATAGGTGCCATCCGGCAGGGCGCGGATCGCGGCGCGCATGGCCTGCTCCGCCCGGTCCTGCACGATGCCGGCGAGCACCGTAAGGTCCGCCAGGCCATACTCGTCCATGAAGGCGAGCAGCCGCTGCGCGCCGATGCGGTTCGCAGACATGAACGCCTGGACGTCGCCTATGACCTGGGCCGGGTTGCGGACGTTCTCGGCAATGATGGTGAACAGGTCGGCGTTGTCTACGCCCGCGCGCGCCAGCTTCATCGGCGGGATCTGCAAACCCTCATCGAAGATCTCCCGCGCCCGCAGGCTATCCCGGGTGCCGCCGATATCGGCCACGTGGCCGACCGTGCCGACCAACGCCACCACACGCCCGTTGCGGAACACGGGCGATACTACGGCAATGTCGAACAGGTGCCCGGCGCAAAGCCATGGGTCGTTGGTGATCAGCATGTCGCCGGGGGCGAGCGTTTCGGCGGGGAAGCGTGCCAGCAGCGCCTTCACCGCGCGCGGCAGGGTGAGGTTGAACACCGGCATCGCGCGTGGCGAGTGGGCCAGCGTCTCGCCCTCGGGGTCCAGCAACTCGCAGGCGAAGTCCTGCGCCTCCGCGATGATCAGCGAGAAGGCGGTGCGGATGATGGTCAGCCACATCTCGTCCACAACCGTCGTCAGCCGGCTCCACATGATCTCGAGCGCGATCGGATCGGCTTCGATCGCCGCCCGCGCCGCGGCGAGGGACATGCCCGGGCGCACGAGGCTCATGGCGCTGGCGGCGCCGATCGCGACGCGCAGGTTGCCGGCCGCATCGACCCGCAAGATGTCGCCGGACGCCACGACCGTCGTCGCCTCCCGTTCCTCGACGATGGCGGGGCCGGCGATCTCACAGTCTTCGGTCAGGGCGTAGCGGTCATACACCGCCGTGGCGACGAAGCCGTCGCCGAACCAGGCCTGGCGCTCGCCTTTCGATGCGGTCATGGCCCGGTCGCCGTGCCGGCCGGTCGCCAGCGCGGGCGCGGAGCCTGTAACGGCCACGCGGAGGTTCACGACCTCGATCTGCGCGCCGGCCTGCAATGCGGCGTAACGGGCGGTGTAGGCAGCCTCGAATGCCGCGGTCAGGACGTTCGCGTCGAGGGCTGCCGTTGGGAACGGCACGTTGATCTCGTGCATCTGGCCCACCAGGCGCATGTCGGCGGTGCGCTCTACCCGCAGGCTTTCTGTGCAGCCGCCCGCGGCCAGCTCGGCACGGGCATCAGCTTCCAGCGCCTGCAGCACGGACTCGACCCCGGCCAGGTCGGCCGCCGGGCCAAGCCGCACCGGCAGGGACCGCACGCGGCTGGCCGAGAGCGGGGCGACCAGGAAGCCGAGCGCCGAGGCGGCGCCGGACGCCGGCGGCACCACCAGCTCCGCCATGCCCAGGGCGCGCGCGACCTCGGCCGCATGGGCAGGGCCTGCGCCGCCGAAGCCGACCATGGCGTAGCGCCGCGGGTCCTTGCCGCGCTCAACTAGATAGACGCGGGCGGCGTCGGCCATGCTTTCCACCACCACTTTGTGGATGCCCCAGGCGGCCTGTTCGACCGACAGGCCCAGCGGGGCCGCGACACGGCCGATCGCGGTCCGCGCCGCGCCGACGTCCAGCGCCATGGTGCCGCCCAAAAAGAAGCCCGGGTCGTAGTAGCCCAGCACGAGGTTCGCGTCGGTGACCGTCGGCTGCTCGCCGCCACGGCCGTAGCAGGCGGGGCCGGGAACCGCGCCGGCCGAATGCGGCCCGACCCGCAACAGCCCGACCGCATCGATCGCCGCGATTGAGCCGCCGCCGGCGCCGATCTCGATCATGTCGACGGTCGCCGCCTTGACCGGCAGCCCCGAGCCTTTCTTGAACCGATGCTCACGCCCAGCTTCCAGCAGCGGGGCGATCTGGGCACGGCCGCCTTCGATCAGGCAGGCTTTGGCGGTGGTGCCGCCCATGTCGAAGGCGAGCAGGTCAGTGTGTCCGGCCCGCGCCCCCAGCAGTGCCGCCGCGAGCGCGCCACCCGCCGGGCCGGACTCCAAAAGGCGGATGGGAAACTCGCTGGCGGCCGCGAGGGAGACCAGGCCACCGGCCGAGTGCATCAGCCGCAGCGGCCCGGTGAACCCCGCCTTGCGCAGCTCATGCTCCAGCCGGCGCAGGTAGGTCGCCATCAGCGGTTGCACATAGGCGTTGGCGCAGGTGGTCACGAAGCGCGCATACTCGCCGATCTCCGCCACCACGTCGGACGAAACGGAGACAGGGACGCCCGGCAGCTCGGCCCGCACGATGGCTGCGGCCTCGCGCTCATGCTTCGGCTCCCGATAGGCGTTCAGGAAACAGATCGCGACGGCCCCGGCTCCGGCTTCGCGCAACGCCCGGGCGGCCCGGCGCACGTTTTCCACATTCAGGGCGGTGACGACCTGGCCATCGCGGTCGATCCGCTCGGCGACTTCCAGCCGGCGATGGCGGGGCACCAGCGGGTCGGGGTAGGTCAGGAACAAGTCGTAGATGTCGTAGCGCTGCTCGGTCCCGGCCTCTAGCACGTCGCGGAAACCGGCGGTGGTGATCAGGCCGAGCCGCGCGCCGTTGCGCTCGATCACCGCGTTGGTGACCAGCGTGGTGCCATGCACGATTTCCGCCACGTCGGCGAGGCGGGCGCCGTGGTTGGCGATGACCTGGCGCAATCCGTCCAGCGCGCCGATCGCCGGGTCCTCGGGCGTGGTGAGCCGCTTGTGCAGCCGCATCGTGCCCGTGCCGGGGTCGGCCAGCACGAAATCGGTGAAGGTGCCGCCAATGTCGAAGCCGAGACGAAGGGAAGGGGTCATTGCACGGCGAGAGCCTTACAGAGTTGCACGCGGAGCATTCGTTCTACAGATACCTATTCAGGCCGAAGCTCGTCCAGGGCGGCGATGGGCGGCAACCAGGCAATGCCCGGGTTTGGGTTGCTGGCGACCCTCAAGTTGCCACGCTGGGCCGTCAGGATGCCGGCCGCCGCCTCATCGAGCGGCATCACGCCCTCGCTGGGCTGCAGCGCCTGCGTGATCTCCCGGTCGATGCGCCTGTCGCCGTGCGGTGCGCCATCGAGCGGTCCCGCCCTTTGTCGGAACCGCTGGGCGGATCGGGCGCGCGGTGGTTCCGCATGGCCAGACTGCCCACCGTGGTGTATGGGCCGACGCCGCACGGCATGGGCGGGCCAGACGAGTGGGTGGACATCGTCGAGCTGGACCACGTGGCCCGCGTCCATGCGCTTACTGCGTTCGATATGCTGACCGGGAGACACACGTGGCCGCTCCAATGTTCCACCTGCCCGAGACGTTCATGGGCGTGCCCGCCGGCCTGCCCGGGCCGGGGTGCCGGGTGGCGGTGCTGGGCGCGCCGTTCGACTGCGGCACCCACCCGTTCCACATCGGCGCCCGCCAAGGGCCGACCGAGGTGCGCCGCCAGTCGCGTCTGATCCGGCGATACCACCCGACGCTCGCCGACCTGGACGTGCTGGCGCTGATGGGCGTGGTGGATTGCGGCGACGTCGTGCTGACGCCCGGCCGGATCGAGGACGCGCTGCCGCGGATCGAGGCTGCTGCAGGGGCCGTGCTGGATAGAGGCGCAATTCCGGTCGGCATCGGCGGCGACGGTTCGGTTTCGCTCCCGCTGATGCGCGCGGCCGCACGGCGGCACCCCGGCCTGGTCGCGCTGCACATCGACAGCCACACCGACGCCTATCCCTATACGGCGGACGACCGCTACAACGCCGCGACGCAGTTCACCAACGCCGCCGAAGAGGGCCTGGTCGACGCATCCTCGTCCTGGCACGTCGGCGTGCGCGGCTTCACGTATTGCAGCGGCGTGCTGGACCACGCACAGGGCCTGGGTTTCCGGGTGGTGACGGCCGAGGACCTGCTGCGCCGCGGCTTTGCGCAGACGATGGCGGAGTTTCGGGACGCCGTGGCCGGGCGCCCGGTTTATCTCTGCTGGGACATGGACGTGTTCGACCCGTCCGTGGCGCCCGGCGTATGCACGCCGACCTGGGGCGGGCTATCTGCGCGGGAGGGTATTGCGCTGATGCGCACGCTGACCGACCTGAACATTGTCGGCACGGACTTCAACACCGTGAGCCCGCCGCACGACGTGCAAGGCATGGCGGCCCATCTTTGTGCCCACATGATGATGGAGGCGATGCTGCTGCTGGCGCGACAGGCCGGGCATCTGCCGTGAGGGAGGGTTGAATGACGTTCTCGATCATCGGCCGATGCGCCGAATCCGGCCAGTTCGGCGCCGCGGTCACCACCTCGTCGATCGGTGTCGGCGCGCGCGTGCCGTTCGCCATGGCCGGCGTGGGAGCGGTGTTGACCCAGCACCGGACGGACCCCCGGCTCGGGTCGCGCGGCCTTGCGCTGCTGCGGTCGGGCTGCACAGCGCAGCAGACGGTGGACGCGCTTGTCGCCTCCACGCCGGACCATCGCTGGCGGCAGCTCGCCGCGATCGACGCGTCGGGGCGCACCGCCCATTTTCACGGCAGCGCGGTCAAGCCGGCGCTGAACGCGGCGCATGGCACGGACGTCGTGGCCATCGGCAATATCCTCGCCCACGACGCTGTTCCAGCGGCGATGGTGGAGGCCTTCGTGCGATCGAGCGGCGAGACGCTGGCGGAGCGCCTGATGCGCGGGCTGGAGGCAGGCGAGGCTGCGGGCGGCGAGAACGGCGACGTGTGGTCGGCGGCGCTCCTGGTCGTCGAGAGTGAAGCATTCCCGCTGGTGGATCTGCGGGTGGACCGGTTGCAGAACGCGATCCCGGGGCTGCGGGCGCTGTGGGACGCCTACGCGCCCGATATCCGCGAGTTCGTCGTTCGGGCGCTGGATCCCGACCGGGCGAACGTGCCCGGTTGACCTCACGGCAGCATGGCGTGCACGTCGATCTCCATCAGCAGCTCGGGTGCTGCGAGCCCCTTCACCACAAGCTCGGTGCTCGCGACGGGGGCGATGGCGAAGGCCGGCTCCACCGCCGCCAGCACGGGCGCCAGGTAGGCGCGGTCGGTCACGTAGATCACCAGCCGGGTCGCGTGCGACAGGTCGGCCGCCGCGTCGGCAAGCAGGACCTGCACGTTCGCCACCGCCTGGCGGGCCTGCGCCCCCGCTTCGTTCAGCCCGATGAACCGGCCGTCGAGCGCAAGGCCGGTCTGGCCGCGCAGGTAGATGCGGCGCCCGGCCTGCACTGCCATGCAGAAATCCATCTCGAACGGCTGCCTATGGAGGCCGTAGGGCGCGTCGGTCGAGCGATAACGGCGCATCCGGTCGTGCGGACCGCCCAGGACGACATGGGCATCGAGCTGGAACAATGCATCCGGATCGATCAGGCCCTTGACGATCAGCCCGGTCGAGACGGGGAAGACGCCAGGGAGCGACCGGCCGAGCACATCGTACACCGCTTGGCGAAGCGCCCGGTCGGTGATCTGCATCGTGATCTTGCACACGTCGCCGGGTCCGCCGCCGGCCTCGGCCAGGGCGGCATGCAGCCGGGCGAACACCGCCGCCGCCTGCGCCGCCGCGGCCTCGGGACTGTGGCCATAGCGGCGGACGGTCGCGGCGGCGTCCGGGTCGGCGAGGCCGGGAAGGAACAGCTCGCTCACGGTCCAGGTCACGCTTCGGGAATGACCGCGTCGATGTCGATCTCGACCAGCATCTCCGGCGTGGCGAGCCCGTTCACGATCAGGCCCGTGCCGACCGGCGCGATGCTGCCCAGGTGGTGGCCGATCACGGCGTAGACCGGCTCGCGCCAGGCGCGGTCGGTGATGTAGGTCGTGATCTTGCAGATGTGCTCCATCCGCGCGCCAGCCTCCTCCAGCAGCACGCGCACGTTCTGCATCGCCTGCTCGGCCTGGGCCGCCGCGTCGCCCAGCCCGGTAAAGCCGCCATCCAGCGTGAAGCCGGTCTGGCCGCGCAGGAAAACGTGGTTGCCGGCGCGCACGGCCATGCACATCTCGTTCGCCACCGTCTGGTCCTTGTAGAACATCGACGTGTTGAACCGGCGGAACCGCTGGTGGGCCATCAGGACACTCCTTCCTTGCCGATCGCTTCGATCAGCCCCGCGAACAGCAGCCCACGCGGCACGATGCTGTCCAGCTCGACCCGTTCGCGCCGGCTGCAGGATTCGTGACAGATCGGACCCAGCCCGTCGAGCGTCGGGACGCCGAGCGCGGCGGCGAAGCTGCCGTCGGAGCCGCCGGGGGAGACGACCTCCTCCACCGCGACGCCCAGCCCCGATCCCACCTTCCGCGCCAATTCATACAGCCGTCGCGTGCCGGGCCCGGTCGGGAACGGCGGCCGGTAGAACCCGCCCTCCACATCGATGCTGACGCGCGGATCGGTCGGGGGCCTGCCTGCGATCCGGCGGGCCTCGGCCACCAGCCAGTCGGCCCCGGCCTGCGTCGACGCGCGGAGGTCCAGATGCAGTTCGGCCTCGGCCGGCACCACCTGCCGCGCCGGGCCGCCGCGGAAGATGCCGACCGAGGTGCCGACCCCGCGCTCCGGATCCGTCAGCGCCTCCAGCGGGCCCACCATGGCCGCGAGCGCGGAGATCGCCGACGCACCGAGCGCCCGGGCCGGGCCCACATGCGCGGTCACGCCGGTGGCGCGCACATACAGCGCGCCCACCGCGCCGCGGCCCACCACGACGCGCCCCTCCGGCCGGCATGGTTCCAGGGTCAGGCAGGCGTCGGCCTGGCGCGCGTGCCCCTCGATCCAGGCACGGCTGCCCGGGCTGCCGATCTCCTCGTCCGGCACGATCAGGACGGTGATGCCGCCGATCCCGGGCAGCGGCGCCGCCAGCAGCCGGCGCAGCGAGTGGAGCGCCATCACCACGTTGGCCTTCATGTCGCCGACGCCGGGTCCGGTCAGGACCGTGCCATCGTTGCGGAACGGCCAGCCGGCGGCGGTGCCGGCCGGCCAAACCGTGTCGGCATGGCCCAGCACCAGCAGCCGCAGGCCGTCGCCCAACACCCGGCGCGCCGTCAGCTGGTCGGCGCGGCCCGGCAACGGCGTCCGCTCGACGTCGAAGCCGCTGCCGGCCAGGTGCCCGGCGAACAGCTCGATCACCGCCTGCACCCCCTCGGTGCAGTAGGTGCCGCTGTCGATCGAGACCGCGCGCTCGGTCATCGCGAGCATCGCGGGCAGATCCTGGGCGAGGTCGATCATAAGGGGCTCCTGACCATGGCGAGATCCTCGGCTGGGATGTGGCAGCGTACATGGTGCACGGGAGTAAGCTCGCGCCAAGGTGGGGCCTTCGTGACGCAAATGTCGCCGCTCCGGCGGTGGCAGCGGAGCGCGAAACGGCAGCCTGGGCCGGGATGCACCATACCCGGCTCGCCCGGCAGGCGCAGCCGCTCGACACGGCGGCCGATCACCGGCACGGCCGAGAGCAGCGCCTCGGTATAGGGATGGAACGGCGGCCGCAGCACGGACGTCGTCGGCCCCATTTCCATCAACGCCCCGCCGTACATCACCGCGACCCGGTCGGCAATGTGGGCGATGACGCCGATATCGTGGCTGATGAACAGCAATGCGAGGCCGAGCGCCTGCCGCAACTCCGCCATTAGGTTCAGCACCGCCGCCTGCACCGAGACGTCCAGCGCCGAGACTGCCTCGTCGCACACCAGGAAATCCGGCCGGCTGGCAAGGGCCCGGGCGATGCCGATGCGCTGCTTCTCGCCGCCAGAGAGCTGTTGCGGATAGCGGGTCGCGTAGGCCGGCGTGAGGCGGACCAGCTTGAGCAGCCGCGCCACCTCGGCCTGCGCGGCGGCGCCCCGCGCCAACCCGAAGCGGTGCAGCGGCCGGCGCAGGATGGCGTCCACGGTCTGACGCGGGTTGAGGGCCGTGTCGGGGTTCTGGAACACGATCTGCGCCCGGCGGCGGAAGGCGAGCGGCGGGTCCTCGGCGACCGGCTCCCCGTCGAAGCGCAGCGCGCCGCCATTCGCCGGTAGCAGCCGCAGCAGCAGCCGTCCCAGCGTGGACTTGCCGCAGCCGGATTCGCCCACCAGCCCCAGCACCTCACCCGGCGCCACCGACAGCGACACTGCATCCACCGCCTGCAACGGGCCGAAGCAGCGAGAAAGCGCCTCCGCCGCCAGCAGCGTCCCGCCCTGCGGCTGATGGGCCGGAAGCGGCGCCGGCGTGGGCCAGCGCTCGCCCGCGATCACGTCCGCCCGATGGCAGCGCACCGCGTGGCCGCCGCCGGTTAGCACCTGTGGCATGTCGCACCCAGTGGCGGCGAAGCAGCAGCGCGGGCGGAAGTTGCAGCCGGGATCGGGCGCCGCGAGGTCCGGCAGGACGCCCGGAATCGGTGCGAGCAGCCCCGTGTGCCCGGGGTCCGGCAACGCCGCCAGCAGCCCGCGCGTGTAGGGGTGGCGCGACGCGCGCAGCACGGCCGGCACCGGGCCATTTTCCACGACCCGCCCCGCATAGAGCACGGTCGCCCGGTCGCACAGCCGGTCGACGATGCCGAGATTGTGGCTGACCAGCAGCAGCGAAAGGCCGCGCCGGGCGCGCAGCGAGGCCAGCAGGTCGAGGATGCCGGCCTCGACCGTCACATCGAGCGCCGTCGTCGGCTCGTCCAGCAGCAACAGGTCGGGGTGGGCAGCGAGCGCCATGGCGATCGCGACGCGCTGCTTCATGCCGCCCGAGAGCTGGTGCGGGTAGGCGTCCATCAGCGTGGCCGGGCGCGGCAGGCCCATTTCGGCCAGGAGGCCGGTAGCCTCGGCGCGGGCCGCGGCGGCGGACAGGCGGCCATGCACCACCAGCGGCTCACCCACTTGGCGACCGATGCTCAGCGCCGGGTTGAGGGATGACGACGGGTCCTGGAACACCACCGCGATCCGCCGCCCACGCAGGTCGGCGGCGCGAGTGCGGAAGTCCACGCCGTCAAACGCCATGCGCCGTGCCTCGACGCGGGCGCGGCCCAGCAGGCCCAACAGCGCCAGCACGACGGTCGACTTGCCCGATCCTGACTCGCCCACAAGCGCCAGCGCACCCCCAGCCGGCACGGCAAGATCGACGCCTTGCAGCGCGTGCACCGCGCCACGCCGCGTGGGGAACGCGACGGACAGGCCCTCGACCGCCAGCAGCGCGTCAGCCATGCGACGGGTCCAGCCGCACGCGCAGGCCCTCGCCAACCAGGTTCACGGTGACCAGCAGCACGCACAGGCTGAGACCCGGGGCGAGCCCGATCCAGGGCGCCTGGTCCAGGAACTGCCGGCTTTCGGCGATCATCAGCCCCCACTCGCTGGCCGGCGGCTGCGGACCGAGGCCGAGGAACGACAGCGCCGACCCCAGCAGGATGGCGAAGGTGATCCGCAGGCCGCATTCGACGATGATCGGCGGCCACGCATTGGGCAGAATCTCGCGCGCCAGGATGGACGCCGCACCCTCCCCCCGCGCCCGCGCTGCCTCGACGAAATCCTCCTGCAGCAGCCCCAGCGCCACTGCGCGCACGAGGCGCAGCATGATCGGGATATAGACCAGGCCGACCGCCAGGATGGTCTTGGCCGTGCTGGGCGGCGTCACCGCCAGGATCAGCAGCCCCAGCAGGATCGGCGGCAGCGACAGCAGCAGGTCGGCCGCGCGCAGCACCAGCGTGCCGGGCCAGCCGCGGTTGAATGCGGTGAACAGCCCGAGCGGCACGCCGCCGGCGACGCTGACCGCCATCGCACCGAAGCCGATCATCAACGAAAGGTGCGCCCCCGCCAGCACGCGGGAGAACACGTCGCGCCCGAACTCGTCGGTGCCGAAGGGGTGGGTGAGGCTCGGTGCGGCGAAACGCAGGCGGACGGCGAAGCCGGTGGGATCGTACGGCGTGGCCCAGGCGCCGACCGCGGCGGCCAGCACGATCAGGGCGAGGACAGTGACCCCCGGCCAAGGCGCCCTCACGCGGCGCCCGTGTAGCGGATGCGGGGGTTGAGTGCCGCGTAGGCCAGGTCCGCCGCGAGGTTGGCCAGCGCGTAGATGGTGGTCAGCACCAGCATCCCCGCCTGCAGCAGCGGCAAATCATGGCGTTCGATGGCGAAAACCGGCAGCCGGCCCAGCCCGGGGATGGCGAACACCGTCTCGATCACCACCACGCCGCCGATCAGCAGGCCGAAGTCGATCGCGAGGATGGTGATCGCCGGAAGCATCGCGTTCGGCACGGCGTGACGCCACAGCACCCGCCGTTCCGTGAGGCCCTTCGCGCGGGCCATCAGCACATAGCGGCTGCGCAGCGCCTCCAGCATCGCGGCCCGCGTGAGCCGGGAAACGTGGGCCACGAGGCCGCACGCCAGCACCAGCACCGGCAGCAGCAGGTGCGCGGCCCACGCGCCGAAGCCGTCGGCGATCGGCACATAGCCGGTGGCCGGCAGCCAGCCGAGCCCGGAGGCGAACAGCAGGATGGCGAGGATGGCCCAGAAGAAGTCGGGCACCGCGATGAACACGAGCTGCGCGAGCCCGAGCGCGTGGTCGGCCGGCCGCCCGGCATGGGTCGCGGCAAATACGCCGAACCCGACGCCACCTACCGCCACCAGCACGAAGGCGAGGCCGGCGACCACCGCCGAGCGGCCCAGCGCATCCGCGATCACCGGGCCGGCTGGCCGGTCCATGGTGAGCGACAGGCCGAGGTCGCCGTGCAGCAGGCTCCGCAGCCAATGCCAGTACTGCAGCCACAGCGGGTCGTGCAGCCCCAGCTTCGCCTCAAGCGTCGCCACCGCGGCAGGGGTCGCGAACTCCCCCAGGATCGCATAGGCGACGTTGCCCGGCAGCACGTGGACGATGGCAAAAATCAGCACCGTCGTCGCGGCCACCACACCCACGACGCCCAGCAGACGGCGAAGGACGTAGCTGGTCATGCGACGCGGATCAGGCTAGCGACGCCCCGCGCAGGTCGAACCAGCGCATTGGATGTGTCTTGACCCCGCTCACGGCGCGGCGGTAGGCGCAGGCGAAGTTGACGGAATAGGCGAAGAACCCGGCGGGGTCCGCGGCCAGGGCCGCCTGCATGTCGACATAGCGCCGCTTCTGCTCCGCCGCGTCGCCGGACAGGCGGGCCGCGGCCAGGGCCTCGTCGACCGCCTTGTTGCTGTAGTGCCAGAGCTTCGAGTTCCAGCTCCCGGTGCTGTGCAGGAACGGATAGGTGCTGGTGTCGATCGTCGGCCGCGCGAAGTAGCCGTCGATATACAGCGGCGCCTTGCCGGAGACCTCGGCGTCGAAGCTGCTGAAGGACACGCGCTGCACTTGCAGGTCGAACCCGCCGGGCTTTGCCAGTTGCTGCAAGGTGACGCCGAGGCGCTCGCGCACGGGCCGGCCGACGGGCACGATGATCGGCACCTGGACGCCGTTGGGATATCCGGCCTGGGCGAGCAGCTTGCGGGCGGCGGCCGGGTCGGGCGGGGCGATGCGGAGGTCGTGGGCGTAGAACGGATGGGTGGGCGGGATCGGGCTGATGGTCGGGACGCCCTGGCCGAACAGCGTCAGCTCCACAATATCCGCCTTGTCCACCGCCATCTGGAAGGCGAGGCGCACGCGGGGGTCGTTGAACGGCGGGATCAGGTTGTTCATGATCGCCGCGTCCCACGAGCCGCTGGGGATGCTGTCCACCCGCAGGTCGCCGCGCGTTGCGAGCGGCTTCACCTGGTCGAGCGGCAAGTCCCAGACCACGTCGATGTCGCCGGCCTGAAGGGCTGCGATCTTGGCGCTCATCTCGGGAATGATGCGGAGCTCCACGCCGTCGAGCTTCGGCATGCCGGGCTCGAAATAATCGGTGTTGCGGGTTAGCACGAGGCGATCGCCGGGCGTGTAGGAGACGAACTTGAACGGCCCAGTGCCGATCGGCTTGGTCGGCAGCTCCGCCACCTTGTCGCGTGGCACGATCTTGACCTGGCGGTCCGAAAGGATGTCGGCGAAGCCGCCATAGGGCGCGCTCAGCGTGAACACCACGGTGTGGGCGTCCGGCGCGTCCACCGCGGCGACCATGTCGTAGTTGCTCCGCGACGGCGCGGCGGCAGCCGGGTCCAGCAGGCGGCGGAACAGGGCGACGACATCGGCCGAGGTCAATGCGCTGCCGTCATGGAACCGGACGCCCTGCCGCAGGTGGAAGGTCCAGGACTTCAGGTCGGGGCTGAACTCCCACCGTTCGGCCAGGTCGGGCTGTGTGGTCAGGTCCTCGGCCATGCGGGTGAGGCCGTTGAACACCAGGTTGTCGTAGATGTACTCGTCGCCGATCGTGGTCAGCAGCGGATCGAGCTTCGACAGCGACGACCCGATCGCGATGCGCAGCACGTTCGGCGCGGCGCGGGCCAGCCTGAGTGCCGGGATGGCGAGCGCGGTCCCGAGGGCGGCGCGGCGGGTGAGCGTCATGGCCTGGTCCTATCGGTTATTGGCTTCAGGTTTCTAGTTTCTGAAGCTAGTTTCTGAATAAAGCACGCCCCATGCCACCCCTATCACGCGTTCCGGAAATGCCCCGCCCGCGTGGCCGCACCCAGCAGATTGACGATCAGCCGCCCGGCGGTGATGCACGTGATCCGGTTGATGTCGGCCGCCGGCGTGATCTCGACCACGTCCATGCCCACGACCCGGCCCTTGCGCACGAGGCCGTGCAGCAGCGCCCGCGCCTGCATGAACGTGACGCCGCCGGGGCAAGGGGCCGCGACGCCCGGCGCGCAGGACGGGTCCATGCCGTCCATGTCGATCGTCACGTAGTAACGGCCGCGATCCGGAATGCGCGCCAGCACGGCATCCATTCCCCTGTCATGCAGCTCGTAGGCGGTGATGAGCTGCGCGCCGTAGGCCCGGGCCGCGTCCACCTCTTCGGCCCGGGCGCTGCCGGTCGCGCGCAGCCCGATCTGGAAGATCTCGCCCACATGCGCCATCTCGGAGGCGCGGCGGATCGGGCTCGACAACCCGTCCTGCACGCCGGCAACCTCGTTGCGCCAGTCGATGTGCTGGTCGATCTGCACGAGGGTGATCGGCTCCTCGGCGTCGAAGGCGCGGAGCACGGGAATCGGGATAGCGTGGTCGCCGCCCAGCGACACCGGCAGCGCGCCGGCGCCGAGGATGCGCCGCACTGCCGCCTCCGCGCGGCCGATATGGCCGGTAGGCGCCCCCACCTCCGCCCGCACGTCGCCGCAATCGACGGCGCGCACCGCTTGGTTGTCATAGAGCGGGCCGCCGAGATCGAAGTCGTAGCGCCCGATGCCGCGCAGGATCCGATCCGTCGCGGCGCGCATCGCGGCGGGCGCGTTCGCCTGGTCCGGCACCTGTTCGGCGAAGCTGTAGCCGCTGCCGAACGGGACGCCGAGGAACGCGATATGCGCCCCCGCCAGCGCCACATCGAAGTCCGGTTCGCTGTAGAGGAAGGTGGCGTGGTCGCGGCGGGGTGGCGTGGTCAGCACGGCGGGACCTCCAAGGCTGTCAACTCGGCCGCACGCTCCAGAACGTCGCGAACCCGTTCAGCACGCCGGTGATGCTGCTGCGGTAGGCCGTCGGCTGCAAGTACTGCCCGATTGGGTAGTAGGCGGCCTCATTCAGCGCCATGAGCTGGATGTCGCGGGCGATGCGTTGCTGGGCCGCCAAATCAGGAGCGCTCAGCCATCCGGCCCGCAGCGCCTCCATGCGTTCGCTACGATACCAGCCGGGAGAGCCCGCCTCGCCCACGGCGCGGAGGCCGGCATGGCCGATCGGGTTCAGCCAGTCCATGCCCTGGAAATTGGCGACATAGGCGCTCCAGCCGCCTTCCGACACCGGACCCTTCAGGAGCTGCCGCGTCTGCACCGAGCCGAACTCCATCGCCGCGTACTCGACGTTCAGCCCGGCCTTCCTCATGCAGTCTGCCGCCATGTCGCCTAGCGGCTTCTGCGCCAGCGAGTTGGCCGGCACCATCAGCAGCACCTTTTCTCCAGCATAGCCCGCCGCCTTCAGCTCGCGCCTCACCCGGTCGTAGTCGCGCAGGCCGGTGAAGACATCGAGGCCGGCATCGCTCGCCATCGGCGTGCCGGGGCAGAAGAAGCCGAGCGGCGTGTGCTGATACTGCGGGTCGGTGCCCACCACGGCATTCATGAAGGCCGTCTGGTCGATGGCGCCCAGCAGCGCGCGGCGGATGCCTGGGTTGTCGAACGGCGCCTGCAGATGGTTGACGCGCATCGCGCACGTGTAGCCCAGCGGGTCGAGGATCGCCGTCCGCAGATTGGGGTTGCGCCGGAGCTGCGGCATCAGGTCGTGCGGCGCGATCTCAAGCCAGTCCTGCTCGCCGGCCATCAGCGCGGAGGCGCCGGTGCTGAGGTCCGGCATCGTCGTCCACTCGACCCGGTCGAAATACGCGACCTTCGGGTCCGAGATCCAGTTCGCGGTCCCGCCCTCCCGTGGCAAGTATTTGTCGAACCGTGCATAGGCGTTGCGCGCGCCGGACACGCGCTCGTCGGCCAAATAGCGATAGGGGCCACTGCCGACCACCTCGGGGATCTGCTTGAACGCGTCCGTCGCCGCCAGCCGTTCCGGCATCATGGCACACATGTTCACCGCGCCTTTGCCGAGCGCGTAGGTCAGCATGGGGAAAGGGCGCTTCAGGCGGAAGCGAATGGTGCGGTCGGTGGGCGCATCCAGCTCGTCCGTCGCGTCCATAAGCGCGGCCCCGAGCGCATCCCGCCGGGCCCAGCGCCGGATGCTAGCCGCGCAATCCCGCCCCAGCACCGGTGCGCCATCGTGCCACAGCAGCCCGGCGCGCAGGGTGATGGTCCAAAGCAGGCCATCGGCCTCTACTGCGTGCCCCTCGGCCATCTGCGGATGGATCGCGAGCGCCGTGTCCATGCCGTACAACGTGTCGAACACCATGTAGGAATGGTTGCGCGTGACCTGTGCCGTGGAGAACACCGGGTCCAAGTATGATAGGTCGATCACGGGCACGAAGCGCAGTGTGCTCGCGACTGTTGCGCGGGCGGTCCGCGGGACGGCCAGCGCCGGGAGGCTAGCGGCGGCTTTCAGCAGGGTGCGGCGGTCCACCGGTGCGTCTCCGGCGAGGGCACTCAGCTGTCCAGCCATTGCAGGTCGCCCTCCGGGCGGGTGATATCGGGGTTTGCCGCAATCATCCGCTCCCACACGCGCCGGGTGACTCCCTGTGCCTCTGCCAGCAAAGCGGGTTCATCGATTGTCAGCACCTGGCGGTCGCGCATCAGGAACCCGCCGTCCGTGATCACCGAATGGACCACGCCGGGGTGGCCATAATGCACCAGGTTGGACAAGGGGCGGATCGCCGGGCGCATGGCGGGGGTGTTCATGTCGATGATGGTCAAGTCCGCGCGCTTGCCGGGCTCGATGGAGCCGATCTCGTGCCCGGCGCCTACGCTGTCGGCGGCGCTGCGCGTCACCATGTCCAGCACGTCCTGCGGGGTCGGGATCACCCCGCCCTCCTCCGCCCGGCCGCGCCCGGTTCGGTGCAGCATCAAGCCGATTGCCATAGCTTGGAACATGTCCTCGCTCATATTGTCGGTGCCGAACGCGATCCGCACGCCGGCGTCCCGGATCGGACCAATCAGCGCCTTATGCAGCCCGCGGCGGGAGATGCTGGACGGGCAATGCGCCATCCGCACGCCGCGTTCGGCCAGGAGGTCGATGTCGTCGCGGCTGCAGAAGGTCCAGTGCGCCCCGACCAGGTCCGGGCCGAGGAAGCCCTCGCGGTCCAGGTAGGCGGCGGGTGTCAGGCCGTGGGCGTGCTGCACTGCCGCTACCTCCGCCATGCTCTGCGCCATGTGGACCGTGCGGGTCAGCTCGTGCCGGCCCGCCAGCGCCTGCAAGGCGGCGAGCATAGTCGGCGAGCAGTTGTCCGGCGCGTGGGCCGCAACCTGGCAGCGCACCCGGCCGTCATAGCCGCCGTGCCATGTCTCGATCAGCCCGGTGGCACGGTCCAGGAACGCCTCCCCGAAGGCCTGATCGACCGAGTAGTCGCCATGACGGATACGGCGCGTGTCGACGTCGGCGCAGGACTCCGACAGCCAGAGCCGCAGGCCCGTCGCCGCCATCGCCCCGGCATAGCCGGACACATGGCGGAACGGGTCCACCAGGGCGGTGCTGCCACTGCGGATCGCCTCCAAGCACCCTAGTGCCGCCAGCACCCCGCGCTCGTCGGCCGACATTGCATACGAGATGGGGGACATATAGCGGTAGATCGCCTCTCCTTCCCAGTCCTCGACCGTGCCGCGCAGCGCTGTCAGCACAGTATGGGTATGGGCGTTGATCAGCCCGGGCACGACCATCAGGTCGCGGCCGGCCATGCGGGTCAGGTCCGCATGGGCCGGGTCGACCTCCAGCGCCGCAGTGGAGCCGACAGCGGTGATCCGGCTGCCGCGTATGGCGACCGCGCCATGCTGTAGGACGCGCCGCTGGTCGTCGCAGGTGACCACAAGAGTGTCGGTCAGCAGCAGGTTCATGACGCCGTCCCGTCCACCCGCTCGAACACGAGGTCGAGCGTGCGGGCGCCGGCGCCGCGCGCCTGCAACACAGTGCAGGCCTCCCCGACCGAAGCGAGGATCACCGTCGCAAACGCCTCGGCCGTGGCGATCTACCAGCCTTGGTCGAGGTGGCGCGCATCGCCGCTGCTACGGCAACGGCTGAGAAAGCCGCCCAGTGGAGCTTGTCCAGCGTCAGCGACACCGCCGTTAAGCAGTCTCCCGTATGAGCGACCAAAATGATCCATCCACACCACCCGTGGATAGTTTGAAGGCTTCCCATTGATCTTGCCAACAGACATTCTTTCGTCCGGATGATAAGGGCCGCGCGAGCGGCAGATGAGACCGCATGATCGACAAGGATTACGACACGATTATCGTCGGCGGCGGCTCCGCCGGCGCTACTTTAGCCGCGCGTCTCACCGAGGATCCGGCACACCGCGTGCTCCTCCTCGAAGCTGGGCAAGACCTCCGGACGGCCGACACGCCGGAGCACATTCAAATTCCCAATCCGATGCGGGCTATCGGCGATGACGATTTTCGCTGGCCCAATCTGATGGCGCGGCGGACCGAGCGGCAGGAGCCGCGCCTGCTATGGCGTGGCCGGGCCATGGGTGGAAGTTCCACCATCAACGGGCAGATCGCCATTCGCGCCTTGCCGGACGACCTGGATCGCTGGGCCGCAATGGGCTGCGCCGGCTGGAACTGGGCAGAGATGCTACCCTATTTCTGCAAGTTGGAAACCGACAAGAACTTTGGCGATGCCCCCTATCATGGTGATCAAGGGCCCATCCCCGTGTATCGCGCGCCCATCGCGGACTGGGGCAGCGTGGACCGTGCCCTGCGCGAGTCTGCCCTGGCGCTGGGTTACGGCTGGTGTGGCGACCACAACGCGCCCGTCGGCACCGGCGCCTCCCCATATGCGATCAACAGCACGGCTGGACGCCGGGTCTCGACGAACGACGCCTACCTCGAGCCGGTGCGCGGCCGCACCAACCTCCAAATCGTTGCCCACGCTCTCGTTGAGGCCGTCCAACTCGAAGGCAATCGCCCACATGCCAGCGGTGTGCGCGTGCGACTTGGAAACCGGTCCTACACGCCCCGGGCGCAGCGCGAGGTGATCCTCTGCGCCGGCGCAATCCACTCACCCGTCATCCTGCAACGCTCCGGCATCGGCCCCGCTGCCCTGCTCAAGTCCCTGGGCATCGCGGTCCGAGCCGACTTGCCGGTCGGCGAGAACCTCCTGGACCATCCCATCATGGGCGCACTCCTGCACCTGCGCGACCAGGCACAAGTCGCCACGCTCATGCACAGGCACACGAACTGCTGCCTGCGATACGGGTCTGGCCTTGCAGGCGCTGGCGAGAACGACATGATCATGATCGCCGGGAACCTGGCCGGAGCCGCCTTGTCGAAGAACCAGCCCGACGTTGCACGGGGGCGCATCGCCGTTTCCGTGTACCAGGCCTTCAGCCAGGGCCATGTTCGCATTACCACAACTGACCCTACGGTCGACCCCGCCGTCGAGGAACGCATGCTGTCCGACGAGCGTGACCTGGTGCGCATGCGCGACGGGGTGCGCCGTCTGCGCGAGATCTGCTTCCAACCAGGCGTTACCGATGTTGCGCATCGCGCCGAATACGGCACGACCGGCCGCTCGCTGGAGGACGCGCTGAGCGATGCGGAGCTCGATGACTGGCTGTTCGCGGAATGCGGGGACGCGCAGCACGCCAGCGGCACCTGCCGCATGGGCGCTACGAACGATCCGCGTTCGGTGGTGGATCCTGAATGCCGAGTGCTGGGCTGCACCGGGCTGCGAGTGATCGACGCCTCCATCATGCCGGAGGTGCCGCGCGCCAACACCCACCTCACCACGGTGGCGATCGCTGAGCGTATGGCCGACCGACTGAAAGCAGCAGCATGAGCGCGGCAATTGCAGACTCTGCGGCTGCGCAATCCGATGCAGTCCGGGCACGGTCGGAGCAGCTGATCCGCCTGCCCAGCGTCAGCACCGACCCGGCCTACGGGGCGGGCATGCAGGCCACCCGCGAGTACCTGCTGGCCTGGTTCCGAGAAATGGGGCTGCAGGGTGTGCAGCAGCTGGACGGCGGTGGCCACCTCGCCCTCTATGGTGCTTGGACGGGCGCGCCGGGTAAGCCCACCCTGCTGATCTACGGTCATTACGACGTGCAGCCGCCAGACCCGATGGGCGAATGGATCAACCCGCCGTTCGAGCCAACCGAGCGCAATGGCTGCCTATTCGGCCGCGGCGCCTCTGACGACAAGGGTTCCAGCGTCATCGCCATCGCCGCCGGGGCTGCGTACCTGGAGCAGACCGGCGTCGGCGCAAAGACAGTGATCCCGCGGGAGGCCCGGGCTAAGCTGACTATGCGGCTGGTCGCAGGACAGGATCCGGCGCGGGCGCGCGACCTGGTGCGAGCCCACCTGCTGGCACAATGCCCGCCCGGCGTCACGCTGAATATCGAGATGCGCAGGCCCGGCTCCCCGGCGCCCAGCCTGCCGCTCGACCACCCGTTGGTGCGAGCCGGCAGCACGGTGCTGGAGCGGTTGCCGGGGCAAAAGCCGGTGCCGGTGCGCCTGGCCGCCACGGTGCCGATCACCGCGCTGTTCAAGCAGCTGCTAGGGATCGAAACGTTGATGTTCGCCTTCGCCCTGCCGGATGAGGACGTGCATGCGCCCAACGAATTCTTCCGCCTGTCCTCCATCGTCAACCAGGACGACGAGATGGAGGCCGGTTACGGCGACCCAGCCTTCTACCAGCGCTGCAATTCCTTCTTTGTTTGCGGCTCGCCCAACAGCACCAACGCCGGGGCGGAGGATTTCGGCCCCAACCTGGCCCGTGCCAAGCAGTTGCTGGCCGAGGCGGGCTACAAGGGCGAGACGATCAAGATGCTCGCGACCCGCGACATTCAGTACATGGGGCCGATGGCCGAAGTGACCGCGGACGCTTTGCGCAAGGCCGGGGTCAATGTCGACATGATCTGGAGCGACTGGGGCAGCGTCGTCAGCCGCAGCGCCAACCAAAGTCCGCCCGATGCCGGAGGGTGGAACATCTACGTCAGCGGCGAACCCGGCGTGCTTGCCTGGAGCCCGAACACCAACATTTTCGCCTACATGCCGTGCAATCGCAGCAACCTCTCCGGCTGGCCCTGCGACGAGGAGGCCGAGAGGCTGCGCGCCAGCTACGCCGACGCGGAACTCGCCAATCGGCCAGCGATCCTGGAGCAGCTGCAGCGCCGGCTGGCCGTGGTAAACCCCTACCGGCTGCTCGGCCAGGCGACCCAGCCCGTCGCCTACCGGAATACTTTGAGCGGCGTCCTCAACTCTCCGGTGGTCACCTATTGGAATATCCAAAAGGACTGAGCGCCTCGCGCCTGTCCGGAGGAAATCCGCGTGTCATGATCCTTCATGCCGCAGGCACCTGGACTGACGCATAGAAGCTGGGTCGCGTTCGGGGGCTCAACTCGGCGCTGACCGAGAGCGGCAGCACGCTTGACGAACTGAGCTGCGGGCGCGGCCAGCTGCAAGGCACCTTCGCCTCACGGCGACGCGCCACACCTCCGAGGCGGTGCTCGACCCCGTGTTGCCCGACTTCCTCGCCAGCCGTCCCAAAGCCCCGAAACCGGGGGCAAGGTCCTGATCAACGACCGGCTTCGCGGCATCGTAGCCAAGCGGCTTGTTGCGGGCACCCGCCTTGGCAATAGCTGGAGCAGGACATGATCGCCGTCCGGGTCGGCCCTGGCCTGCGTAGCCGCCGTCGCGCCGATGTCCCCCACCTGGCGGTCCATTTCAAAACGCAGGCGCGGCAGCATCTGGTCGGGCATCGTTGCGTGAACTACCGAATGCTGGCTTTGGGCCAGCAGTCCGCTGGGAGCTCGAGCGGAACGGAGGCGCAATCGGCATCAAGGTCAGCGGACCGCTGACCGTCAACGAGCCCGAACTCATGCTTGAAATCGTGCTGGGTGCCGTGCACCAGCCGAAAAAGGTGGCCGTCCACTGTATGGCGTCGCCCGGCAGTCGAGCACATAGGCCGTTCCTGGCCGGAGGACGAACCCGCTGTCGCGGGAGTGGTGTTCGCGGCGGCTGACTGTTTCCGGCATCAAGTGACGCGCATGGATTGAGCGGGCATCGGCCCGGTCCGACGATCAGAGCTCCCCAATCCAGTGGAGCTCGTCATGACCCATCTTTCTCCTGCAACGGCCGGCACGCTGCGTGAGCGCTTCATCGCGGACATGACCGTACGCGGGTTCACCGACAAGACCCGCACAGACTACATCCGCACCGTCGCTGGTTTCGCTGCCTTCCTTGAGCGCTCGCCCAGTTCCGCCACCGCCGAGCACGTCCGCCGCTTCCAGATCCACCAATCCAAGCGCGGCATGAACGCACCGGCCATGAACAGCGCTGTGGCCGCCCTGCGCTTCTTCAACCACACTGCCGACCGGCCGGACCTGGCCCGCAAGCTGATCCGCTTTCGTTACCCGCGCAAACTGCCGACCGTGCTGAGCCCTGACGAGGCCGCACGCCTGATCGCCGCCACGACCTGCCTCAAGCACCAAGCCGCCCTCTCAGTCGCCTACGGTGCCGGACTGCGGGTGGCCGAAGTCGCAGCCCTCAAGGTCGGCGACATCGACAGCGAGCGCATGACGATCCCCCTGCGACGCCTTCGTCGTCAGGTCGAGCGCGGCAAGGGTGGCCGATATCGGCATGCCCTGCTTTCACCGAAACTGCTGGGGTTGCTGCGGGCCTGATGGCAGGAGAGCCGGCAGCAAGGCGTTATGCGGCCCGGTGGCTGGCTGTTCCCCGGCCAGGACCCGGCCAGCTCCATCAGCACCCGCCAGCTCAGCCGTGTCGTCGAGGCCGCCGCCGAGACGGCCGGGCTGACCAAGAACGTCAATCCGCACACATTGCGGCACAGCTTCGCCCCCTCCGCAGCATTCCACGTGCCTCGCACGCGGAACCTTTGCTGCTCCGCCCACCTGCTCGAGGACGGTGTCGATATTCGCGTCATCCAGGTTCTGCTCGGCCATGCCAAGCTCGACAACACCGCGCTCTACACCCGCGTCGCCACCAAAGTCGTGCACACCGTGACCAGCCCGCTCGACAAGATTATGGCCCAGATCGGAGAGGGAGCCGCACCGAGCGGCTGAGCGCCGTGAGCCGCGAGCGCCCGGCACTCGAGGTCGCCGGCATCTTCCGCCGACACGGGCCCGCCTGGCGCGCGGCCCATGCCGGGCACGTCAGCCTCGGCCAGCTTAAAGTCATGGCGGCGATCGAGACCTGCCGCACCGCGGCCCTCGGCGGCCATATCGAGGGCTGCCAGGACTGCGGCCACCGCCGCATCGCCTACAATAGTTGCCTTATGGGCAAATTCAGTAATGGGGAGCTGGTGAGTAGCTCCTCGTGGAATTCCAGCCGTTTCAGCGTCATGGCGCTGCTTTGCAGCTTCTCGTGTCCCCATAAATTCGGGTCTCCCCGGCGCTACGGTTGGTTTGGCTACTAGTAGCGACGACAGGCGGACACGATGTTGGAGAGGTATTTATAGCCGCCAGATAGGCTGATCCCCCTACTCTGGGCTACGGCATTCACACAATCTACTTGCGGCGGTGACCACGCTTTGATTCCCTGGAGCATTTGTGGTCTGGGGAAATGTGTTGGGCAGTCGAGAAGGTGCGCTTGGTGATTTTGGCGATGTCCGTC
>JAABUK010003785.1_pt1 | contig 25206 bp, 24 predicted proteins | sample 5559141 | NCBI WGS metagenome assembly JAABUK01 (sample SAMN10711869, study PRJNA513367) | rock metagenome | isolation source: Antarctica rocks | place: Antarctica: Victoria Land, Pudding Butte nord | collected 2016-01-03 | reverse complement strand
TGATAGAGTATGTTTGAAAGGGTGATGAAAGGTGGGAAGCGCAGGATTGGAGAGAGGGGTATAGTAGTGAGGATAGGAAGTGATCATGGTCTAGTTACTAAAGCAACATGTATGTGACTCAATGGGGATTTGTTGGCTAGAGACGAGGGTATACCCATAATGAATGGTTCTGGAGCTGGATGTATGCCATAGAGACTATCGACTAGGTATAAAAGCGAGCACGGGGATAGAAAGATTTGGGGGCTCAGACCATGGAACTGACACGTTGAATAACATGAAGTCTGACGGCTTGAATTCTTCTATAGCAGAGGAGTGAAGTTAGAATTGACGAGTGAAACAACGTATAGGCAGCAATGGATTGAGAAATCTTTGTTTGCATACAAAAAGAAGCCAAGTTGATTGACCATTTTTATTCGTTTGGAAAGTTCTATAAGAAGGCTAGCTGAGCAGCAAAGAAGAGAACGATCTCTGAAGATCGCAGTAAAATGGACTATTAGGTGCAATCAATCCGCAAACAAAAGAACACTCACCCCTGCCAAAACCCCTTCAGTGACATCCCCCATAGCCAACCCCAAAAGCCAGCACTCAAGCACGTCGTACCCGATTCGGCTGTGGGAAACGAGGATGCTCGTCCAAAAACTTCACCAGGTCAAAGTACAGCTGATGCCCACAAGAACAACCCCGGTCCTGGCAGTAGTTCGGCTCCCCCTCCCTAAGCGACATAAGGAAAGCCTTCGGATCGCGAGCTCCAGCTTCGGCCTCAGGAAGCGCCGCCGCATAAGCTTCGGCAAACTCCCTCTCACGTCTGGCCTCCCTTCCACCATCAGTACGACGATCTTGATCTTCACGGTCCATTTCGGCGAGGTCGCGGCGACTCACTTCGAGCATTCTCTGGTGGAAAGGCCGCGTGCGCTCATGACGGTCACTATGACGATCTGTAGGCCCTGAGCGCGCGAGATCTTGTTTCGCTGTCTCGATGGCCTCCTGGAGCCCGGCTCGACGGGCTAGCCGGCGAACATCCATGGCTGTAGGAGGCGCAGTTGAATCTCGCTCGCGGTCACCGCGCTCCGAACGTACCACGCCTCTAGGGGACCGCTCAATGATGTTTGCATCGTGGTGACGGCGGGAATCCGTGCCTGTACGAGGTACGATTGAACCTCGCTCGCGTCTCGCGCGCTCCCAACGCAGTTCTGTATGACCTTCATCACGGTCGCTACGCTCAGTACGCTCCGCGTCTCTAGGCCAGCGCTCAATAATGTTCACGTCGTCGTACGGCCCAGCACGTCCGTTGGGTGTCCGAGAGCTGCTTCCATGCTGGGACTGTGAATTTGTGGTACGGCTGTGTGTATGACTCTGTCCACGAGTTGACTGCTCGATAAGCTTGGTGGAGTTGCGAGTCATATTGGAATGTTGAAAAATGCTGAAAGGATATGTGAGGCAGGTCCGGATGACTGTGTCTTCGAATCTTAATGTGTTTGAGATTGCGGGTGATTGAAATGTTTGAGTCGTGAATGGTGGTAGAACAGGAAAGGGAGGAAGGTGGGAGACAGGAACTTATAGAGGTTCAAAGAACAATGTCGATACAACGTGATGAAGGGGTTATGGACACCCGCTTTGTTCGCTTGTCATTATCATAAGGGAAGGCCTATGAAGAACGGTGTTGTTGGCTTGACAATAAGATGCGTTTGAAGAACGGCGTCGTGTGATAAAGGCCATGTGTCGAACAATGACCACGATGGAAGACTTGGCTGCGCAATGATTCCGTGATTGCTGCTCGGCCTGACACGAAAACGAAATCAAAGTACTAATTCCATTCACCAGACGTATGCTTGTCTCGAACCGCCCTGTGCGAACAACTGATTCAAGAGGCTGTAGCCCTGGGAGCCTTGCCACAAAACACAATGGTTACTTAAAGAACAGGGTTTGAAGGTGCAACGTTATTGCTGCACGCTCGTAGCACCACAGAAGCATTGATAGGTCCAAGCATAAAGCGCGTTGTTTACCTACTCAGTCGGGGTAGATGGGTCCAAAGGGTGACACGAGATAGCTAACATGTTAACAATGAAATGGCGGCTTGGTTCGTACAAACACCTTCCCTTGCTTGAACAAAGCACCATCTGGCCTCTGATTATATTCGACGGACTCAAACAAGCGCGCTATGCGGGTTCTTAGACCTCGTGATATAGAACACTTCAGCGAGGTTTGTAAGCTAGAAATAGCCGACATGATATCAAAAGAATGCCTTACCATGATGATTTCGGAATGCACGGTGGCAATCTGGCCAGGAATGCAGGTAGTAAACGCTAGTCCAGGGGTCAAAAAGTTATAATTCGGACAATATCTTTGTTCCAGCGGCGAGGATCTTGTCGCGTTACTGTCTGCAGCTAGATGACGAGTCATGGTCATTGCGACCTCAGTGCAGCGAGTGCACCTATGTTGAAAGCTAATGCAAAGGTGGTCAGGCCCGTTTGACTGCTCTCACGATACTGCAGAACCATATTCTGCCTCTTGCCAGGCCTTCAGGTCAAAAGTCCCTTCCGTCAACTCAGCTTGTTCTCCGTTCCAGATGAATGTATGGCCAATGCGTTTAGTTCCGTCTTCATACTCCAAGAAACAGGGCCTCATGCGATACAAATTGGTCTCGTAGTGCTGGAGTTTGCGGGCTTCTTCTTTACTTTTCACTTCATAAACGACTCCATGGACGATGTCCCCTTGCGACCAGATAAGAGCAGGATAGGGCCCCCAAAGCATACATCGAAAGCCCATGATATGCGCAGGCCGTGTTTCCGGCTCTTCCACAAGATCTAAAACCTGGCTGAGTCGCTTGCCATCCATGAGGCTACCGTAGAAGAAGTATGGTTTTGGAAACCTTTCCGAATAGGGAAGATATCCGGGTGGCCTCGGTTCTGGTCCCTTGCCTTCAGCCGCGAGAAACTTGCGTTGCATGATGGAAAGCCTAGGCTTCTCGCGAGGCTTGAGGGAGGGTTTAGTGTCGAGCTCGAAGGCTTGCTGCGACCCCGATGGGGGCGTGTTATCGTCATTCATGTTGGCGGCGTCTGCTTTAGAGTCAGGGTGCGACAGTAATGGTGGAGTGGTTTCGTTTTCCATGTTGTCGGCATTTGTTTTGGGATCTACGAGAGACCGAGATAGTGTTGTGTTTGGGTTTTTCGAGAATTTGCGAATGAGTCATAATGGAGAACGATGACTTGGTGTGGAGGTATACAACATATATACACTTTATCGGTGTAAAGTATCAAGTGAAAACGTTTTCTCTTGGCGTCCTTGGCACGATTATGTAATTGAGGCCTTGGCGCCCTGCTTTCTCCGCGCGGAAGTTTGTAGTATTATTCTAGCATTACAAATATATGACGCTACCCAGTAGTTACATGAATATTGCTCCAAGGTGTACGAGCGTCCCTTCATGATAATGCTTCTGAATAGTCTTGGCTGATCGGCTCTTCTCCCACCTACCTTTCGGCTTCACACGACAACTGTTCAAACGACTCTGGGACATCGGCTGCAACGTTTGCACTTTGTACTAATTGTCGCATCTCCTTTGGTATTCTGACTTTCAGGCAGCTGACAAAGGTTGGAATCGGGAACAGCAGCAGACTTGGAACGTCTGTTAGAGAACGCTGGTGAACGTTGGGATCTGCTGGGGATAGTGAAGTCTCTCCCAGCTATTCAACATGCTGCACGCTTTTTTGTTGTGAATTGGTTACTTCGGCTCGAGGAAGATACCTGCCCCGAGTGGGCTCAATTGATAGAAGTGGGCCATTGATGAGGGAGGCAACATGATGGATTGATTGATTATCTAGGTGGAACACATGACGCCAAAACCCTTAGGATATGGCTGAATTGAGCCGACGTCCAACACTGTCCATTGACTCGAGCGGCAAGGACTATGGCGGACAGGACTACAACCTGTCTAGAAAAGGGTCACGTGGCTGGTCTCATTGATCTTTCGCATGAAGAGGCGTCCTCGAAAGTCTTTTGACAAAGCGGTTTACCCGAAGCCTATTCATAGTATCTCTCCGGTTGCTTGCCTTCTCTCACAGAAGCCGCCGATTGGAACTCTCCCCTAATCCTCTCGAGCTCGGCGGCCTCGTCTTCGCGTCTTTGTTGCTCATCCATCCTCCGCCGCCTGTCCGCCAATTGATCGTTGAACGATTGCGAACTTCCATTTGGCGATACCGGACTCAAAGGTCCTCCAAAAGTCTGACCTGAACCAGTTGCGGTACTTGGATAAGGAGGCAGTGAAGGCATTCGCAAGGCGGGTGGTGCAGGACGGGAAGTATCCGGAACATACCCAGGGCTGAATGAATCCCCATATCCACTAAATTGGTCACGGGTCTGTGATACTACGGGAGGCGAACGGCTCGATTGTCCACGCTGTGGCTGCATTGAGGGACGTTGTTCGAAGCCTAGACTGGCAATTACCTTGGCCAAGTCTTCGTCGTCTAGGGCATCAGGATGTTGCTGCACAGCTGGGAACGCCTCTGTTTCGCCACGAAAAACGCTGGCTCGCTCATTAGCGAGGAAGCGTTCCAGATCCTGGTCGCTGAGCTGATCGGCCGAAGAAGTATCTCCAATTAGATCACGCCATCCTCCTTCGTAGATTTCCTCTTGTTGCTTCGCAAGAAGGGCTTCCAAGGCATCATCGTCTAGAGCACCGAGTACAGGTGTTCTAATGACTTGCTTTAGCATTTCTGGTGGAGGATTTGCCAGGAGACGAGCAAGGCCTGCATCGTCAAGCGCATCGCCATGATGTGGGTCTGGTCCGTGGGAGACTGTTGCTTGATGGGTCAATTCTGGTGGAGGATTCGCAAGCAAGCGAGTAAGAGCTTCGTCACCAAGCGCATCAGTTTCAAAGCCCCCAGGCATAACTGCGTGAACTGTCGGCATCTCAGTCTGTTGATAACCCTCGTCCGGACCCTCGTTCTCTAGTCTTCGCATGTGGTTGTCTGAGGATCGAGCACGATCGCCGCGCCTGGGATTAGGATTGCGGTACAAGGAGTCGTCCGAAAGCACACTCTCAGGACTCTCAGGACGAACGGCATGTGTTTCGCTTGGTGAACCGGGACTCGGATTGGTGCCGCCGTCTTCCTAAGTGTCAGCAAGCTATCTGAATGAGCTATGAACGTGATACTTACAGCGTGCGGCATTTGCGTCGTCGTACATTGCCTGTTCGCGACGTTCTGCGTCTGCTTCACGGACATGTTCCTCAAATGTCATGTCTTGCGACTCGGGCTTCTGGTACCACATTCCGTGGGCGGCCCAGTATTCGCGGTCTGGCAAGCTGTTGAGGAAGTCCCCAATCTCCCCAGTGTTGTGGTGTGGGCGACCATTGTTGCGTTCAAAGGTTTGGTCCGCCATGAATCGATCTATGGGAGAGACCGTGATTTCTCACCAGAGAGGGCTAGGAGCTGGGGGCAGATGGCCGATCAATTGAACAGACCAGGAAAAAGTATTACAACTAGCCTTTGATGCTCTGCTAATAATAGCAGTACCGTGTGTCCGAAGTCAGAAAGTCTTGTGATAGATATAGGGGTGAGGACAGAAACCGGAAGTATGGTGCTCGAAGATCAAAGGACAACTACGGGTGAGGCAACTTACGGGAGGGCAAATCTTGATGTTGCCCTGAGTTGCCACCGCCATTATCTGAGGCACTGGAAAGCTCCAACCAATCGCGATGCAAAGAGTCACTCGAAATTTCAGAACGGTACCGTGTGGACCCAATATTTATTTACTATTATGTTTGCTCTTGACCTCACTAGTCTACCAATCTCCGTCGCTTCAATCACTAGGGGTGCCAATGACCTAACCTCACTTCCAGAAAATCAACGCATGCTTGTGGTGAAGACCGCCCAATTCATGGAGATGGGCGCCGTTGATCGAGGGACTTTGCTTTCATTACCAGTCTCCGTCACTAGACGATTCCTCTTCATATCGTCTCCTTGAAGTCTGACCTCCACCATACCCACGGGAAGCCTGACCAGATTGACGGCTGGGACCCGCGTGTCGATTCGAGTTGGACTGGGGAGGGTCACGACGCCGGTCAAGCCTGTCTTGCGGGCGCGCATCTGCACGCCGGTGACTGGGTTCAGCAGCATGTCGACCAGATTGCGGCTGAGATGAGCGAGCTCCTTGGGAGTGGGGTTGGTGACCCTCAGAATAAAAGCCTGCAAATTCTTCGAGATCAAAGCTGAGGCAAAACATCTCGAAGTATTGTGGTACTCTGGTGACGCCCTCCGGCCACGCGGCTCCCACTTCGCGTGGTGGGCCGGTGCAATTCTTGACGCCCGTCTCCAGCGCAAAGCTGATGGTGCGGTCATCCAATTCTGTAAGAGTCGTCAACATGGTCAGTAGAAGTTGGTGGATAGATCACTCACGACTTGGTCTTCCACATCCTTCGAGACGAGCTTTGTGGATCCTCAAACATCCTTCTATCAAATAACATAGGTCTGGAAACTCTGCATGGTTCGGGCTAACGTTCGAGTTGACGTAGGGTTGTACTAAGCCATCATACTCCTCGTCGCCCATGTTCGTCAGGTATGCTCGGAACTCGGGGACAGCAATAATGGGCCCCATTGGAGGGATCTCAAGTGGTTGGGGTGGCATGACGGCTTTTCACACAAGAATATCCGGAATCTAGATCTCTAGGGTCGTCACCGAATGTCAAGAATGTTGAAGAAGAAAAAACGTTTGGAGAAATGGAGCGCTTCTGTATACAATGCATACGTGCGTCATTCCGAAGACACGATTGCAAAGCCGTGACGCCTTGCTGAACGGAAGCGTAAGTATTGGTCCCAACCTTCTACTATCTGTCCCTGTTGCCACAAGATCAAGAGCCCTCAAGCTTCCTCTAATCGGCATGGTATTGCCCTACTGCAACAAAGGGCGACAATTAGGCTCAAGTAATCGCGGTGATTAGACTGACCGCGTCGAGTGAGTACTTCAAACTCGAGTCGAGTACCCGACTCAAGTCTTAGCGATTCGATTCCTAAATATAAGACTAAGTATTTAAGTCGATTCCTAAAGGTAGGATTAAGTATTTAAGTTAGGTTTAAGGTAAGAATTAAGTATTAACTTAAATAATCTAACTTAAATTGTTAAGACTACTATTTATAGTATATTAATATTTTCAATACTAAATTTACCCTTTATTTAACTACTATTTTTAATTATTTCATAATTATTTTAGGTAATTATTTTAGGTAATATAAAAAGGTAATATATTTCTTTAAGATTTAAGAAGGAATAAAGTATAAGGTAATTTTAAGTAATAATTAAAATTAAAATTAAAATTAAAAAATTATATTGAATTTTGACCTAAGTTTTAATCTAAATTTAACCTAGTTTTTTTTTAAATAATTTATATTATTTAAAGATTTAATACCTTAATAATTTAAGTTAGTTTAATCTAACTTACTAAGGAATTACTAAGTTTTTAAGTTAATTCTAGGGGCCTAGCTTAAGTATTTAAGTTAATTCTAGGTACTTAACCTAAGTATTTAATTAATTCTAAAAGTTAGAAATAAAACCCGACTCGACGGTTAGTCTAGCGGTGATGGTATAAGCTTTGCTCGGATCATGGATTTATTTCCCTTGGGAAATTTTGTCTTACAGAAGTCAGAGCGGCGCCTATTCTTGCCGCCGCATGGAAGGGGATGCACAACGGGCATGTAAGCCGATCGGCAGTCATAGACGATCGTGCCAAGCTCTCGATATGTGAGGATGAAATTGAGAGTAATCGTAAGGGAATCTCTTGCTTTATCTCCCAAAAACCCCCTTTCCGAGCTCACACACCTATCTACATCTCCGTACCCAGCTCTTCTCACTACACATTCACCTATTCATAATCTGGGTGCCTACTATCAAAACCAATAATCGAGCCTTCAAGCAATACTGAAATTACTTAACGCTGTCACCAATAATAAAACATACATATCACTACACCGAAGCCCAAGGAACAAAATCGCAGCCACTAAGCATAACCTCATCGCTTTATAATAATCTACACCCTGTCTTTTTCCCAAGCAATTATTACTAAACCCAAGTCTAAAATAGATATGTATTGATTTAGTAGTCTTCGATAGCGTTATTAAACACCCTTAACGAAAGCGGTAACGACGAATCCTGACTTCAGGGTTCATAATATACATATGACTTCCCTAAACTCAATATAACCGTTTGATATATTAATGACTGAGGCAATACCTACCGCTCTGCTCATGCGCGAACGCTTGATTCGTCTTGTTATTGCGCGCCTCCTTCCTCCCTCAATGGCCATCATAACCGTAACTAATCGTCGAAGGCGTTCATACCAAGCTCCACGTATGCGAGCCCCATGACTTGGATACCCTCCGAAACACTTGATTACTAACAGAAGAAATTTGTTGTCGCAGCTGAATTGCGCTTTGCGGGATGAAATCTGGATCTCTTTCTCGGAGGGAACGCGTCAAGTCTTTGCTAGGAATGTGCAACATTGTTACCGCCCAACCGATCCTCGCGTCTGAAGTGGGCTTTGGGTGTTCCCCAGCACAAGGCTTTTTCCTCTTGAAAAAGTTCTTCGTGGCGATTGATGTCACCTAGCCGAGGTTTTACGTGAATTCATTTGGCTTGAGATTCGACAGGCCACCGAGTAGGGTGGTAGTCTCATCCATATTAGGTAACACACCGATGGTTAGAGTTTGTGACACGCCTCCTTTGGCTTGTTTTCAAGCCTGTTCTCCAATTAGTATGTCCCATCTCCATACTTCGAGTTTCGGGTCCTTAGCCGAGGAGATCTGCGATCTTCCCCTTGAGTTTTACGTCGTTTGCCGAGAGGTGAACTCGATACCTGCGCGGATGATGGTGAGGGTTCGGATTGAGTAGGTGTTGTTCTTTCACTGAGCATCATATCGAATGATTGATTTGGCCTTGTTGGGGCAGCCATATTCGACGAGGAGCTCTGCTGCGTGGCATTCCGTGCTTCAGTGTCGACCGACATGGGGCTCTGTACTGATTGGCTTCTTGACGGCCTGGGCGTGGGTATATTGCTACCTTTTGGCGTTTTGTCAACCTGTCCATGCCGATAGAAGTCTTTGTCTTCTCTTGCTTTATTTTGGTCGGGATTGGTGTTGAGATTTTCTACAAGGTCCTCAGCCGCATTCTTAAGTAAACCGAGAAGCTTGTCTTTGGCGTAGCCAACAAGTATTCTTCCGAAGATCTCCAAGACTTTCTTGCGGTCAAACTCATGTTTTTTGACATTAGCGAATTCTCGAAATTCAAATCGTAGTGGATATCCAGGTACGACGAAATCAAATTTGGAACTGTTTTCAGGGATTTCGATTGCTCGATGGATACGAATATTGAGGCCTTCCGTGCTGGCTACCGCCGAAAAGAATCTGACTTCGGAAAAAAACTTCTCTCTGTGGTGCGGTCCTGCGTCTTGGAAGAACTCGAACATGTTGTGTAATGCTTGGCTTGCGTTGTTCAGACTCTGAACCATTGCCGTATTATCGTCGGTTGATGTTTGTGACCTTTTACCTTCGATAGTGAAGAAATGAAAAACCCTGTCTCTTCCAATTAGATCTGGTCTCTCATAGCATGCGAGGCGCTGTGTTGCGTTAGGCATATTGTCCCACAAGCCATCTGGTATCAACTTTTCCCTGCAGAAATATACGGCAAGGTCGGGCCTTGGTTGTGTCAAGAGCTTGTTTGAGAGTTCGTAAGCTCGCGATGGCATTGGCGGACATGTCCAGGTCTCTTCAACGCTGAAATCAAGATTGAAGGGGCTGCTAGCGCTCCTCCCGTAGATCAGACAATGGCGCGCAATAAAGCTCATCATGAGCGTTCGCTGAAAGAGTGCCTCATTCGAACCATTCCCGCACTTGTCCTGATCCATTTTCCACAGCTTCTCATATGTCTCCCTCTCCGCATCAGTCTCTTCTAGGGTAATTTGTGGTAGATCATCAATAGAGCCTGCATGTGGATCGGGGTCGGTATTTTTCTTTAGGAGGACATTTCGGCGCCCAAGTCCGTTGGGAAAACTGGGATGGGTTGGACCTATCCTCGCGTAATCCTTAGCCTTAGTAGGATCTGCCATAATTGCGTCTATGATGGCCGCAGCTTCTTCATCCAGGGGCGGCAAATATCCCCACTTCCGGTTGAATGCTTCCTCCGGATCTATATACTGCTCTCCTAGAGAAGCTTCCTCATTCGAATTCTCGGTGGGGAGGCTGTGTTCAATGGGACCTTGATGATCCTTGGAGATAGCCTCAACACTCTGTACAGGATGGTCTGGGTGGTCTGGGTGGCTGCGAGCCGGCTTTCGCGGCCGCCCTCGAGCTTTTGTAGGTTTCTTGGCCTCCTGACCCTTGCGACGGTTGCGAAGGATTAACTCTGGATTATCTACCGGAGGAGGAGCTGATCCGGTGGTACCCTTTGATCTGAGACCAGTTCTGGACCCTGGAGAAGGAGCTAAGGCTATTGATGACTCGCCTATAGGCTACAATTGCAAATGTTAGACAATATACCAAAAGCTTTCATGAACAGTGAAGTTATTGACGGGGTGTTGCGGGCAGAGAGATGCACGGGTTCTCACCTTCTGGGTAATCGTCGCCTCGTTTGTTGAATTTCTCGGGGGATTTGACGTAGGGTTTTTCCCTTTTTTACCTCGAGGCATCGAAAGCACGGTCCATTGACTGAGCAGCGAGAACTAGCCACTATTTCGCGAGTCAAAAGTCGCAAGTGGCCTGGGCCAGGAAGGTCCAAATCAGATTTAGGTTGATCGGGTTGACGGCGGATAGAGGCATAGAGCGCAGCAAGCGCCCAGACCCGCTGGACCGAGAAAGCCTCCTTATCTTAGACTCAGGGACACCCGAGATTCTGATCGATGAATTGAAAGGGATAAAGTAGTAAGGTTTGTAATGGGAATTCTGTAAGATATGAGGAGAACAAAGATGGACGAAGATTGATGAAGGGGGGGGGGCAATGAGGCGAAGAGTCTTGAGGGGAAAACTGGGCAGGATCAATGGATAGCAAATGCATTCGAGGTGCCGCACACCCTCAAAAAACTTGCTGAATCAGGTCTATGCCCCGGCGTCAGGTAGATGCATATCTAGCCCATAATGCAAGTCTTCTCGAGTGCAATTGGGGGAATAACTGGGCTTGCATTAGGGAAAGGAGTGTGGGGTTTAGCGCCGACAGCAAGTAACTCGCTACGGCGCGAAACTGGACTGTAAGGGAGTTAGAGACGAGGTCCAAATCTGACAGCGCCAAAAGATGGGGGTTAGTGTCATCCCTTATCGGACGCGGGACGGGCAGGGCACTTCTAAGCGCTTATTACGCAAGTGGACCCCTGCACCCCATGGGGATGGGAGATTACATACTTTACTTACCGCTAAGATCTAACCTGGAAGGGTTAGAGCGACTCGTCTATGGGACTCAGGCAATACCTGGGTTCAGGAAAACTATATAGATGTTTGTAGCTATCGTAGGTAAGAACAGAGATCATGGCCACGCTAAGACTACCCCGCCGAGCAACTCAGCTATCGGCGACGACGTGTCAGCCATACGTGATCCTCTGGCACACACCTATGCCCACTGGAGGCTGCGCCGCACGGCAGAGATTCACGACGGTATCACCAGATAGCGTCAACATTTGGGGCAAGGTACATAGCAGCTACGCAGGGCCCCTCTTTTACTACGCCCGTCCAGTATAAATAGGAGAAGCAAGTGATTTCCTGCTCGTAGGCTCCCTCACAAGCAGCCGTGAGTTGCTTGTTAGCTTTGCCTGTCTGACCGATCGAAGTCGCTATTAGAAGAGACTCCACTTCCAGGTCCCACTGTAGCTGCCGTATTTCGGCTTACAGTAGTGTCAATACGCACCACGAGCAGCCTACATCATTGACGCCACGAGAAACAGAGATAAAACATGAGCTTGGCCTTGTAGCTTGATGAGCGCTTTCTTCAATTCTCTCCAGAGGAATGTTCCAGGTACGTGAGAGCTGAACATCCGCCGGCGTTTCTGACAAGTCGATGAGATGAAAGAATTTTCAATGGTTCGCCTTTTCAGCTTTGCCGGACTTTTTGAAATATCGCACAAGTCTGAAAGAAAAAGCGATAGATAAACCAATTAGCCGGCTCGAGGCACAGAGCTCCCACGGGGACAACTGGCTGCTCCTAGAGGCATCTGGGCGTTTCTGTTGTCTGCTGGGGACTATCGTCCGTGGACACTAGGTAACAAACTTTCCGAGATCTCATGCATGGAGCTGGAAAGGCGGGGGGCGTGGCAGTGGGGACGATGGAAAATCACGGAGGGCTGTGCAACGGCACGCACAGGAAGTTGTTGGAAGCCAGAGGGTTATGCTTAAACATCCAGCGGAATGATGCATTATAGAGAATAAGTCGACGATCGAATGGTAAAGAATGAGAAAGCTTGGACTGCATTGTTCTTAATTTCTTGCAGCTGCCAGGGGGAGTGGGATGGCCCACTGCAAAGCGACTGCGGGGAAAGGGCTGATACTCCCTCAGAACGAAGAGAAGTCGAAAAGAAGGCTGTACTGCGATCGAAACCGTTGAACTGGTAAGCATCCACATCCAAGGGATTGACGCTGCTCGTCCTCGCGACAGCACCGTCTACCTCCGACTTGACCATCAGATGCAAACTGCATGGCTCTCTGAATTAATGCGGCTGGGCAGTGTCTATCAAGATCAAAAATGAGAATGACAATATTAAAGCGTGAAAAAGCGACTAATGGAACCTCTTGGCGTGTTTGTGGGTGGGGGCGGGTCGGGTCATCATTGATGCGAGGGGGGTGACTTGCATGCTGCAGGTCACATTGCCGTAAATACGTAAATGGACAATCACAACCCACGCCAATTCTGTCTTTGAGCCCGAGGTGCATATGTGCGTACCTTGCCTGAAAGGAGTAGCCCAGAGCGCTAAGACCATGTATTCGTGTCTCAGCGCTCCCAAGTTCTGGGGTTTCACAACGACCAATTCGCAGCGGCGACACCTATCTACAAGCTGTGAGCTTCGAAATGGACTTCGTTGTATCGACTTAGAAAGTGAGACATGAATACAATACCTCAGTACAACGAGCCTCTCCCCCAATGTGAAGGTCCCAAGCTGGGTCTATTCCATAATCCCAAGCCGGCCGTCACATTCCGTCGTCTCCTCAGCGACAAGGACGCCGATGGCCATGCGCACGTATTTGAAGCTGCTATAGAATCTACCGCTTATGCGGTCAAGATGGTGAGAGCCCTGCGACGTACTTGACATCATGATCGCTGCTGAAGCTGGATGGATGCCATAGTTCAAATTCCATGATATTGAGGAAGATCGAGCAGGCCTAGTGGGCAAGGAGAACGACCTCGTCTCCGACGACCTTCTGCACGCCCACTCGGATCCGTTTTATAACGAATGCCGCGCCTATGGGCGACTCGAGGAAAAGAATCTCAATGGAAAGATTGCGGTCCGCTGTTACGGTTATATCACTGTTCCCGCCGAGGCCGAAGTGCAGCTGGAGCGCAAATTTCAGATCTGGGACTGGGACAGGCCTGGGGGAGAGTATGACAAGCCTGTTTCACAAAGACAACCATTCCGGGCTATAGTGAAGGAGTTGGTTCTGAAAGACGTCCTCTTGACCGCTAAGGTCGCAGACAAGATTCTCAGGGATACAAAGAGGATGCGGCGCTGTGGCATATACCCAGGAGATGTTCGTCCACGCAATTACAAGAATGGGCTTCTTGTGGATATGAGTGCGGCCAGGACCGAGCCCTACTATCTCTTCAACATACGACCCTGGCAGCAAGTGGAGAGGATGAAGAATCGAGACTTGTACATGTGGGAAGCAATGGTAGAGGAAAGCAGCCTACAAACGCTGCTGAGAGCTGTGCGGAATGAGAAGTATTGTGTAAAGCTTCGGTCACATAAGAAAAAGACGACTGGGTCTAAGAGATAATCCGTGGCTGAGCCAAGGGCGCTTGCTGCAGAGACTCAGAGGGCTTCAGCACCTGGAAGATCATGGGCAGGAAGATTGATCAGACTCCAAGGGTATTAATCTATCCTAGGCTTCGCAATGTTCTATGGTTGATCAGCCACATTACTGGAAGACCTTGCCCAGCTGCAACTGGTCTCGAACCGCAAGCTTACGCCAAGGCTTTGCGATATACCTACCAGAATGCTCCCTCAACCCATTTTCGCCTCTGCTTTGACTGGCTCGATAGCTGTAGCAGAGGAATTGTTAACGCTCGTCGTCCACGATTGAGCTGGCACAACACCGGTCACGACCGTGCTACCAGAGCACACCCATTTCCCGACCCGGACACACGGGGCGTCATGAGTACAACGACTTTCGAGCCCCCATTCCCGACGTGAACTCATTCTCACTGACAAGACCAATCCACAACTTTAACGCTAGGCACGGACACTTAGATATCGTATACATGCATCCCGAAGGGCACCGTCGTCACCTACCCCGAGCGCACGCTCACGGAGGAGCCTGGCTTGTTATATGGGTAGGTTCCCTTGATGGGGTCGAATTTGGGTTCGAGAACGAGGAAGGAGAGGCGGGAGGTGGAGGGGGAAAGGCGAGAGAGGATAGGGAGGATCGAGAGAGCTGGATGTTTTGATCATTCTGATTTGTGGCGGATTAGGAAGCTGTAGACAGGGAATCGCAGGACAATCTCTGGACACATGTAATGGAACCCCAATACTTGACCATTATATTGGAACACCTTGTTGAGATGGAGATTTTCAGCAGCACAATGCTCCTATCACGCTGTGCATCGTGCTGAGGAGAAGTACGTACTACCGGCACAGTTGACTGCTCTTGGCAAAGTTGTGCTGTGGCGAGGGCAGTCATGGTTATGTTAGCATACCGAAACCTGGGTGCGAAGGCATGATGCCTCCCTTAGCTTAACCCTCATCGCTTTCTGCCTTTCATCTCCCGTATTATTGCGCGCGATTGGGCAGTGATCTCACTCTCTGCGCAGGTCGTAGTGTGTGGGCAAGTTGACAATCAGTTCCGGAAGCACCGGCTGTAATAGTCACTCTTCGTATGGAAAGGAGGGTGCGGGAGAACCATGCGCATGGGTAAGGGGTCGTGTTGGGGAGCGAGCAATCACGATGAGGTGTGCTGTCAAGGACGGTCCGCGCCCTGACATTCCCGGGAAGGTTAGGAGAGTGGCGCCAAAGGCGCTCAGCTCAGCCTTGTTGGGTGTAGTTTGGTTAAGGTACGTGCGCCGAAACTCTATCGGCGCAGCGATTGGGGGCTGCTGGCCTAGCCCTATGGGTCTACCCGGAGCCCTTAGAAGTCATTAGCTAGGAACATTTATATAGGATGTTTACGATGCAGGTTAATTAGTAATAGAAGCGCTGTACTTTGATACGACGAGTATAGACTATTAACCTCCATCGTGATGTTGATAAAGCGCGTGGACCAAAGTAGGTGTGAACCAGAAGGGAGTGAACTCTTCGAGCGTGCACTAGCGCCATCCACCCGAATCCCCGCGGCAATTAAGGGAACGCCACGGGTATGCACCCCGCAAAAGTATCCATTTGGGGAATTTTCGTTAGGTAAGGCGAGGCAGCGTCATGCCCGTAAACTCCACTCGTGGCCTCATGGCAACACTTTTCGCCTAACTCTACATGGAAAGCTCTCTCATTCGCAGTGCCCGATCGTGATAAGTCTGGCGGCCCGAGAAGAGGGCAATGGCTTTTGCCAGGCGAAGATCTTCACTCCATCGGGGTTTGTGAACGTCTTTGGAGCAATATCAGAGGTGCACGACCGTCGTCCTCCCCTGAATAGCTCGTAAACGACTGGGGCAGATCGACTGAATGGCTGACTGTCCGTGCCCTTGGCAAGCCACAAGGCACGAGACAAGAGCTTTCGCGTGCAGGTTTCCAATTAGAAGAACGTCGCCGATGTGCTGCACTGATCATGTGGAGTCCATCACGTGAACGAGACGCTTCAGCCTTGCACTGTGCATGGTGAGCTCCTAGGGACATACACAGTAATCCATTGCATTGCATCGCAGATCGGGTATTGCCGCAGGGCATACTCGTGGGTCCACTCTCACTCAGGAGAGGTTGACGCTCATCGAGCTACTCTGGCTGTTTGGAAAATGTTCCAGGAAGGGGATAGTTTGCCCTTCACCATCTCATCATGATGCCCATGAGCATTGTGTCCGCCTTGTTTGTCTCTCAGGTGCGAACTGTCTAATTCCCTTGAAGGAGTCTAAGCCTTGAGACCAAGGTCGATCATGTCGCATGTACTGTTTCTTGATGACTTTCGCGGAGCCTGGGCTTTCCTATCAGGACGTTCTTGTGGCTTGGAACGTCGTACTACCCTGACCCGCTTTATGCCCCCGATGGGTCATTCATTTTCCTGCCAAACGGGCTTCCAAAAGGTGCGTTCCAATTCATAGGTCCAACTCGACTCTATCACAATTTTACCTAATAAGATCTCTTTCATGTATCGCGACTCCCAATATTTCCTTCGATTGCCAGACTTTTCAGCTTGCTAAGGTTTATAGTTCAAGAGAGGGTAGCGCGTCTGCATGTCATCGCCCCAAGGTTTTGACCTCATCAGCCTTCAGGTACGTGACCCAATGAGAAGCCGCCGGCAACTTCCATCTTCGAAATCCAGATTCGGTCGTTGCTTCGAAGATCCTCGTATTGCTGCTACAGAGGACTTGTTGTGTAGCGATGGCTTCTTAAGAGGGACTTGATTCGTCGTGGCCGTAATGAAGGCTCACGACCTAGCATTTGAACACGGGCTGAGCTCGTTCCACCGTTCGCAATATGTTCTCAACTGGCTTCACTCATGAGCTCTAGACCGACGGCCAACAATATATAAAGAGTCTCCTTGCCTCTGGGAAAATCCAATCCTCAGCTCATCTTCAGCCCCCATTATCAAACCCACTCAGGCAACTTTCCAACAAATACTTCCTTTGATCTTCCATCAACACAATCATACCTACAAACACAATACACACCATGCAATACACCAAGATCTTCACCATCGTTGCCCTCTTCGCGGCAGGCGCCTTCGCCGCCCCAGCCCCAGAAGCTGAGGCCAACAAGCCCACCAAACCCGCCCACCCCCCACCACAACCAACTGGACCAACTCAGACCAACACCTGCGGCAATGGCGCCACGCCTTACTGCTGCAACACCGACAACAATGGCTTCTACACCACCTGCTCCGTCTTGGGTAAGTCAAGGCCTTTGTGAAATCTACAGGAACTGTAGAGTAAGTAGAGATGCATCTAGGTTCTGGCAGTCAATGCTCAGCTACCACAGTGTGCTGCAATGCGGATCAGGTACGTGTTCAAGAACCTCTCTATCTCGGACTACCTGCTGATTCGTGGAATAGTCCGTCCAAATCTGTCTTGGAAACGTTTCCATCCTCTAAAGGGGCAAAAAAGGGGGGGTTGCGACGTCCTGAATTTCGGATTGATACTAAAACCTTCCCATTGCTTCCTGCAGCTGGTATCTTCTGATTTTTGGGGCGTCACGGCAATAATGAGAGGGGGATTAATGCCCTGGGCGGACGGGATGGGAAATGCTGTAGTATGTGTTGGGACTGTCCTTACTAGGAGTGTTGGATTTATTTCAACAGGCTTCCTTGCGATATCTGTATTGACAACACCCTCTAGCGACCTAGCTAACCAAAAAATACATCTGTTTGCTACTCGAGGACGACCTGTTTGTAGTGATCTTGGTAGCTGCTTCGTGGCTATGGTAATGACATTTCGCCGATATCTCTCCAATCATGCGCCCTCACACTTCCCGATCATTGAGCCTACAAGCCACACGAGCCAATAATATCACCAGCAAGCTCATTGCCAGCGCTGAATATGCACACTCCCCCAATAGGCACGAAACATACCTAAGTAGGCATAGCGTAGACTTGGCACACCATCAAGCACCACAGCACATGTCAACAGCACATTATCCAGTCACGAAGGCTAACCCCAGATTGCTTGGAACCATTGCTGGCTGCTTCGCTGTTTGGCGCGCTTGATCAAGAGATGCATATCCCTGAAGTGCGTCTCTTTTCCAGCATACTCAATCGCATACCCTGTGCTGACGGGCCCTGCCTTCATATATATCAACTCAAAACACCCTAGATCCCCATGATTTCAATGAGGTACCGGATGCTGACGGAGATATTGGGCTATGCCAGCATCAATGACTGCTTTTGTTCCAACCACACTGGTGGACACTTTTGATCGGCAGATTTTTCCCTATCTTTGGCTGCGTGGATCTCATATTGCATTTGATCGGAATTCACCCCTTCCTCACAGCATACCCATCAACACGATCCTGCTCTCCTGCCGCTTGCCCATATCAATGAGGATCTACTAGATCCATGCTCCATTCGAACCCAAGCATCCAAAGCAGTCGTGCAAATGCCTTGTCTGTCAAGCCGCCCTCGGGGCTATTGGGCGACCCTCCACTGAGTGAACCTGATCAGCTATCGAGAAAATCCAAGAGATGGCGTTATTCCCGATGACCACTCCATAGTCTTTGTAAGCTTCTTCGTCTTCTATTTCTAATCTGTTGTTGCGACACAACCATGGGCGGACATACCCGAAGGCTTTGAGATCCTGCTCATTCGAGTTTAGTTTTTAACTCGTTGTGAGCACGGGCCTCGCGACGGTTCGGGGGTTTTCTTTGTTGGAGAGAGTTATGCCTTCGGAGGCGATGATATGGAAGATCCCTAATACCTGCCACCGTAATTGATCATCTCGTGGCTGCATGCGGTGACCGTGGTTTCGTAGTCGCTGCGAAGCACTAGCCTCCCTTTGGAGTTTTCCTCGCCATTTCGATGATTGACCCGCCCTTTGCGGTCTTCGGACCCGTAAACCGTATTGCTGTTGGCCGGCAGCAGCCCTGGCCCCTTCCACGTCCCTAAGTAGACCCTGAGTGGCGTGCGGCGCAGCCTGCTCTGGGTAGGTAGGTTGCCGGAGGTACGGGCAATGCGCGTGGTAGAGCGACGCTAAGGAATTCGTGGAGGCCGATAGTCGCCAGCAGCTGGCCGAGGAGGAGAGGCCGCAGCCGCCCTAAGAGGGATCACAACAGCGAACGGACGGACCGTTGCAGGAGGTGGATGGACCGAAGCAGGGGGAGGAGGAAACCTCGCAGCCGTAGATGGAGGAATCGCAGTAGCAGGGGGAGTAGAGACTGCGTGCATCTGTATATATATAGGAAAGATACTAGGTAAGACGGCGAGCACCCCAAAAGACTCATCAAAGTCGGCTCCAGGCGGTAACCTTGTTGCCTCCGCAGAACCCACAGGAAAGAAGCGACTCTAGGTGAGTAGGCACCTCGTCCTCCAGTCCACTCTCAGAGCTTGACAGGTAGCCACGTCGACGTCAATCAACTGCTCCTTCGCGGCGTTCACAACATGCCACTTAGGCGCTCATGGGCCACTCGTCTTCGCGTGCATGACTCCTTGCTCGAAGAGATACCAGATGACGTGGGCTCTGGAGTGAGCGGCGCCCCGTCCTAGGTGGTGCTGGGTTCGGCTGCGAGGAGGCCATCTTGAGCACTGCTGGCTTCCGATAATCTCTATCATCTTTGTGCCCTCAGCGCTTGGCTGCACCTCCACCACTTAGAGTTGGAAGTCTTGGGAGGCTTGGAGGTAGGAATTTGTTCGGGAACAGGATATCTTGGAGCTACTCCGATATTTTTTTATATATTTAGCAAATCGACCAGCAATTCGCGGATTGCAAGGGAACATGATTGTGTGGCCTTGTCCATCATTGCTTTGTCGCACCCGTGTAGCTTTGGCCGAAGCCTGCATCTCCAATGATGCACTCAAAGCACTGGTAGCCACCAGGACGCACTCGCAGCTCTGAAGGTTGAAACCTTGCTCCCAGATTATACATCAGGACGAGAATCTTGAGACTGCTTTCTTTTTTAATGAATCCATTGACCAGCTCAATTCGCTCAACGTTCGTCAGACCCGTGTGTAACGCTTCAGTCCCAATTTGGCCTGTTGCTCGTCAAAGTACAACCCTGGACAGCCTTTCAAGACGGACATGCTGCGTGCAAGTGGATGGCGGGAGGTTGACAGTGAGCTGAAAAGTGGTATTGGCTAGATGTAACCCAAAGATGCTTGGGTATTCACTTCCATCGTTCGAATAAAGTGAAGTGCACTGTCGATCGTCTTGACATGCTTTTTAAGGCTCTTGGTTCCTTCACCAGACCACTTGTGATAGGCGTCTCCCAGGAGGCGTTCTTGCGCCTTGTTGGATCTGCGAATCATCTCCTTGAGTAAATTGAATTTCAAAACCATGATCAGAGGATCTGTTGTCTTTAGTGACCGAGCTTCGATGTTAGCCTTTCAAAGTACTAATATAGTCCGGACAGATGTATGGCTGTATAGTTCAACTGCCACTTGGACTGTACAAATGACTGGGAGGTCCAAAATCTTCGACCAAAGACGAGGGCAAAGAGCCACATTTGGTAGACTAGGAAATTAGAAAGGAAGGCGACTTGAACAAGACTACAACATGAATAGTTCAAGAAGCAATCATATTCGATAAAATTACTCTTCATGGCGTCAAATTTATCTCCATTCTTGGTGACCAGGTCCTTGAGACTGGAGCGACATGTCAGTGAATGGTCACATATAGTTGGCGAAGTCCAAGGAGATTACTCACAAGTGCTTCGTCAGATCTATGGCGAAGAAGAACAGAGTCCCAACACCAAATTCTCGACAGACGAAAAACATATTACAGGCGACTGTGAGACCATCAGCTACTAATGGTCTGTCCTGTTTGGCCACCTTATCTTCCAACCGCTTCCTGGTCGATTTCTGAAACCGAAGGGTCGTCCTGGAAAATAAGCGAAAGAAACTCGGCAAGAAGATCACCCAATGGCGGAAGGCACACGGGCAGATAGTGGCTACGGGCAGGCAAGCCCCTCAAATCATAGCTAACTTGCAGAATCAGAAAATCAGAGAGACTCCCTAAACATAGAAAGCAGGCATAGCATTTTCACCCATGACTGGTGTTTTCCGAAGAGTCGTGCTATATATATATATACTTCCGTGGAAGTGATAAAAAAAGATCTGAGCATATTCCACGCCTTACGGCTGCACTCAAAATAGTCCTGCTGAACTCAGGACTGTGCAAGAAAAGACTATGAGACGACCGACAAGTGTTACCCACAAAAACGTATTGGGCTAAGGCAAGAGTGTTTGTGCCAAAATTGTATCGAACCAAAAATGGACAGATTTATGGCCTGATGCAATGGCAAAAGCTATTTTTGTAGAGTGCTAGTGACTTAGTGAAATCACCAATGCTATGGAAGTGAAGGCAGGAATCAGGCCGAGTGGAACCGATTCGCTGACAAGAATAACCGACGTTACTGTTGAAGTAGTACGAACACTTTCTCGGTCTCTCCGAACAAAGGCCGAATGCTGATGTGAAAGAAGCCAAGCAACGAATGAAAGTTATCGATGAAACAGATTGTCTTCTGTAGAAAGTTCCGTAACAGCGTTGTGGTTTTCATATAAATTCAAGGCATGCTCAAGATCCTCGATAGTCAGATTCTATATATGCATTTGCTAACACTCGAAGCTCCATAGTGGCATGAATTGAGAAGACTCGTGACAGTACAGTTGTAGAGGAGTAGATGTTGATCCAGGTTGACTCGAGGCTGATAGTGTGAGGCTAAGATCCTGGAAGAGCAACTCAGCCGAAACGATATCTGATTGGTGCGGCTCTACTGGGCATTGTTGGCTGTGTGTCCGTTGACAACATAAGCCCACGGCAGGTCAAGATATTACACTTCGATGCTTGGACAGAAAGAGAGAGATAGATATGCCATCCGGTTGTGATGAGACAAGTCGTTTGACGGAGAAGGCGAATAAAGGTCCACGATAGGACAGCGGGAAAGCTAGATATACGATGTTCGACATCCACACCATGAAGAGAGAGAAATATCTTTGGGGTGACAGCAGTACTTATAGACCTTGAAATCCCCAGCTCGACAGGCTCCCATTCACTTGCAAGGCTTGACACGACTCAAAATCCAAACGTCACTGTTCGCCTTCCTTCACGACTTCATCCGCTTTACTCGTATGCATGATTGAAGCTTCACAAGTCTGAAAATGCCAATACAAAGTTCGATGCGTCACACTCACGTTCACTCACCTCCGACTATCTTTAAACCCCCCTGCGATAACTTTTCTCTTTTACAGCGGTGATGTAGTCCCTCGATATGCATTCCCTTACCGCGGACGCAGGCTAATGCCACTCTTTTCGCTTTCTTCACTACTCCTTATTTCTCGCGCAGCAAGCACCTTTCTGAGAATGACATCTGGCTTCACGCAGCGCGGAGGAAGCAAATTGTCACGGAAAACAAAATGAATCTCTATTAATACCTCCTTCGGTCAAGCTCGAGCTTATCTTCCTTAACGTGAAAGTCCTCAGTGAAGTCCCAAAGGCGGCTGATATAATTCTGCACGTGAATTACGCAGTATTGAGATAGAGCTGGAAAGCAAGTCCTTGTAGGCAAGATCTTGACCTCTATCGGATTTACTTCCTAAATACACACACAAAGGCTATACAACTTCATCGCCAAATCTCGTCCCCAGCCTATAGAACTTGCATGTTACCCAAAGATTTGTCACTTAAGAAAGGCCTCTCATCAAATGCAGTTTCTCCTGTTGACAATTCCGCAACTCTGCAATCATCCCAGTCCTCATCCTCAATCTTGGTTGCAGGCGGTAATACCTGGTACTCTTCCTCGTTGGCAAGCACACTACCTTTCCCAAAGGAGCGCACAGCCTGGCCAGACAAGCTGGCCTCTGAGGTTGTCGATGATGCATAATGTTGGATAATATCCAACTCGTTATCCGCGGCAACATCAACGCCGTCGCTAGCCTCTGAAAGGGTTTTCCCGTCAGTCCCGTGGGCATCGCTGTGCTCAAGTGCTAACGTTTCTGAAAAGGTTGCATGCGAATTCCCGGCGATGAAGGCTCGACCGCCATATTTCATGTCCGAAAACTCATCTAAATTGTTTGCATCTGGTACAGACTCCTCAATGGAGGGAGCAGTTGCCCTTGTCAAAGAAGCCGGTGAGCGCACTCTCATCTTCAATGCTGCCAATACTGGAGAACGTACTACAGCCTTTTGACCAACGTGATTAGGATCATCGCAGGAAGCTTTCTGCCGAGTAAGGCCTGCTGGAAGTAATTGTCGGTTGGCTTTCAGACGTCTCTCGCGAAACTCGTTCCCAGAAGAGCTGGTGGCTGTCTCTTGCCCCTTGTTTCCGTTGAGTTCGAGTGCAATAGTAGCGTTGTTTGTATTGGAATTAGAATCTCGAAGGCCGGCTAAGTAGTGATCGACTTCTTCTTCGAGATTCATCATGGCCTATCAATCGTCAGCGTATGAACCAATGAGCGCAACTTCTTCTGGGGTGTAGGCTCTTTGGTGCAGATCATAGCTGACCAAGAGACCCTGAAATCTACGGTCGAGTTGCTTACTGGAAAGTTGAGGATGGTTGAGTCGGTTGAGTGAAGGGATGAAGGTGATCTGGCTTGGCTTCTGACGCAGAATTAGGAAATAATTGAAGCTTGATACAGTCCAAGGATAGTAATAAAAAAGAAGAAAAAAGAGATTGCGGGGAAAAGCTTCAAAATGAAGGCACGGTGACCACGTTTTACACGATGGTGTGATGTAGGTATGGCGTGTTGAGCTAGATCATGGATGTTGACTTCGTATGACACGATCAACTATGAGTATAAGACTGATAGTGTCAAGTCATCAAAGAGTGTTTGTAAGGAGGTTGGCTTTGAGATCGAGCAACCCATTCGTCACCAAAACAATGTTGAAAATCTTTGGCCCACAATCTCTCTAGAGATCCTCCAATTGTCCAATCAGGAATGGAGAATCAGATTGAAGTCGCGATTCCTAACGCATTAGTCACATAGCGGTGGGCGCTATCATATCAACGCAATGACTTCAAAGACAAGACAAAGGTATAAGAATGGCAAGACTTTGAGTCTAAGCCTGTGTTTCAACAAAAGAATGCAGTGCTGATTTCGGATCACTCGCCACGCGAGAAAAATTGACGTCTCACTAAGACATAGAAAGGATTGCTCCAGGACTCAAGAGGGATGGAATGATACCCTTGGCCCACGGAATCGAGGATCCAGAATAGTCTGGCGATGGTCGAGCCTTCTTCACGCAGGTCCTGGGTCTTCATAATCCATTTGACGCGGTCCTGGCTAGCTAAGTCCAAAGCCATGCTCTTATGCTGACATCGTTCCAGATCAAGGTACGGGACGTCTTGAGGGGACTGCAAGATTGAGAAGAGGAAGTTTGTATCCACGACTTGTAACGATGTAAGCAATTTTGGACCACATGACAGTTGCAGATCAATTCACTTTGTTTTTTCACTTCTTTACCTATCAATTGTGCTACCTCGGCGGGCCGGATTAATGTGGGATCTTGTTGGATATCTGCGCTATCTTACTGGAGATATTATTGGGTATTCGAGCTAGTTTAGCTAGGGGTTAGTATAAGGGGTTAGCTATTAATTAGGAGAACTTAAGTAATATTAATATTATTTACCTACTAGATTCTACTTATATTCTTTATCCTTTTAGACTTTAAATTATATATATCCAGTTATTTATTTTTAGAGCTTAATATTATTAATATTATTAATTTTTTATTATTATTAATTTTATACTTACCTTTTAATTAATTAAATCCTTTTAAATAATTTATAAAGAGATTATTATTATTAAGAAGGCTATTATTATTAAGAAGGCTATTATTATTAAAAAGTTAATAATTAAATATTTTATATATACCTCTATTAAGTAATTAATTAATAAATTTACTATTAATTAAGCTATTATTATTAAGAAAAGTATAATAATTAAGAATATTTATAAAATAATAAATAAATATGTTATTAAAGAGGACCTTAACCTTATTAATAACCTTATTATTAATATTAATATTAATAAAGATATTAAAGAAAATAACTCCTTAAAGATCTTATAAATAAAAGTAATTAAAAAGGAGGTAAAGTAATAATTAAAAAATAATAAAAAAATAAAGAACTTATAAGATAATATAAATATAATAATAATTTATAATTAAAATTTAAGCCTACTTATATTAAGAGTATAAATAAATATTATTATTAATATTTATTATTAAATAATATACCTTAAATAT
>JAABUK010003783.1_pt1 | contig 25221 bp, 18 predicted proteins | sample 5559141 | NCBI WGS metagenome assembly JAABUK01 (sample SAMN10711869, study PRJNA513367) | rock metagenome | isolation source: Antarctica rocks | place: Antarctica: Victoria Land, Pudding Butte nord | collected 2016-01-03 | reverse complement strand
ACCACCCTGGTCGACGTGATGCTCCGCCAGTCCGGCCAGTTCCGCGCCGGCACGCTCAGCCAGGATTGCATCCTGGACTCCAACCCCCAGGAGCGCGAGCGGGGGATCACGATCCTGGCCAAGAACATCGCGATCAACCACGGCCAGACCAAGATCAACATCATCGACACCCCCGGACACGCCGACTTCGGCGGCGAGGTCGAGCGGACCCTGCAGATGGCCGACGGCGCGCTGGTGCTGGTCGACGCCTTCGAAGGGCCGATGCCGCAGACCAAGTTCGTCCTGCGCAAGGCGTTCGCCAACGGGATCCGGCCGATCGTGGTGATCAACAAGATCGACCGGCCCGATTCCCGGCCCGACGAGGTCCTCAACGAGGTCTTCGACTGCTTCGTGGAGCTGGGGGCGGACGAGAAGCAGCTCGACTTCCCGTACATCTTCGCCTCGGGGCGGGCCGGGTTCGCCTCGCACGACTCGCACGCGACCTCGGGCGACATCAAGCCGCTGCTCGACCTCCTCATCGAGAAGGTCCCCGGGCCCGAGGTCGACCCCGACGGCCCGCTCCAGATGCTCTGCACCACGCTCGACTTCTCCGAGTACGTCGGCCGGATCGCGATCGGCCGGATCGTCTCGGGGCGGGTCAAGAAGGGGCAGAAGCTCATGCTGATGAAGGCCGAAGGGGTGAACAAGCCCTGCTCGGCCGACGGCGTCCTTGTCTTCGACAAGCTCGGCCGGATCGAGGTCGAGCAGGCCGACGCGGGCGACATCGTCGCCATCGTGGGCGCGGCGGGCGTCGACATCGGCGACACGATCACCGCCTTCGAGAACCCGGTGGCCCTCCCCCGGATCGAGGTCGACGAGCCGACCCTGAGCATGCTCTTCACCGTCAACGACTCGCCGCTGGTCGGCGAGGGGCAGTTCCTCACGACTCGCCACCTGAAGGAGCGGCTCGACCGCGAGCTGGAGTCGAACGTCGCGCTGCGGGTCGAGCCGACCGACGAGCGCGACTCGTTCATCGTCTCCGGCCGGGGCCTCCTGCACCTCTCCGTGCTGATCGAGAGCATGAGGCGCGAGGGGTACGAGCTGGCCGTCGGCAAGCCCGAGGTGATCCTCAAGCGGATCAACGGCGTCGAGCACGAGCCGTATGAGTACCTCGTCGTCGACGTCCCCCAGGCCAACATGGGCCCGGTGATGGAGCTGGTCGGGGCCCGCCGTGGCGAGATGCTCAAGATGGACGTCAAGGGCGTCTACGCCCACTGCGAGTTCGTGATCCCCGCCCGGGGACTCCTCGGCCTCCGCTCACGCCTGATGAGCGGCACGCAGGGCGAGGCCATCATGCACCACAACTTCCACGACTACCAGCCGTTCCGGGGCGAGATCCCCCGCCGGGCCAACGGCGTGATGATCAGCATGGTGAACGGCCCGGCTGTCGCCTTCGCGATGGACTCGCTCCAGCAGCGCGGGACGATGTTCATCGCCCCCGGCGACGAGATCTACACCGGCATGATCATCGCCGAGAACGCCCGGGGGGACGACATGGTCGTCAACCCTTGCAAGGAAAAGAAGCTGACCAACATGCGGGCCTCGGGCTCGGACAAGAACGTCCTGCTCAAGCCCCCCCGGCAGATCACTCTCGAATACGCCCTCGAATACATCGAAGGCGACGAGTTGGTCGAGATTACCCCCTCGAAGATCCGGATCCGCAAGAAAGAGCTGACCGAGGAAGGCCGCAAGCGCGCCGGGCGTGGCAAGAAGGTTGGCGTCTGAACAAGAAGAACCGGGGGACATCCGATGGCCGGATATGTCCCCTGGTACGGGAAGAAGCGGGCCGCCCTCGTCCGGCGCGAGGGCGACCTGCTCCGCCTGCTGGAGCAGGACGCCCCGTCCGATCGTCTGAGCCGGGCCGCCGAAGAAGTCCGGGCCTCGGTGATTCGCCTGCTGAAGGCAGAATCCTCCCGGATCGATCGTGGCGACGGCACCCTTGCAGGACGATTGAGTCGGCTTGACCACCAGATGCGGTCATGGGCCGCCAGGCCGGTCGAGGAAATCGTCTCTGATTACCGCGATCGGCTCCTCGACGCTTCTCACGGAAATGAGCGGGCGTGAGGCCAGATCACCTGTGGCCTCACAAGGCATGCAGTCCATCCTGATGGGGAAGATGATGAATTTTCCCATCGAAGTCGAACGCGAAGACGATGGTCGCTGGATTGCCGAGATCCCGTCCCTGCCCGGCGTCATGAAGTACGGAAAGGGTCGCGATGAGGCGATCGCCCGCGTCGAGGCCCTGGCCTTGAGGGTCCTCGCCGATCGCCTAGAGCACGGAGAAGTCGTCCCCGAGCTGGTCGACCTGTTCCTGGTGGTTGCCTGAGCCGCTGGCCTTCCACGAAGGCGAGGGAGGTGCTGGCCGCGCTCCACCGAGTCGGCTGGTTGCTCAAAAGCCAGGCGGGCGGTTCCCACCGTATCCTGGAACGGACGGGATGGCCCGATTACGTCTTCGCGTTGCACGACGACGACGAAATCGGGCCTCGGATGCCTTCGAGGATCGGCAAGCGGACCGGCCTCAAGCCTGAAGACCTCTGAAAGGTCCCGTTCCTCACCCCGTCCGCTTCTTGATGAAGTCGAACCCTTCCTGGCAGAGGGCCATCGAGTCGGGGAAGAGGTCGCGCCAGACCTTGGTGGCGGCGGCGATCGCGGGCAGGGCGCGGCCGAAGGCTTCGATCGTGGCGTAGCCGTCGAAGCCGCTCGCCTTGAGCCCGGCCCAGTAGCCGTCCCAGTCGACTTGCCCGGTGCCGGGGATGCCCCGGTCGTTCTCCGAGACGTGGACGTGGATCGTCTCCGCCGCGCACGAGGCGATTGCCTTCTGCTGGTCCTTCTCCTCGATGTGCGAGTGGAACGAGTCGTACATCATTTTCAGGGATGGGTGGTCGACGGCGCGGACGAACTTCGCGGTGTCGGCGGCGGTGGTCAGGAAGTAGTTCTCGAACCGGTTGAGGTACTCGACGGCGATCTTGATGCCGACCTTCTCGGCCTTCTCGGCCGCGAGCCGGAGGGTCTCGACGCCGTACTTAAACTCGTCGGGGGTCGGCCCCTCGCCGCTGAAGACGCCGATAGCCGAATGGGTCGGGCCGCAGAGGATCTCGCAGCCGAAGGCCGAGGCGCGGTCGAGGACCTTCTCGAGGTAGGCGACCGCCGCCTTGCGGATCGCCGGGTCGGACGAGATCGGGTTGGTCTCGGGGCCCATCACCGTGACGGCGGTCGAGCCGAGGCCGAGTTCCTTGAGCCGCTTGCCCAATCGTTCGTAGGGCTTGCGGTCGGCGGTCTCGAAGATCGGGACCTCGACGGAGTCGAAGCCGATCGCCTTGAGCCGGTCGAGGATCGGGTCGTGCTCCTCCTTGACCTCGGTCGTCCAGAGCAGCAGGTTCATGCCGGTCTTCATGCGTCGTCCTCTCGCGGCTCTCGCCTGTTGGGTTGGTGAAATGCAATCAGACCGGGACGACCGTCTGCCACTGGCCGAGCTCGGCCGAGTCGAGGACGGCGTCGCAGACGGCCTGGGTGGCGAGGGCCTCGCGGAAGGTCGGGCTGGTGGGCTTCCCTTCGGAAAGATCCTTGAGGAAGTCGGCGACCTGATGGACGAAGGTGTGCTCGTAGCCGATCTGGAGGCCGGGGACCCACCAGTTTTTCATGTAAGGGTGGTCGCCATCCGAGACGTGGATCGACCGCCAGCCCCGGGTGATCGAGTCGTCCTTGTAGTCGAAAAACTGGAGCCGGTGGAGGTCGTGGAGGTCCCACTTGACCGAGCCGAGCTCGCCGTTGACCTCGAAGGTGTAGAGGGCCTTGTGCCCTCGGGCATAGCGGGTCGACTCGAAGAGGCCGAGCGACCCGTTGGCGAATCGGCAGAGGAAGGCGCAGGCGTCGTCGATCTTGACCGGCTCGACCTTGCCCGTCAGGTTGTGCTTGCGCTCCTTGACGAAGGTCTCGGTCATCGCCGTGACGCTGGCGACCGGGCCGTTGAGCCAGAGCGCGGTGTCGATGCAGTGGGCGAGCAGGTCGCCGGTGACGCCCGACCCGGCGGCCGAGGCGTCGAGCCGCCAGAGTCCCGCGCCGCCCTGGGGGAGGTCGGCGGAGATGGTCCAGTCCTGGAGGAAGTTGGCCCGGTAGTGGTAGATCCGGCCGAGCCGCCCCTCGTCGAGGAACTGCTTGGCCAGGGTCACGGCCGGGGCCCTCCGGTAGTTGTACCAGACGGTATTGGGGACGCCCGCCTTCTCGATGGCGTCGACCATCTTCTGGCCGTCAACGAGGTCCATCGAGAGCGGCTTCTCGCAGAGGACCATCTTGCCCGCCTCGGCGGCGGCGATGGCGATCTCGGCGTGGGTGTTATTCGGCGTGCAGATGTCGACGGCGTCGATGTCGGCCCGGGCGATCAGCTTCCGCCAGTCGGTCTCGTACGACTCGTATTGCCACTTCTCGGCGAAGGCCTTCGCGGCGTCCTCGTTCCGGGCGCAGGCAGCCTTGAGGACGGGGCGGTGGTCGACTTCGAAGAAGTCGTTGACCCGCTTGTAGCCGTTGGAGTGGGTCCGGCCCATGAAGCCGCAACCGACCAGTCCGATATTCAGGGGCTTCTTGGGCATGCTTGGGGCTCTCGCGTCCGGGGGCTCGTGGTCAGATCTCGGGGTCCGGCATCGGCTACGGCCTGGACATCGGCGAACGATACCAGACGCGGACCAGGCGCGGCATTTGGGTGGAGTAATGGAAGATCGACTCGACGTTGAGGACGTCGACCGAATCGCGTTCGATCCACCGGTTGGCCGCGGCGATGGCGTTGTCGAACGCCACCTGCACCGAAGCGGCCGTGGGGAACATCTTCTTCACCTTCGGGGAGAAATCCTCGTAGGCGATCATCGGCGTTCACTCCTGCCAGCCGTGGGCGTCACGCACGGCGACCATTGCCGCCAGGATGTCGTTCCAGGTCTTCGGCTGCATCATGACGGCGTTGGGGAACATGCAGCCGTCCCAGCAGATGTGCTTGAAGGCCTTGGTCAGCTTCCCGGCGTCGTCGCGGAGCCAGAATCCGGCGTGGTGGGGGATGTTGAGCTTGCCGTTGGGGTCGGTCGCCAGGCAGTGGCGGCCGGTGTGGTCGTGCGAGCCGGAGCCGAAGACGGTCGCGTCGTTCTGAGCGACGTGGAAGTCGATCGTCCAGGGCCTCAGGGCGTCGGTCAGGGTCTTCAGGGCGGCGTCAAGCCCCGCCTTGTCGGACCAGTCGAAGGGGTCGGGGAGGATCCGGTCGGCCGGGGCGTTCTCGCCGAGGGTATAGAGCAGGGTGTGGGCCATGTCGGCCTGGAAGCCGACCGTGCCGGGCTCGCCGACCCGCTCCAGGAGGTCGACCATCGTCCGCCAGGAATGCATCCCGCCCCAGCAGATTTCCCCCTCGGCGGCGAGCTTCTCGCCGTGGTCGCGGGCGATCGCCCCGGCCTGCTTGAAGGTCTGGGCGAGCTTGGCCTGGTTGCCGATCGGGTCGGTGTTCCAGTCGGCCACGCCGGTCGCCGAGTCGAACCGGACGACGCCGTAGGGGCGGACGCCCAGCTCTCGCAGTTTCTTCGCGATCCGACAGCCTTTCCTCACTTGCTCCAGGAACTTCACCCGGCCTTCGCCCTCGTCGATCGCCGGTCCGCCGCCGGTCGGGGGCCAGATCGGCGCGACGACCGAGCCGATCGTCAGGCCCTTCGCCTTCACCTTGTCGGCGAGCCTCTTGAGGTCGTCGTCGGGGGCGTCAATGTCGACGTGGGGGGCGAAGAGGAACAGGTCGACGCCGTCGAACTTGATGCCATCGACCTCGGCGGCGGCCGTCAGGTCGAGCATCGTGTCGAGGTCGATCGCCGGTTCGGACCCCTCCCCCTTGCCGACGACGCCGGGCCACGCCGCGTTGTGCAGCTTGGGGAAGGTGTTGGGGTGGCTGGCGGTGCTCATGGAAGGGTCGTCCTGGAGGGAAGAGGCCGGGGCGAGCGGGCAATTCAAGGCCGAGGGTGACGAGGGCCCGGCGGGCGCGAGAGGGACGGATGCGGTCGGGGCCGGCTATCGCGCTCAGCCCCCGGCGATCCGGGGGAGAATCGTGGTGCGAACCCACTCGTTGAGCCGGGCAAACCAGCGGCCGGCACTCATGGCTTCGGCGAGCCGCAGTTGATCGAGAACGTCGTCGGCCGAGAGCCAAGGCAAGGCCAGGCCCCGTTCCGAGGCCGCATAGGTCCCATCCTCGCGGAGGAGGAGGAAGGAGAGGGTCCAGGAATTAACGTCCATCCTCCAGACCTCGGGGACCCCGAGTCGCCCGTAGACGAGCAACGCGTCGTCCGCCGGATGCGTCAGCTCGACCTCGATGGCGAGATCGGGGGGCGGCTGGGTCGAGAGATCGATATTGACCGGTCCGCTCATCAGGAGGGCGTGGGCCCCGAAGTAGAACGTCAGATCCCCTTCGACGCCGACTTCCTTCGCCTTCTTCCGATAAGTGGACGACCCCGCGCTCTCCCAATCGAGCCCCGCGCCGGTCGCGACCGCCCTGACCAATTCGCCAACCCGTTCCGAGTTCCACTCGTGGCGACGAGATGCGGTCAAGAATGTCAGCCTCTCGTCGACGTAGATCAGGCGGACGGCATGCCCATCGCCCAGCGCATCGTTGATCGTGACGTAAGCGTCATATTCGACCCCGTAAAGGACGAAGAACCGCTCCGCGCCCGGTGCCTCGCGTTCGATTGTTGCGGTCGCCATGCTCGCCTCCTTCAACGCCCCTTGAGATAGTCGCCGACCGCCGGGAGGCTCGCGTGGACGTCGGGTCCGAAGTAGCGAAGGCTGACGAAGGGCTCGGCCCCGGTGTTCCGGAAGGCGACCCCTTCCCTGGCCTTCTTGTCGGAGACGAAGACCTCGTCCTTGGTGACCTCGCCGAAGCGGATGTAGACCGGGGTGTCGACGTCGAGCTTGCCGATCGTGCCGCGTCCCTGGGTGGCGATGAGCCCGTAGGCGCCAGGGTCCTGGATCGTGGCCGAGCCGCCGGGGTAGACCGTGAGCTCGCGGGCGGTGAAGAGTTGCCGGCCGTCGACGGTCCCGTAGACGATCCACTTGTCGACGTAGCCTTCGGCCTCGGAGCCCGAGTGGACGATCGGCTCCAGGTAGTTGTGGGCCTTGAACTCGGGGTCGACGTTCTTCTCCCAGTCGAGCTGCTCGACCAGGTAATCCAGGTCGTGGTGCTGGGCCTCGGGGACGTCCTTGACCAAGAGGTCCCAGGGGACCCGGCGGCCTTCGACCATCGACTGATACATCCCGAAGACGTCCGAGCCCCATTGCGGCTCATACGTCACCAGCGAGCCGGGGGCGTGGAGGACGCAAGGCGGGATCAGCCAGCCGGTCCCGGGCTTGAGCCGGTAGGCCTTGGCGAGGTCGAGGATGCCGTTGTCCCCCTCGTTCCAGCGCTCCAGGCACTTGCGGACGTCGGCCTTGGTCGTGCCGGGCTCCAGCCCCATGTAAGTGTGGGGGAAGTTGTTCCCGGTCCAGTTGAGCTGGGGGGGGAAGTAATAGCTCTCCGGCTTCCCCTCGCGCCCGAGCTTGGCGGCCTGCTCGAACGACTGGTGCATGTGGTGGGGGATTGGCCCCATGTTGTCGAAGAACTTGGAGTAGACCGGCCACTTCTTGTACTTCTCCCAGATCGCCCGGCCAATCAGCTCGGGGCCGTGGGCGTCGATGGCGTCCTTCAGGGTGAATTTGTTCCCCTCGTGGACGACGTAGCTCAGTCCTTCGTCGGCCGGGGCCCCCTCGTTGGCGGCGGCGGTCGTGCTGGCGAACCAGCGCTCGTCGATCCCGCCTCGGTGGGTCCCCAGGGCGTAGAGATCCTGGCTGGCGAGCTTGAGCCGCCCGCCGGGCATCAGGAACGACCGGGGGACCCAGGTCGGAGCCAGCCTCAAGATCCCCTCGCCCGCCTCGATCGCCGCGCGTGCGCGGGCGCTGACCTGCTGATCGCTCATCCGTCCCCGTCTCCTCGCCCGAAAGCGGTGCTATACCCGACCATCCGAAGCCCGGCCGCCGGCCAAGGGAGACGGCGCCTGCCGTCCCCCCCCTCATGCACGATCCCCGGAGGCCGACCGTGCCCTGTTGTAAGGTCGCCCGAGGGCCGGTGCAAGGGGGGAGTCGCCCGGCCTGCTCAGTAGGTGAACGTCTCGTTGAACCGGCCGATCTTCAGGTTCGGCAGGCCGAGGCCTAGCAGCTCGCGGACGATCTCCGCGCGGAACCGGGGCTTGATGTGCACGACGACGAGGTCGACGTCGTCGCGTCCGAGCTTCCTGGCCTCCTCGGCGAAGAGGGCGGGCGTCAGGTGCTTCGAGACGTTCGCCAGGCCGAGCATCGCGTCGGGGAACGACGCCTCCAGGTAGACCGCCTTCAGCCGGGTCGACGCCCTCGCCAGTCGCCAGATCTCGTCCGTCGGGCCGGTGTCCGAGGCGATCACGATGCAGGCCTCGCCGTCGTCCACGAGGAATCCCAGGGTCGGCACCAGGTGGTCGACCGCGACCGGCGTGATCGTCAAGCCTTGCAGCTCGATCGCCTCGCCGGCGCGGATCTCGTTGACCCGCAGGAACGGGCCGATGGTGGTCGACATCCCGATGAAATCCGGCCAGACCCGGCCGTTGAAGATGTCGGACTGCAAGCTCGCCAAAACCTCCGAGTTGCCGTGGACCGTCACCGGGTCCGGACCGCCCTCGAAGGCATTCTCGACGAAGATTGGAAGCGAGGCGACGTGATCCGCGTGCGTGTGCGAAATCAAAACGTGCTTGATTTTCGCCTGCTCGTACGGGGTCCCGTAGAACCCGAGCCCGCCCGCGTCGATGGCGAGCGTCCCGTTGATCAAATAGGAGATCGAGTACTGATTCTGGTCCACGCCTCCGGCCGAGACCGAGGATGGGATCAGCGTGACCTTCACGGGATAGCTCCCTTCGGGAAAACTCTGCTCAAAGGTAGCAGCTTTTCCGCATCGGTCAACGAAGAACACCCTTGGGTCGCGGTGGGACGACGACGGCTGGGGGGGGCTTGTCCGGTCCTGACGACCAGGACGATCAACCGTTGTTCAGGCCGTGGATGAGCAGGACGAAAGCGACGAAGGGCAGGGAGACGGTCGCGACGAGCATCAGCCCGCCCAGGATCCAGGCGAAGAATCCCCGCCAGGCCGAGAACAGGTTGACCTCGCCGACGCATTTGGCCCCCACGACCAGGACCCAGATCGTCAGGAGCATTCCGACGAAGGAGGCCTGGACGGTCAGGCCCGGCCAGTGCAGGCCCGAGGCGTTCCAAAGGAGGATCAGCAAGGACATCGGGAGGATCGCCAGGCCGGGGACGAACGACCAGGCGAGCGCGGCGCGGGTCTCCTGGCGCGAGGCCGTCCCGCCGAGCCAGTGGGCGGTGAGGGTGACGAAGAACCCCATGACATGGTTGCCGATGATCCCCGCGATCGAGCCGAAGACGATCGCCAGGCCGATCGTGACCAGGGGCGAGGGTGAGCCCTGGCGGGTGGACTGCCCCAGGCTGTTGGCGATCCCCGAGAGGGCGGCCAGGGGGAGGACGAGGTAGTTCGGGTCGGCCTCGACGATCCCCCGGATCGTCCGCCGGGGCTGGGTCCAGATGGTCAGCCAAGGAGGCTCGCCGGCGTGATCCTTCGGCTTGTCCAACCCGATGGGGGCCCTGGGGGGGAGGTAGGGGTCGAAGTCGGGGTCGTGCATGGGAGGCAAGCCCTCGTGAGCCCGGGCCGCGACGCCGCGACGGTTCCTGGCGACGGCGACTCATCGGGGCCTCAGGACACGTTAGCGACCCTCGCGCGGACGTTCCATCGAAATCCGAGGTGGCCCGGGGTCGGGCCCATCGCCTGGAATTGACCGAGGGATCCTTGGGGCGGGCTCAACGTCTGGGTGGCAGGGGTTACGGTACTCCGTAACCCCGGAAGGGGACGATCAGGCCGGGGGGGACGATCGAGCCATTTCCCGGGCTTACGGAGTACCGTAACCCCTGCCACCCAGACTCAAGCCGGCAAGCCCGCCCCAGATTTCCCCGGACACACCGGCGGCCGGCCCGATCGCTGCAAACGCTTGACTTGGGCGGGCCCACGCCTTAGCTTCAATTGACGCCCACTAGGACGCAGCCGGGCGAATCCGGCGAGGATCGCGCGCGACCATGGAATCGAAGACGTACGACCTGGTGATCATCGGCTCGGGCCCGGCCGGGGAGAAGGGGGCGACCCAGGCCGCCTACTTCGGCAAGACCGTCGCCCTGATCGAGAAGGAAGCCTGGCTCGGCGGGGCCTCGGCGAACACCGGGACCTTGCCCTCCAAGACCTTGCGTGAGACCGCCCTGTTCCTCTCCGGGTTCCGCAACCGGGCGCTCTACGGCCTCCAGTTCACCCTGAAGCAGCAGGTCAACGTCCGCGACTTCATGGCCCGCGAGCGGTACATCTGCGACACCGAGCGGGCCCGGATCCAGGCCAACCTGAAGCGGCACCGCGTCCGGGTCTATTCGGGGATGGCCTCGTTCACCGACCCGCACACCGTCTCGATCAAGCCGACGGGGAGCCCCGAGGTCCGCATCCGGGGCGAGAAGATCCTCATCGCCACCGGCTCGTCCCCCTACCGCCCGCCGATCTTCCCGTTCCACGACCCGAGGGTCCTCGACTCCGACACGATCCTGACCCTCCGCGACATGCCCGCGAACCTCCTGGTCTGCGGCGGTGGCGTGATCGGCTGCGAATACGCCTGCATGTTCGCGGCGCTGGGCGTGAAAGTGACGGTCATCGAGCAGCGCGAGCGGGTCGTCGGCTTCCTCGACCACGAGATCTCCGCCGCACTCCGCCGGGGGATGGAAGGCCTCGGCATCCGGATGTGCATGAACGACGCCGTCGTCTCGGTCCGCAACGAGACCGACATCGAGCTCCACCTGAAGTCCGGGACCATCGTCACCGGGGACGCCGTCCTCGTCTCCTCGGGGCGGAACAGCAACACGTCGAACATGGGCCTGGAGACGATCGGCCTGGAGCTGGGCAAGCGCGGCTTGATCCCGGTCAACGAGCATTACCAGACCGCCGTCCCGCACATCTATGCGGCCGGCGACGTGATCGGCGTCCCCGCCCTGGCCTCGACCTCGATGGAGCAGGCCCGGGTGGCGATGGTCCACGCCTTCGACCTGAAGTACAAGAAGAACGTCGCCTCGCTTTTGCCTTACGGGATCTACACGATCCCCGAATGCTCGATGGCCGGTGCGACCGAGGAAGCCCTGATCGAGCAGCAGGTCCCCTACATCGCCGGCCGGGCCTCGTACACGGCCAATGCCCGGGGCCAGATCATCGGCGACGATGAGGGGTTCCTCAAGCTCCTCTTCCGCGCCGGGGACATGAAGCTGCTCGGCGTCCACGTCATCGGCGAAGGGGCGACGGAGTTGGTCCACGTCGGCCTGACGGCCTTGCTGCTCGGCGCGGATGGCGACCTGTTCATCAACTCTTGCTACAACTACCCGACGCTCTCGGACCTCTACAAGTACGCGACCTACGACGCCCTCGGCCGCCGGGCCGCGTCGACCGCCGCCGCCGAGCCCGACGCCGCCTGACCCGAGGCGAGACACCCCCGGCACGAGGTGGGGACCCGCCCCCCTCCCCTCGCGGCCGGCGGTGCCGAACGCCCCGGCGGATTTGTCATGTCGATCCGGCATGCTAAACTGGATCCGAGATGCCCGCGAGGCCCCTCGCTTGGCGATGCGTCCGCCACCCCTCCGGTCGCCGGCCGGGTCGAGACCGTGCGACGCCTTCCCGACACCCGATCCGCGGGGCCCGCCGCCATGAGCCTGCCCGTCCGCAACCGCCGGAGGCGCCGGGCCGCCCCGGCCCTCGGCCTGATCGTCGCCCTCGTCGCGGTCGCGGGTCGTTCGGAAGCCGCCGACGCCCCGCTCTGGACCGGCAGCGGGTCGTGCGCGGCGACGGCCTGCCACGGCGGGAGGCGCGAGCCCCTGGGGATGAAGGGGTCCGAATACGCCTTCTCCGAGGCCTACGACCCCCACGCCCGGGCCTACTCGGTCCTTTTCGATGACCGATCGAAGCTGATCGAGAAGAACTACCGGAGGCTCGCCGACCTCGAAGCGGCAACGCCGACCGAGGACGACGCCTGCCTCCGCTGCCACGTCCATCAAGGGTACGACTCGAAGGCCCCTGGAACTCACTCGGTCGACTTCACCAAGGCCGACGGCGCGGGGTGCGAGGGTTGCCACGGCGCGGCGGGGAAGTGGCTCGTCCCGCACGTCGAGTCCGGCTGGCGAGGACTCTCCGACCGGCAGAAGCTGGAGCAATTCGGCATGAGGCCGACCAAGGATCTCGCCGTCCGGGCCCGGGCCTGCCTGGAATGCCACGTCGGCGAGGGGTCGACCGACGTCACCCACGACCTGATCGCCGCCGGCCATCCCCGGTTGAACTTCGAGTACGGCAACCAGCTCGCCAAGCTCCCGAAGCACTGGCGAGCCGAGGACGACCGCGCGAGGCACCCGGACCTGGAGGCGAAGACGTTCGTCCTCGGCCAGTTGATGGTGGCGCAATCGTCGCTCGCACTGCTCGCCGCGAGGGCCGCGCGGTCGATCCCCGAGGACTCGACCGCCCCCTGGCCCGAGTTCGCCGAGTACTCGTGCTTCTCGTGCCACCATGACCTCGTCAAGCCCGGCTGGTCGTCGGCCAACGTCGCCGGGCTCGGCAAGCCGGGCGGGCTCCAGTGGGGGACCTGGGCCCTCCCGCTCGACCGGAACCTCCCCGCAAGGCTTGGCCCGCTCGACGCCGACGATCCCGCCTCGCCCTTCGCCCCGCTCAAGGCGGAGATGGCCAGGCCCGAGCCGGACCCAAAGCTCGTCGCCGACCGGGCGAGTCGAGCGGCGGGCGAACTGGGGAGGCTGGTCGACTCGGTGAATCGGGGCCGGATCGCCCCCGATGAGGTCCGCTCGATGCTCGCCTCGTTTAAAGGCGAGGGGACCGCGCCGGGTTCGAAAATGGACTGGGACCGCGCGGCCCGGCAATACTTGGCGATCGTCGCTCTGGATCGCGCGGCGGGCGAGGCCGACCCGCGATATGATCGGAGGCCGGCCCACGCCGCGTTGCAAGGGTTGCGCGACGACCTCAACCTGCCCAGGCGAGTCGACGGCGGTCGCCTGACCCTGGACAGCCCCCGAAGGCTGGACCTCGATCGGATCCGCCTCGAATTGAACTCGGTGCAGGCCGCCCTCCCCAACCGTTGAACTCCTCCAAGGATCGCGCCATGACGAAGCTGCCGTGGTGGAAGAGGTCGATGATGGCCGCCGGGGGCGGGGCGGCCGTGCTGCTCGCGGTCGTCGGCCAGGCGAAGCGGGGCGACTCGGCCGAGCCAACCCCGCAGGCGAAGGCTTTCAAGTATGCCGGGTCGGCCGTCTGCTCGGGCTGCCACGCGATCACACCGGATGGGCCGAAGACGCCATTCGACTACTCGGTCGAGTTCATCAAGCTCAACGAGTCAGTCACCTGGGAAAAGGAAGACAAACACTCGGTCGCCTACAAGCGGCTCGACTCGGAGCGTGGCCGTCGGATGGCCTCGCTCCTGAAGATCGACGTGAACAAACGCGAGGCTGGTTGCCTGAACTGCCACTCGGCCAGCACCGCCGAGATGGCCAATCGGGCCAAGCAAGGCGTTCAGTACAATCCCGGCGAGGGGGTGAGCTGCGAGAACTGCCACGGCCCTTATTCTGGCTGGGCCGGTGAGCATATTCAGGAGACCTTTCGGACCACGAGCACCGACGACTGGGAGAAAGTCGGCTTCGTCGACCTCCGCTCGCCCGACCGGAAGGCCGAGAAGTGCCTCTCGTGCCACATCGGCAGCGTGGGCGAGGGGAAGGTCGTCACCCACGAGATGTACGCGGCGGGCCACCCACCCTTGCCGAGCATCGAGGTCGCCACCTTCGCCGACAGCATCCCCCGCCACTGGTGGCTCAATTCCGAGCGGAAGGACGCCGAGATCAAGAAGTCGCTCGGCTACGTCGAGGGCCAGCTCGAAGAGACCCGGCTCGCCTTCGTCGGCGCGGCGGTCGCCCTGCGGACCTCGATGAGGCTCCTCGCCGACGAGGCCGCCGCGAAGGAGAAAGAAGGCGCGCCCGGTCAGGAGTGGCCCGACTACGCCCGGTTCGACTGCTGGTCGTGCCACCACGACCTGAAGCGCGAGAGCTGGCGGCAGGCCCGAGGGTACCACGAAGGCCCTCCCGGCCGCGTGCCCGTGAGCGAGTGGCCGCTGACCCTGGTGGAACTCGGGATCGACCACCTCGCCGGGTCCGACCCGGCCGAGAAGTCGCTGGCCGCCGACCTCGCCAAGTACCGCAACGCCCTCCGCGAGCAGGCCAACGCCCGCCCCTTCGGCCGGAAGGCGAACATGGCCAGGGCCGCGAGCGACTTCGCCGCCTGGTCCGACCTCCTGATCAAGAAGCTCTCGGCCGCGAAGTTCGACAAGCCCGCCGCTTCGAAGCTCCTCCGCAAGCTCGTCGAGAAGGCCGACCAGTCGCCGCCCGATTACGACGCCGCCCGACACGTTGGCTGGACGATCCAACTCCTCGTCCGAGAGCTGGGCGACGCCCTGCCCAACCGGCCGGCGATCGAAGCCGTGATCGCGAAGCTGCGGGAGGGCCTGAAGCTCGACCTCCCCGCCGGGCGGAAGTACGAGATCGAGGACCAGATCGCCCACGCCCTCGAAGTGATCGGCGACTACGAGCCCGCCACCTTCCAGGCCCAGCTCAAGGAACTCCTCGCCCTCCTGCCGCCGGGCTGAGGCAGAAATGAGCCACGGATGAAACACGGATGGGAGAATCATTTGTCTCTCATCCGTGTTTCATCCGTGGCTGAATCTCTTCGATCCGCTCACTTCAACGGCGCGACCTTCAACCAGTTGCGGGCCGGGCCGTAGACGGGGTCCCTGGGGTCGTCGCTGACCCGCCAGGGGTCGGCGGCTCCGGGTCGGAGGTAGAGCTTGCGCTGTTGTTCGAGGTTGAAGGGGCGGGCGCCGATCCGGCCGAAGACGGAGATCTGGTGGCCGGACTCGTCCACCGCGCGGTCGCGGTCCATCCCCTTGGAGATCGCCAGGGCCTCGCCCCCCCTGGGGACCTTGAAGGTGGCGATTAATTTCGGCGTCGGCCTCGGGCTGAAGCCGTCGTTGCCCGGCGTCTCGGGGCCGGTCAACTGGACGATCCGCATCCCGTTCTTGCCGTCGGCGAGGTAGGCGAACTCGCTGACATAGGTGATGCCGAGCTTCACGTCGTGGAGGTCATTGATGGACCCGCCGGCGCTGAAGACCTGGTCGACCCTCGGGGCGTCAGGCCGCTCGATGTCGAGGATCACCAGCCCGTTCTTCCCGGCGGCGACGTAGGCGTATGTCCGGGCCAGATAGATGTTGTGGGCGTCCTCCAGCGGCAAGGCCCCGATCGGCCGGGGGACGGCGGGGTTGGTCAGGTCGAGGACCTTGACCCCCTCCTCGTCGCAGACGTAGCCGTAGCGGAACTGGCCCTGGAAGGCCCTCGGCTTGCGGAGGAAGTCCTCGCCGATGACCGCCGTGACCACCGGCTTCTTGGGGTCGTCGAGCGAGACGACCACGAGCCCGGCGTCGCAGGTGATGTAGGCATAGGTCCCGAAGATCGTGATGGCGTTGGCCCCCTTCAGCACGTTGCCGGGGTTGAAGGTGACCTCGCGCTCCAGGAAGTTGTTCAAGGGGTTGCCGTCGATCACCGTGCCGATCTGGACGGTGACGAGCCCCTCGTACTTGTCGGCGATGTAGAGGTAGGCGTAGAGCGGGTGGATCGCCTGCTCGCGGTTTTCCGGCTTGCCCGTCCGGGTCGGGTCGGGGGCGAGGGTCGAGGGCGAGGCCACGGCCGTGGCGAAGGCCGTCTTGACGTAGAAGCGCTGCCCAAGCGGCGAGACGGGCGCCGTGGTGATCCGCTCGGCGAACCCCTTGTGGTCGATGAAGGCGATGTCGAAGATCTTCACGCCCCGCTCGCCGCAGGCCGCATAGGCGTACTCGCCCCGGGTCTGGACCGAGAGGACGTCGGCCTTCTCGCGGAGCAAGGTGGCCAGAGAGGTGCCGATGTCCTTGCCGACGTGCTCGTGCTCCTCCTTCAGCTCACGCTTCTCCTCGACGAACTTCTCGAAGTTCTGGGGGAACGCCGCCTCGTGCATCGTGCTGCCGATGACCGTCTGAGGCTCGTCGCGCTCGGTCACGACCACCGCGTGCAGGCCATGCTCGCCCGACGCGACCCAACAGTAACGGCCGATCAGGTTGAGGTAGTTCGTCCCCTGCATCATCAGCTGGGCCATGATGGCGTTGTTATCGTTGTCTTTGCTGATGTGACAATCGGTGCATTGCTTGGTCTCGTTCCGGCCGGGGAGGTAGGTGTTCGGGTTGATCGAGCGCCCGGTGGCGGGGTCGCGGGCGGGTCCGCCCCGGACGGTGTGCGGCACGTTCGTGCTGAAGGCGATCCCCGAGAGACCCTCGGCCGAAACCGTCTGCTGCTGGGCGTAGACCGACTCGCGGTTCGAGTTGTACGACCCGACGTGGATGGCGCACGACGAGCGGGCCGGGTTGATCTTGTTCTTGGTCACGTCGCCGTCGCGGGCGAGCATGAACACGTCGTCGCGCAATGTCTGGAAGTTGTACGAGATGTAGTTCCGCGAGACCTCGCCCGCGTTGTGCAGCTCGGGCATCTTCATGTTCGCTTTTTGCGGGAGGTGGCAGCCGTAGCAGCTCGGGTTCCACGACGAGTGGCAGGAGATGCAGCTCATGTTCGAGTCGGCATGGGCGCAGGCGTCCTCGCTGGCCTTGCCGTCGTTGCCGATCGGCAGGTCGCCCCAGGTCATCCGGCCCCCGGCGTCGAAGCGGACGGTCTTGGCCAGTCGCGATTTCTCGTTGTAGTGCCGGCTGGCCGGGTCGAGGGTGTCGACCGTCTGGACGACCTCCCAGGCGAGCTTCGGGTCGGTCATCGAGTTCTGGATCAACACATTCCCGCGCTTCTCGAACCGCTTCTTGCCCGAGGGGGTCCGCAGGGCCGAGAGGTTCAGGCCGCCGTCGGGCGAGGCCGGGCCGGAGGTCCGCAAGGTCGGACGCTTCGAGGCCGTGCCGTGGCAGTCGATGCACTCGATCTCGATGGCGTTGCGGACCTCGCCGTAGAGCTTGCCGTTGCCGTGGGCGCTCACGATGAAGTGGCAATCGACGCAGTGCATCCCCTTCTCCATGTGGATGTCCATCAGGTGCAGCGGGGTCCCCTGGCGGCCTTCCTTCCCTTCGGCCTTCTCGCGAGAGGTCGGCGGGGCCATCGCCTCGACCAGCTTCGGCGACTCCGGGTCTTCGATCTTGTCGCCGGCCGAGTCGAGCAGGTAGCCGTGGCGGTCCTTCTTGAAGACCCCTCGGTAGACCCAGCCGTGGCCGTGGAAGTCGGCGAATTGCGTGTGCTTGAGGTACGGGTTGAGGTCGGCCGTTTTGGCGAGGAAGGCCGGGTCGGACCAGTTCCCCCGGGCCGAGGCCTCGTCGGGGTTGTTCATCGCGGCCTGGACGTATTGCTCGGCGGTCGGGGTCTTTTGCTTCTTGGGGTACATGAACTCGGCATCGGTCTCCTCGTCCCACCACATGAAGCCGAGGTAACTGTTCATCACCGTGGTCCCGGGGTGCGTGTGGCAGGTGATGCACTGGCTCGACGGCGGCGCGGTCACGAACCGGTGCTCGATCGGGTGGCCGGCCTCGTCCTTGCGGATCGTCGGGTCGGTGCTGAAGCTGTTGCCGCCATTGCCGTACTTGGCGTAGGCCCCGGAGTGAACCTCGGATCGGTCGTTGGCGTACATGACGTGGCAGGCCGTGCAGCCGCTCGATCGGTAGTCGCCCGGGTGGTCGTTGGTCCCGAGGAAGTTGAGCGTCGGATCGAGCAGTCGCGTCTTCTGGAGCCCGAGGTAGACCGGGTCGGTCCGGTTGGCGGTGCCGAGCCCGCGCTCGCTCAGGCGGATCTCGGGCCGACCGGGCGAGGCGAGCGTGTTGGGGATGCCGACCTCGATCCGCCCCTTGCCGCCGCGCTCGAAGATCCGCAGGATGTTGGCCGGCTGGCTGTTCTCGAACCGGGGCAGGGGCATCAGGTACGGCAGTTCGCCCTTGGTCCGCATCGCCTCCTCGCTCGGCGCGGGGTTGGCGATGATCATCTGGGGGACGCCGTTCATGCTGTAGCTCTCGCCGTAGCGGGCCCGCTTCACCGGCGACGCGCCGTTGTTGTAAAGCGCGGCCTCCCAGAGCATCGCCCCGTGGGTCATCATGCTCTTGCGGTTGTTGTCGACCTCCGCCGGGTGGCACCCCGAGGTCCCGCAACTGATGTGCGCGACCCTCAGGTCTCCGGGATTCACGAACATCGTGAACTCGGGCGACTCGTGGTTGAGCAGCGTGTAAGACCGGACCGGGTTACCGGTCGACCGCCAGGCTTCGGGGAAGCGCGGCTGGACGTGGGCGAACTGCTTGACCGGCGTCTGGGCGTTGCCGCCGTGGCAGTCGGTGCAGCCGAGCTTCACCGTCGCCTTGTCGTGAGGGTCGATCGACCCCTGATGGCACGAGATACACCCCGCGCTCTTGGCCATCACCTCGCGGTCGGTCTGCTTCGAGAGGGTGTGGTCAATGATTGATGTAGGGCAGGATTTAGGCTTCGAATCGGCTCTGACCGGAAGGTCCATTTTACCGGACAAATTCGGTGAATTGGCCGCAAATCTAGCCCAGATGGCAGCTTGCCGCTACATCAATCGTTGACCAAACCCCTTCGAGAGGTCGAGCCCCACCAGGCTCGGAGGCAACGGGTAAGCCTCCGACGAGGCCGACGCCGGCCGGAGCTTCGCCGAGACCGGGCCGTGATACTGGGCCGAGGCCACCCCGGGGGCCATCAGCGTCATCACCACCAACGCGAGGAGGCCAGTCGATCGGGCCCGGGGGGTGCGTCCAGTCATGATCGGCCTTCGACCTCCCTGTCGATGGATGCGCGACGAACGCGCGGACTCCCGGGCCGCGAGCGGCGCGGGCCGGGTTGCCGCGGGAGTAAAGCAAGATCGGCCGGATCGGTCAACGTCGAATCGGTTCGATGGCGGGCCGTTGATCAGGCAAGAGACATCTATGTTGTGCGACACGATTCGATGCTGTGCACAAGCGTCACTAGACCGGGACCAGCGAACGGCTTTAGATCACCGAACAGCGTGCCACACAGCGAAGTAATGCTGAGTAGAATTCTTGAATCGCTGATGATGCTCAAATTGAAGATTTTGATTTATCAAGAAATCATGCCTTGAGCCGAAACACAGGGACGACGAGAGGTGAAATTCCCATTCTGACGGAGGTATTTTGGACAAATTCTCGCCAGTATGGCCAAGCATTGTAAACACCACTCGTTGATCCAAACGCCTCAACGTGCTTTTCTTCGACACCGTCGAGGGATTCGAGTGAATAAATCAACACGAAGGTTGCTTCGATCACGAGACTTTCATCGCCTTCGCTTTGTTCTTCGGTTTTACCTTGGAATGAGAAGCTCGGAACGATAAAAATCTTTTTTTGCTCGCGTTCAAACCCGAAACTAATTTCTTTGATTTTTGTATTATATTCAACTTCCTCCGAGCCGGATCCGAAATCTGGCGTCCTCCTAGTTCGACTTTCTGACAGAAGAATCGCATCAATCGACACGCGCCCTGCAACCACCGACGCAAGCTCAAGTTGATCCGACTTCGGTTTATCTTTCTTGTCCGATGTGTCTGACATTATGCAGCTATCCGAGGATCTAGCTTTTCCTGTGATTCATCCGAGTTGCCTGAATGAGATGACTCATGAAATTCGATGTTAGGTCTTGTGAAAACCTTGGAAGAGCCTGTTCCCATGGAGCCCCACGAGAAAGAGACCATGGTTGGTTTGGACGTCGCATGAACTTGAGCAAAAGATTCAAGCCTGGACGACCAGTCAAAGACTTTACAGGGAACTTCAAGAGCAGCAGCGTGGCCATCCTTCAGCATGGCCGCATAATCACGGGCAGCCGGGACGGCAAAAAATTGCCTCATCGCTCGGTCTGTCTGCCTCTGCTGAATCTGATATCCATTCTCCCACCGTGAGAGGGTGGAGGGAGAAACCCCAAGTAGATCGGCGAAATCTTTTGACTTGTAACCCAAACGCTCTCGCTCGGAGCGAATTTGAGACGGCAGGAGCAATTTGGCGGCTTTGTATAGCGCCAATGTCACCAAATTCTCGCCATCATCATCTAGCGTAACTTCCTGGCACGAGTCGCACCGATAGGCCTCAACATCGGAAAGCGAAAGTAGATACTCTCTCCCGTCGTGCATCATGCTCGTGTCATAGTGATCAAGACGAACCTGCGCTACAGTAGGCTCGCCACAAGCACCGCAACTTGAGACATAGGTACTGCTCATGGAAGACTCTTGTTCTTGAAGGAAGTGTGGACGCTGACCAGTAGGGCCATAGGAATGTCTGGTCTCAATCCGGTATAGCGTATCTCAACATAAACCGGCTTGAGAATGAAATTGTATTCCAGCATCACGTCATAACGAAATCTGTGCAAATGTTTGTATTGATCCCACGCTTCTTCGATCTGAATAATCCTGCCGTTGTTTTGGGCATGGGCGCGTAAACTATCTCGGACTTGATTCTTTTGAAGTCCATTGAGTTCAGGATCTCGTGACATGCGATCAGTGACGCCGGGAGCCCAACGTACGCTGTTGCTCACCGTATCTGCCAAAGCTGCTGAGACCAACACTAGTTCTTCCGCAGCTTCCATTTCATCATCCGTATCACTCTACGTGGCAACTTGCTTTACGTCAAGTTGAAAGGCGTGTGCGGATTGATGATAACGAATTTCGTTCTTGTCGTTAAATTGTTGTCCGCAACCCTGATACCAGCCGAGACCACAAAGCTTTCTCAAAAAAATCATAACTCTCACAATCACAGTGACTTGCAAAATTGGGAGCCGCTCACAATTATTTGACACTCTTGAAACTAGGAGTTATGCAGTGGTGGACGGCTGTCCGTCGAACTTGTCCTAATGCGGGGGAGTCTAGTGACTCGGCAACTCTCCTGGCCGACCCAATACACCCAGATTCCCAGGTGATTGACTGGATTGCAAGGACAGGTGTTCAGTACTGCGTAGCGAAACAAACTATCTAGGTTTTTTCGGACGGCTAGCAGGGCTTGCAGTCCCCTGAAATCAAGGCGGAGCCGAGCCGACACCACCCTTTTTGGAACGCAAAATGATGACAGGCCAGGACATGCGTATCAGCCCGCAGGTCGGCGCAAAAAGTGTGCTAACCAGGCCGATTCGGTAACGAAAATATCTGACGGTACGCGTTGCGTGAGATCGCACCCCCGTCCGACAGAAAGGCCCGGTCGCACCCATGAGCGCCAGCGAAGCCCAGATTCTTGCCAACCGGCGGAACTCGCTAAAATCGACCGGCCCGAGGACGGCGGAAGGGAAGGCCGCCTCTCGGGCGAACGCCCTGAAACATGGGCTCTGCTCGTCGGTCGTCCTGGCCGAGGACGTGGAGCTGGTCCACTCGCGCGAGCTGGATTGGTATCACGCGCTCAAGCCGCAAAACACGGCCCAGGCGTGGCTTTGCGACAAGGTCGCTCTCTGCACGGTGCGGATCGACCGCTGCGAGCGGATCGAGCGGCGGTTGCGGGACCGGAAGTCGATGCTCTCGGAGATCGCCTGGGACGACGACCAGTGGTCGGAGGCCGAGGTCCTCGGCGGTAAGATTCGAAGGAAACCCGCCGAGGTCGCCGAGGAGCTGCGCCGGACGCCCGCCGGGTGCGACTGGCTGATGAACCGGTGGGCGATGCTGGCCGAGACCCTCGAACTCGTCGGCCCCTGGACGGCGGACCAGCTCGCGCTCGCCTTCGACCTCCTCGGGACCCCCCTGGAATTCCGCGAGGCGCGGTCGCCAGGGAACCTCGCCGACCAGGCCGCGCTCTGCCGTCGCGAGGTGGCCATCCTCCTCGACCGTCGCGAGGCCGTGACCGACCGCGACGAAGTCGACCGGGCGCTGACCGAGGCGGACCTCTTCGACGAGTCGCACCCGGAGTTGAAGCGGCTCCGGCGGTACGAGTCGGCGCTACACACCCGGCTCCGCTGGTGCATGACCCAGTTTAAATACGAGTCGCCCAACCACCGGCCGCACCCGGACCTCCGCCCGAGCCGGATCGTCGAGCCCGAGGCCGAACCGGAGGCCAAGCCCGAAGCGAAGCCTGCCGCCGCCGCCGTGCCCTTGAAGGTCGCCGCCGAGGGGAAGACGAACGACTGGCCCAAGCCGTTCAAGTTCTGGATGGCGAAGCCCTTTCAACCCCCCTTCGACCTCCGGCCTCATGAGATCCCCGCCGACGGATCGACGCCGGACATCAAGTCAATCGCCGTCGCGAGGGAGGTGAAGCGGCTGGAGAAGGCCGAGGCCCAGCGGGTCGCCCGCCGCCGTAAGCTTGAACGCCTCCGGGCCTGACGAAGTCGCGGGATGCTCTTTGACAATCCGGGGTGGCGGAAGAAGTGTCCCGAAGGACCGCGAGGCCTCCTTGCGCGCCGGGTCGTCCCGAAAGCCAGGGAAGCCAGGCTTTGGAGGTCAAAAAACCCGCTGGATCGAGGCGGTGAGCGGCGACCGTTGGGCGGATACCGAGCGAAGCCAATTCATGGTGAGCCACGGATGGAACACGGATGAAACACGGATAAGAAACATCATTTTATTTTATCCGTGTTTCATCCGTGTTTCATCCGTGGCCAAGAAGTTTCCTCGTTCATCAGCGTGATCTGCCGGACAATTCCCGCACTTCGGGGAGATCAGAAGGAGAGGACGAAGGAGCCGAAGGCGGCGAAGGGGGTGTCGACCCTCTGGCCGAAGTTGCTGTAGATGTCGCGGAAGCCCAGGCCGGGCAGGAGGGCGGTCACTCCGGCGACGATGACGGCGGCGTCGTTGAGGAAGGGGCGATACTCGAAGCCGCTGCTCGGCTCGGCACCGATGGTGTGGTGGATGTGCCCTGCGTAGAGGAACTGGGTCAGGACGTTGGTCTGGGCAAACTGGAGGAAGTTGATGTTATTGACGATCTTGAATTTGGGGGTGATGTCCATGTCCTGGCCGACGTTGAAGAGGACCTCGCCGGGGTTCACGAAGTTGCTCTGGCCCTGGATCTTGGAGGAGCGGAGGTCGGGCAGGAAGCTGCCGACGTTGGCGAGGTTGACGCCGAAGATCGGGATCGCCTGGCGCTGGAGGTAGCTGAAGATGCCGCCGGCGAAGACCTGGGCGTCGAGGATCGAGTCGAACCCGGTGGCGTGGCCGTTGTTGATGTTGCTGTCGCCCGAGGCATAAAGGAACGAGGTGCGGAACCGCATCCAGTCGCGATCATAAGACAGCTCGATGGCGGCGAACTGGGCGCTGATCTGCTGGGAGCGGTTGGCCAGGGGGTTCAAGGAGTCGCGGCCGACGACCCAGTAGAAGGCGTTGGTGACGTTGAATCGGTTCCAGTGGCCGTCGCCGGCGAAGCCGAAGTAGACGGCGTCGACCTGGTGGCGCTGGTAGATCCCGACGGGGTCGGGTCGGTTCAGGGCGCGGTTCTTGTTGATCTTGAAGCTGGGGTTGTCGTTGTTGTAGTGGATGCTGGCCTGGGCGGTGTAGCCGGGGAAGACGAAGTCCTGGCGGTAATAGTTGGCGATGAAGATGTTTTGCTGGCGGTCGTGGAACGAGTTCAGGCCGCTGTTGGTGTCCTTCTCGAACTGGCGGTTGTAGATGAGGTTGTACTGGTCGCGGTTGGCGTTGCGGGTGCCGAAGAGGCGGGCCCCGCGGTTGATGTCGGCGAAGATGAAGCCGCGGAAGTCGGAGACGAAGAGCTGGTTGCCGACCCTGGCCGAGGCGAAGTCGTAGTTCGGGCTGGTGTCGGCCAGCTTCAGCTCGCCGAAGAGTTCCTGGACGGCGAAGAAGGTCCGGTGCCGCTTGGTCCCGGCGGTGACGCTGGCGTCGACCTGGGCCAGCTCGTTGGTCGAGAGCGAGTTGACGTTGTAGACCGGGGTGAACTTGATCCGCCAGTCGGCGGGCTTGAAGGCGGCGTCGCCGTGGAAGAGGTCGAAGGAGAGGCTGAAGTTCTGGGTGTAGAAGAACTGGCTGGGTCGGCCGAAGAAGGCGAACTCGCCGGCCCTGGCGGTGGACTCGAACGGCGTGGTCTGGGTGGGAATACGGCGGTACTCGAAGAAGGCGAGGGTGCTGCCGGTGAACTCGAAGAAGGTGTGCTGGCCGAGGATCGGGTAGTCGCCCTTCAGGACGCTCTGGCGGAACGGGTTGATCGGCCGGCCGGGGACGTTGGGGTAGTCGTCGAGCAGGGGGTGATTCTTGCCGTAGCGGTCCCACTCGGGCTGGCCGATCCGCCAGCGGTCCTCGATCGGCACGAAGTCGGCCGAGACCTGGGGCTCGGTCGGCCGGATGCCCGACTTGCCGGAGAACCCCGAAGGCGGCCCCATCAGGTCGCGGAAGTATCCCCCGGGCGGCCCGATCGCCGGACCGGTCGGGCCGGTCGGGAACGGGGCGTCGTCCAGCCCTCTGAGCGTCCCGGTCGGAGGCTCGCCGGGGATCGCCGGGAACTGGCTTGGCGCGACGGTCGGGTCGTCCGGGGCCGTCAGGTTCGGCGACTCGGGCGAGACGACCCCGCCCGACAAGGCCGAGGCCGTCGAGGGCCCGTCCGGCAAGGGCGGAAGGCCGGGAAGGAGGGGCTCGCCGGCCAGGGCCGCGGTCGCGGCGAGGACGAGGCCCGTCAACCAGACCCCGGCGAATCGAATCGCCCAGACGGCTCGCGACATGAGCTTGCACTCCCGGGGACGGGTCGGACTCCGGCGAGGTGCCGCCCGATGCGCCCGCAAATCTCGATCGTTCGGACCAACCCCGGCCGCTCCGATCCAACTCCTCGGGCGGTCTCGCCAAAGGAAGTCCGACCGGCCGAGCGGGGCCAGCGCCGGATCCTCGCCCACGATCCACTCATCGGCCGGATCGAAGGGCGACCTTGAGGGTTTTGTGGTGGTGTCTTAACGTGATTGAACGCCTGGCATCGTGATCCATTCGCGAATCGTCCAGACGTGATCGGCCAATCCTGCCGCCATCGCCGGTGTCCTCGGCCGCCAACGTCCCTCGCCGACAGGCTC